>JADMIO011367069.1_pt1 | contig 59165 bp, 61 predicted proteins | sample 8958161 | NCBI WGS metagenome assembly JADMIO01 (sample SAMN16585339, study PRJNA669376) | soil metagenome | isolation source: Crop rotation soil | place: USA: Cullars Rotation, Alabama | collected 2011 | reverse complement strand
GACAACTTGTCCACGTGGAATTCTAAGCTTAGGATCCCAATGTGCTGGAAAGGCCGCCCTTCTCGATCAGGAAGATCTGGAAGAGGTCACGATGGCGGTGGGCCGGGATTTTCCACTGCAGCAGCGAGGAGCGCGACACCAGCGGCTCGACGTGGATGAAATCGAACGCCGTATCGTCCGGCGGATCGCCGTACAGGTGAAACAGCGGGAGCGCGGCGCTGGGCATGGGGCGCCAGCATAGCCAAGCACCCTGCGGCGGCAAACGGCGCGCGCGGCCCCAATTCGCTCGCAGCAGGCCTTTTCCCGCACCTTTTTTACCCCCTGCCGCCCGCCCGTCCCCGTCGCGGGCGCCCTGCGCGGCTCATGCGTTGCGCGGAAATCGGCGTGGAACTTTCCGCACAGGCGGCGAGTTTGTGCGCACACAGGCTCAAACACCCCGGAGGGAGACATGGCCCGTTACGGACTTCTTTGGCTGCTCGGCGTGCCGATTCCGATTCTGCTGCTGATCTATCTGTTCGGCGGCCTGCACTGAGCGCGACGCCACGCATTCGGCGAAGCCGTTGCGCATCCGCGCGGCGGCTTCGTCACACCCGCTTGTAGGCGCGCTCGTGATAGACGAGCGCCGCGCCGGGCCGGCCGAGCCGCAACGCGACGACGCCGGCAAACACCACGTTGTGCGTCGCGACCGACTTGATCTCGATCACGCGGCAATCGCAGGCAACCACCGCGTCGGCGAGCACCGGCGAGCCGGTCGATAGCTCACCCCACGATCCGCTGTTGAATCGCTCCGCCATCGTGCACTTGCTGCGCCCGGCGAACACGTCCGCGATCGCGTCGGTGCCGGCGCGCAGCGTGTTGACGCACAGCACGCGATTGGTTTCGAGGATCGGCGTCGCCTGACTGCGGCGATTGACGCACACGAGCAGCGTCGCGGGCTTGTCCGACACCGAACACACCGCCGTCGCCGTGAAGCCGGCGATCCCCGCCGCTCCCGCGGTGGTCACGACATGAACCGCCGCGCCAAGCTGGGCCATCGCCTCGCGGAACTGCGCGGGCTCGACGGTCGCGATGTGCTCGGCCCCCACCGCCTCGAAGGAGCCCATCATCGCGTCGTCGGGACGCTGGTCGAACCAGGACATGCGGGCGAGCGTAGCAGAGTCGCGCGGATGCGTCGCAATCACTCCGCGGCGCGTTTCTTTTCCGGCAAGCCCGGATAGGCGACGTCGTCCGGATTGAGCCAGGTATCGCCGGTCCAACCTTTCTCGTCGTAGTCCGCCATGCAGGCGTCCGCGAGCGCGATCATCTGGTCGTAGGCGCCGCTACTCTTCGAATTGAACAACGCCTGGATGCGAATGTCCTCGTGATTGCCCGCGTAGTTGATCTCGTAGAGCTCGTGGCGCCCGCCGAACTCGGTGCCGACCGCATCCCACAACAGCTTCATGATCTTGATGCGCTCGCGGTAGCCGATGTTGTTCGAGCCGCGCACGTATTTGGCGAGATATTTGTCGATGTCGGGATTCTCGAAATCCTTCGCCGATGACGGCAGGTAGATCAGCGCCGACGCGATGATCTTTTCCACAATCTCCTTGCAGCGGCGATAAGCGTCACCCGCAAAGACGCGATAGCTCGCGCCCGACTGCGCATTGGGCAGCACCGCGCCACCGCTCCACGGCACCGGATTCATCGCCATCGCGTCGGAGATCGCCCAGAACAGCGAGCGCCACGCGATGATCTCGCCGAGCATCGCCTGATTGCCGCGAAATTCATCCGCGCCCGTGACACGCAGCGCCTTCGCGACGACGCCCGCGATGAAGTCGAGCTTGACCGCAAGCCGGGTGCAGCCCTGGAACTGGAAGCCGTTCACGAAGCCGGAGCGCGGATAAAAGGTCTTGAGCTTGTCCACGTCGCGATAGATCAGGATGTCTTCCCACGGGATGAACACGTTATCGAACACGAAGATCGCATCGTTCTCGTCGAAGCGCGAGGAGAGCGGATAATCGAACGGCGTGCCCATCACGCTCGCCATCATCTCGTAGGAGGTGCGACAGAACAGCTTCACGCCCGGCGCGTTCATCGGCGCGATGAACATGATCGCGAGATCGGGATCGTTCACCGGCATCGCCGCATTCTGGCCGAGGAAGTTGTAGTGCGTGATCGCCGACGAGGTCGCCACAACCTTGGCGCCCGACACGTAAGCGCCCGCGTCGGTCTCCTTCTGGATGGTGATGAACACGTCGCGCACCTGATCGGCCGCCTTGTTGCGGTCGACCGGCGGATTGACGATGGCGTGGTTCATGAACAGGACATTGTCCTGCGCGCGCTTGTACCAGGCCTTCGCATTCGGCGCGAACTTCTCGTAGAAATCGTACTGCACGCCGAGCGTATTCATCAGCGAGGCCTTGTAGTCCGGCGTGCGCCCCATCCAGCCGTAGGACATGCGCGCCCATGCGGCGATCGCCTCGCGCTGGCCGATCAGGTCCTCGCGCGAATGCGCGACGCGGAAGAATTTATGTGTGAAGCTGCCCGATCCCGTGTCGGTCGGACAGGTGAGCACATCCTTGTACCTGGGATCGTGCAGCGAATCGTAGAGCCGTGCGATCGAGCGCGCCGCGTTGCGGAACGCCGGATGCGCCGTCACGTCGGCGACGCGTTCGCCGTAGCAATAGACCTCACGGTCATCGCGCAAGCTTTCGAGATATTCCTTGCCGGTGAAGGGCCGGTTCTTGCCGGCGATCACATCCTCGGGCTTCATGGCTTCCTCCAGGCCGGGCGCTGAGACGTCCGTTGCGGCGACCATGCCGCCATGACGCCGGAACGCCAAGGCATGATTTCGGGCTTCGCTGGCATCATCAGGGGCTCCGTTCACCCTCGACGCGCGGTGCAGCAACGCCTAGCCCGGCATCGTTCCGGAACGGCTGCGTGATCAGGCGGTCGAGCCGCAACTCCGCGCGATCGCGGAAGATCGGCAGGCCGATCGTCATGCGTTCGTGGCCGGCTTCCGGCGCGGCCCGGTAGGTGCCGAACAAGCGGTCCCACCAGGGCAAATTGAAGCCGAAATTGCTGTCGGTCTCATGCCGCAGCACCGAATGGTGCACGCGGTGCATATCGGGCGTCACCACGAGGAGACGCACGACCCGGTCGAGCCAAAGCGGCATCGCGGCGTTGGTATGGTTGAACATCGAGGTCGCGTTGAGCACCACCTCGAACGCCACGACCGCCACCGCCGGCGCGCCGACCAGCACCACGACGGCGATCTTGACCAGCATCGAGAGGACGATCTCGAACGGATGGAAACGCAGCCCGGTCGACACGTCGATATCAAGGTCGGCGTGGTGCATACGATGCAATCGCCACAGCAGCGGGACCCGGTGGAAGGCGACGTGCTGGCCATAGATCGCAAGATCGAGCGCGAGGAAGCCGATCAGCGTTTCGAGCCATCTCGGCCAGGGCGTGATGTTGAGCAGGCCCCAGCCGCGCTGCGCCGCGACCACCGCCATCCCCACCGCCGCGATCGGAACGAGCAGGCGCACCAGCACGGCATCGAGCACCACAATGCCGAGATTGCCCGGCCAGCGCGGCGTGCGGCCGACCGACCATGCGCGGCGCGGCGCCAATACCTCCCACAGGGCCAACAACGTGAACAAGCCGAGCCCGACCCCGACACGGATCACGAGTTCGCTGTTCACATCCATCGACGCATCCTATCAACAGGGGCCGCATGGGACCACGGAAACTGCCACCGCCCGGCGTTGCCGCTCGGCGGAAACCTGTTAAGAATCAGAATGAGGCCGTCGTTCGGCACGTCGGACGTGGCTGGCGCCGGGGGTCACGAGGGGAGCCTCAAACAGGGGCAGGCGCGCGCATGGAAGTTTTCCTCCAGCAGCTCATCAACGGCATCACGCTCGGCTCGATCTACGGTCTGATCGCCATCGGTTACACGATGGTGTTCGGCATCATCGGCATGGTGAACTTCGCGCACGGCGATGTGTTCATGGTGTCGGCCTTCATCGGCCTGATCATGCTGCTGATCCTGACCACCTGGCTCGGCATCAGTTCAGTCGTGCTCGCGCTCTTCATCGTGCTGATCGTCGCGATGGTGTTCACCTCGCTGGTCAACTGGGTGATCGAGCGCGTCGCCTACCGGCCGCTGCGCGGCTCGTTCCGCCTCGCGCCGCTCATTTCGGCGATCGGCATGTCGATCTTCCTGTCGAACTTCGTGCAGGTCACGCAAGGACCGCGCAACAAGGCGATCCCGCCGCTGCTGCGCGACGTCATCGTGCTGATGCACGGCGACTATGACGTAACGATTTCATACCGGCAGCTCATCATCTGGGCGATCACCGCCGTGCTGCTCGCGGGGTTCTGGTATCTCGTCACCAAGACCTCGCTCGGCCGCGCGCAACGCGCCTGCGAGCAGGACCAGAAGATGGCGGCGCTGGTCGGCGTCGATGTCGACCGCACCATCTCGATCACGTTCGTGATCGGCGCGGCGCTCGCCGCGGTCGCCGGCACCATGTACCTGATGTACTACGGCGTGGTGAATTTCTCCGACGGGTTCGTGCCCGGCATCAAGGCCTTCACGGCGGCGGTGCTCGGCGGAATCGGATCGCTGCCCGGTGCCGTGGTCGGCGGCATCCTGATCGGCCTGATCGAAACCATGTGGTCGGCCTATTTCTCGATCGACTACAAGGATGTCGCGGCGTTCTGCATTCTTGTCATCACGCTGATCTTCCTGCCGCAGGGACTGCTCGGACGGCCCGAAGTGGAGAAGGTGTGAGATGGCGCTCGCGGCGCCCGACACCGCTCTGCCCCGCACCGCGGTGCGGCCGAACGTGACGCGCTCGCTGCGCGACGCCGCCATCACGGCGCTGGTCGCCTTCGCGCTGCTGCTGCCGCTGATCGGCTTCAAGACCGTGCAGAACATGCGCAACGAGCTCGAGCTCGAAACGCGCATTCCGCTTCTCCTCGCAATCGTCGCCATCATCACGGCCGCAAAGCTGTTCGGCTCCCTGGTGATCGATCCCTGGCGCGAGCGGCGCGCGCTCGCTCCGCCCGCGGACCATCCGAGGCTCGCGGTGGTCAAGTCTGCCTTCGTGAACTGGTTCACCCCCTTCGCGATGGGCTTTGCGATCGTCTATCCGATCCTGATCATGGTGTTCGTGCCGAGCGGCGCGCTGAAGTGGATCGACAATTTCGGCATTCAGATCCTGATCTACGTGATGCTCGGCTGGGGCCTGAACATCGTGGTCGGCCTCGCGGGCCTGCTTGATCTCGGCTACGTCGCGTTCTACGCGGTCGGCTCCTATTCCTACGCGCTGCTCGCCAAGGAATTCGGCCTCTCGTTCTGGATCCTGCTTCCCCTTGCCGGCACGTTGTCGGCCTTCTGGGGAATTCTGCTCGGCTTTCCGGTGCTGCGGCTGCGCGGTGACTATCTGGCGATCGTCACGCTCGCGTTCGGCGAGATCATCCGGCTGATCCTGATCAACTGGGTGTCATTCACCAACGGCTATGCGGGCATCAGCAGCATTCCCCGCCCGACCCTGTTCGGCATTCCGTTCAACGCCAATGACGATGGCTTCGCGGCGACTTTCGGGATCGAGTTCTCGCCGATCCACCGCACGCTGTTTCTCTACTACGTGATCCTCGCGCTCGGCTTCCTCACCGCCTATGTGACGATCCGCCTGCGCCAGCTTCCCGTCGGCCGCGCCTGGGAAGCTCTGCGCGAGGACGAGATCGCCTGCCGCTCGCTCGGCATCAACACCACCAATACCAAGCTCACCGCATTCGCGATAGGCGCGATGTTCGCGGGCTTTGCCGGCTCGTTCTTCGCCGCGCGCCAGGGGTTCATCTCGCCTGAGTCCTTCACCTTCTTGGAATCCGCGACGATCCTCTCGATCGTGGTGCTCGGCGGCATGGGCAGCCAGATCGGCGTGGCGGTCGCCGCCGTGGTGATGATCGGCGGCACCGAGATCATGCGCGAGCTCGATTTCCTCAAGTACATTTTCGGCAATGACTTCGACCCGACGCAGTACCGCATGCTGATCTTCGGCCTCGCGATGGTGCTGATCATGATCTGGAAACCGCGCGGCCTGGTCGGCACGCGCGAGCCGTCGGCCTTCTACAAGGAGCGCCGCACCGTGCTTGGGTCGTTCGTGAAGGAAGGCCACGGATGAGTGCGGCGAATTCCGCACCGGTGCTGCGCGTCGAACATCTGTCGATGCGCTTCGGCGGTCTCGTCGCGGTGGACGACCTCTCCTTCTCGGCGGGGCGCGGTGACATCACCGCGCTGATCGGCCCGAACGGCGCCGGCAAAACCACCGTGTTCAACTGCATCACCGGCTTCTACAAGCCGACGGAAGGGCGCATCGCGCTCGCGCATGGCGAAGGGAGCATCTGGAGCGAGATCGAGACCCTGACGGATCGCGGCACGCGCAGCCTGCATCGCGGCGCCGACGCCTTGTTCCTGCTGGAGCGCATGCCGGACTATCTGGTCACCCAGCAGGCGCGCGTTGCACGCACGTTCCAGAACATCCGCCTGTTCTCCGGCATGACGGTGTTCGAGAACATGCTGGTGGCGCAGCACAACGTGTTGATGGCGGCATCCGGCTATACGGTGCTCGGTGTGTTCGCGCCGCATCTTTACGGCCGCTCCGAGAAAGTCGCGGTCGACAAGGCCGCATACTGGCTCGAGAAAACCCACCTGATCGATCGCGCCGACGATCCGGCCGGCGACCTGCCCTATGGGGCGCAGCGCCGTCTCGAGATCGCGCGCGCCATGTGCACCGACCCGGTGCTGCTCTGCCTCGACGAACCGGCCGCGGGCTTGAACCCGCGCGAAAGCCATCAGCTCAACGAGCTTCTGCTCTCGATCAAGCAGGACAACGCGACCTCGATCCTGCTGATCGAGCACGACATGAGTGTCGTGATGCAGATTTCAGATCATGTCGTCGTGCTCGACTACGGCGTGAAGATCTCCGACGGCACGCCGGAAGCGGTTCGCAACGACCAGAAGGTGATCGCGGCCTATCTCGGCGTCGAGGACGAAGAGGTGGCGAAGGTCGAGGCGGAGGTGGGGCTGTGACTCGGGCCGCAAACTCCACCTCCCCCTGCAAGGGGGAGGTCGCCCGCGAAGCGGGCGGGAGGGGGTCCCCATGAGCACGCCCCTCCTCGCCGTGCGCGGCGTGAAGACCTACTACGGCAACATCATCGCCCTGAAGGGCGTCGACATCGATGTGGCGGACGGCGAGATCGTGACGCTGATCGGCGCGAATGGCGCCGGCAAGTCCACCTTGATGATGACGATCTTCGGCAACCCGCGCGCACGCGAAGGCACCATCACCTTCGACGGGCACGACATCACGCGGCTGCCGACCCACCAGATCGCGCACCTGCGCATCGCGCAGTCGCCGGAGGGTCGGCGCATCTTCTCGCGCATGACGGTGATGGAAAATCTGCAGATGGGCGCGGTGGTCGCCGGCGAAGCTAACTTTGCCCAGGACCTCGAGCGCATTTTCACGCTGTTTCCCCGGCTCAAGCAGCGCCTCTACCAGCGCGGCGGCACGCTCTCCGGCGGCGAGCAGCAGATGCTCGCGATCGCGCGCGCGCTGATGTCGCGCCCGCGGCTGCTGCTGCTCGACGAGCCATCGCTCGGTCTCGCGCCGATGATCGTGCGACAGATTTTCGATGCCATCCGCGAGCTCAACCGCTCCGAAAAGCTAACCGTATTTCTGGTGGAGCAGAACGCCTTCCACGCGCTCAAGCTTGCCCATCGCGGTTACGTGATGGTCAACGGCGTCATCACGCTCTCGGGGACCGGCAAGGAGCTGCTCGAACGGCCGGAGGTCAAATCCGCTTACCTGGAAGGCGGACGACAGGAAGCGGAGGTCGGCAGCGCATGATCCCGAAAAGCATGTCCTCGACCCCGATCGGGGATGGCTACCGGTTTTCGGACCAGATCATGCGCCACGAAAAATGCACATGACGAAGCGTCAAAGGCGAGAGCGATGAGCGGCCTCCTCCACGAGGAAGACTCCTTCGGCATATTCCTGCTCGTGACCATCATCATGGGCGGCGGCGCGGCCTGGCTCGCCGGCCGCGCGATCGCCTCCACGTGGCGCCCGTGGTGGCACGTGGCGTTCTACATGCTGATTCTTGGCTTGGCGGTCCGATTCATCCATTTCGCGCTGTTCGAGGGGACTTTGCTCTCGCCGCAGTTCTATGCGGTCGATACCGCGGTATGCCTCGCGTTCGGCTTTCTCGGCTTCCGCGCGACCCGCGTCGCCCAGATGGCGACGCAATACCGCTGGATCAACGAACGGGCAGGCTTTCTGCGCTGGACGCGGCGCACCGCGCCAATTCCGGAAAAACCGCTTGAAACTGGGTGACTTTTCCGCCGTTTGGCGCTTCAATTGGGCAAGAGGCCCGTTTGTCGGCTGTTCGCCGGATGCCTCCGAAATTTCATAAGGGGAGAAGTGCATGAAGAAACTCGTACTCGGTCTGGCGCTGGGCGCGTTCGCCTTCGCCGGCACCGCGCAGGCGCAGCTCAAAATGGGAATGACGGGTCCGGTCACCGGACCGAACGCGGCCTTCGGCGCACAGCTCAAGAACGGCACCGATCAGGCGGTCGAGGACATCAATGCCGCCGGCGGCATCATGGGCCAGAAGATCACCCTCTCCTACGGCGACGACGTGTCCGACCCCAAGCAGGGCGTGTCTGTGGCGAACAAGTTCGCCGGCGACGGCATCAAGTTCGTGGTCGGTCCGTTCAATTCCGGCGTCACCATGCCGGCCTCGGAAGCGTATCAGGAGAACGGCATCCTGGTGATCACGCCCTCCGCCACCAATCCGAAGATCACCGAGCGCGGCATGTGGAACATCTTCCGCACCTGCGGCCGTGACGACCAGCAGGGCGCCGTGGCGGCCGCCTGGATCGTCAAGAACATGAAGGGCAAGAAGATCGCGATCGTCCACGACAAGACGACCTACGGCCAGGGCCTCGCCGACGAAACCAAGAAGGCGCTGAACAAGGCCGGCATCAAGGAAGTCGTGTACGAAGGCATCAACGTCGGCGAGAAGGACTTCTCGGCGCTCGTCTCCAAGATCAAGGCATCAGGCGCGGACCTCGTCTATTGGGGCGGCCTGCACACCGAGGGCGGCCTGATCGTGCGCCAGATGCGCGACCAGGGCGTGAAGGCCCCGCTGATGGGCGGCGACGGCATCACGTCGGACGAGTTCGCGACGGTCGGCGGCCCGGGCGTCGAAGGCACGCTGATGACCTTCCCGCCGGACCCGCGCAAGCGCCCCGAGGCGAAGGCGATCGTGGAGAAATTCCGCGCCAAGAAGTTCGAGCCGGAAGCCTACACGCTCTATAGCTACGCGGCGGTCGAGCTCATCAAGCAGGCGGCCGAGCAGGCGAAGTCGCTCGATCCCAAGAAGGTCGCCGAAGTGCTGCACTCCGGCAAGAAGTTCAAGACCGTGATCGGCGAGCTCGGCTTCGACAAGAAGGGCGACATCACCCGTCCGGACTACGTGATGTACGTCTGGAAGAAGAACGCCGACGGCAAGATCACCTACGTCGAGATGTAAGCCAGGCCCTATCCGGCACGCCGTGGTGGCGCCCGCTCCGGTCTCCGGGGCGGGCGTTTTCTTATGCGCGACGCCGCTTCCACAAGCGGCGAATTTGCTACGATGGCGTCTCGTTCACCGGGGCACGATCGTCAATGGCCGAATTGCATGACCTGAGCGCCGTCGAATTGCTGGCGCGCTACCGCGGAAAATCGCTCTCGCCGTCCGAAGTCTTCGCCGACATCGAAAAACACATCGCGCGCTGGGAGCCGCATCTCAAAGCGCTCTACGCCTACGATCCGGAGGGTGCGCGCGCGCAGGCGAAAGCATCGACCGAGCGATGGGCCAAGGGTGCACCGAATGGCCCCCTCGACGGCGTCCCGGTGAGCATAAAGGAGAACATCGCCACGAAGGGCGTGTCGATGCCGCTCGGCACCGCCGCAATGCCGCTCAGCCCGATGCCGCAGGATGCACCCCCAGCCGCGCGGCTGCGCGAGGCCGGCGCCGTCATCTTCTCCAAGACCACGATGCCGGATTACGGCATGACGTCGTCGGGCGTCTCGAGCTTCCATCCGCTCACGCGCAACCCGTGGGACCTGACAAAAAATCCCGGCGGCTCGAGCTCCGGCGCGGGCGCGGCGGGCGCGGCCGGCTACGGCCCGCTGCATGTCGGTACCGATATCGGCGGGTCGGTGCGCCTGCCAGCCGGCTGGTGCGGGCTCGTGGGCCTGAAGCCAAGCCTCGGGCGCGTCCCGATCGATCCGCCCTACGTGGCGCGCTGCGCCGGTCCAATGACGCGCACGGTCGATGATAGCGCGCTGATGATGTCGGTGCTCTCCAGGCCCGATCATCGCGACGGCATGAGCCTCCCGGTGCAGGACATCGACTGGACGAATCTCGCGATCGACCTGAAGGGAAAGCGTATCGGCTTGCTGACTGACGCTGGCGTCGGCACCGCCACCGAGCCCGAGGTAAAATCAGCCGTCGAAGCCGTGGCAAAATTCTTCGCTGATCAAGGCGCGCTCGTCGAGCCGGCCGCGTCGATCATCTCGCGCGAGGTGCTTGGCGGCCTCGACACGTTTTTTCGTGCGCGCTCCTGGACCGACATCGCGGTGCTTCCTCCCGAGACCCGCGCGAAGATCCATCCCTACACCCGAACATGGGCTGAAGGCGGCGAAAAGCTGACCGGCTCGGACGTCGTGCGAGGGTTCAATCAGAGCATGGTGCTGCGCAGCGCGGCGGCGCTGCTGTTCGGCAAGATCGACTTCCTCATTTCGCCGACCGCGCCGATCCCGGCATTTGCGGCCGAGCGCGCGTCGCCGGGCGATGATCCGGAGCGTCCATTCGAGCACATCTGCTTCACGGTGCCGTGGAATTTCACCGAGCAGCCGGCGATCTCGATCAACGCGGCCTTCACGAAGAACGGCCTGCCGATCGGCGTGCAGATCATCGGCCGCCGCCACGATGATCATGGCGTGCTCAAGATGGCGAAAGCCTGGGAGACCGCCCGCGGGCCGATCACAAACTGGCCGGTGCCGCCGAGCGCATGATCCCGAAAAGCATGCCCCGAACGCGATCCGGGGTGTGGAGCGGTTTCCCGCCTGCGCGAAGCCTTCGCGCGGCCTTGCCGCATGGACGGATGCTTCGGCGGGCGTAGGCAGGTCGGATCAGATCATGCGTGAGAAAAGCTGATGCGTCTGCAGCCCAAGCTGATGTCGTTTGACGTCTTCGGCACGCTGATCAGCGTGCGCGACAGCTCATACGCGGCGTTCGAGCGCATCCTCGCGGATGCCGGAGCCGGCAACGTCGACGTGAAGGCGTTCTGGGAGCACTGGGAATATCGCAACATCGCGCACTATTGGGAGCCATACCGATCCTATCGCGCAATCTGCGAACTCTCGCTGGCGGAATCCTTCGCCCATTTCGGAATCGCCGGGGACAGCAAACTGATCGAGCGGTATTTCGACGCCTTCCCGCGCTTCTTTCTCTATGACGACGTCGTCAGGACGCTCGATCGACTGTCGCGCCGCTATCGGCTGGCGGTCGTGTCCAACATCGACGACGATCTGCTGGCGCTCACCCCGCTGCAACGCGAATTCGACCTCGTGTGCACGGCGCAGCGCGCGACGGGTTACAAACCGGATGGGGCGTTGTTTCGCTACCTGATCGAGCACGCCGGCTGCCGCAAGGATGAGATTCTCCACGCCGGGCAGTCGCAGTTCACCGATATGGTGGGGGCCAAACCGCTGGGATTGACCGTGGCATGGATCAACCGCCGCGACATCCCGCTCGATGCGTCGGTCCCGCGGCCGGATTTCATTTTCCCGGACATTCAGACGTTGACCGATCTGGTCGAGATCTAGGTCGCTTCTCAGCCGACATCCCACCCGGCGCGCGAGAAACCTTCCCTGCCGACCGGGCCCTTGAGAAATGCAAGGAAGCGCCGCGCAGCTTCGGAAGCCGCGGCGAACGTGGATGCCGCACCCGCGTAGTGGGTTACGACTTGTATCTCGCGCGGCAGGCCCCCGCCGAACTGCACACCCTTCGCGCCGATCAGCTCGGTTGCTTGCGTCAACCCCAGCGTCGCCTCGCCGGACGTGACCGCCCGAACGACGTCCTTTCCGGTCTTGGCGAGAACGCCGTCCTGGTTCATCTGCTGCGCGATCCCGAGACGTTCGAACAGCTTCGCGATGAGCGGCCCGGACGTGCCACCGCCGTTCGGGTCGATGAATGCGACACGCGTCGCCGACAAGAGCGCCGCCCGTACCGCCGCGGCGGTTCCAAGGTCCGGCAACGGCAACCCGTCGCGGACCGCGATGCCGAGCCCGACGCGCGCGATCTCGGTCTGCGTATTGGCGTCAGCCAGCCCGGCGGCGACGAGGTGCGCAATCCCAGCGGCGGAGGTGAGAACAACGTCGACAGGTTCCCTCGCCTCAACGCGCTTGATCACGCCGGCCGCGTTCGCGACGGTCAACCGGATCGGCATGCCGCAATCGCGCACGAAGGCCGGCGCCAGATCGTTGATGACGTGCTCGTAGGCGCCCGCTGCCGTGACCTGCAACTCACCGTTCGTCATCCGATCCGCCCCAGGACCGGGAAGGTCTCGAGCAGCCAGAAGCTCGCAGTGCTGAAGAAGTCGGTGAAGATGAAGGCGACGCCGGTCAGCACCAGAAGGACGCCGGCGGTCTTTTCCACGGCCGGCAGATACGCGCGGAAGCGGGCGAGAAACGCCGCGAACGGCTGAATGGCGAAGGCCGCGACGAGGAACGGAACGCCAAGGCCGAGTGAATATATCGCGAGCAGGAATGCTCCCTTGGTGGCGGTCGCCTCGGACGCCGCGATCGCAAGGATCACCGCAAGGATCGGCCCGATGCACGGCGTCCAGCCGAACGCAAACGCCAGCCCCATCAGGTAAGCGCCCCACAGCCCGACCGGTTTCGACATCGGCAGCCGCTTTTCACGCAACAGCAGCCCGATGCGCGTCAGACCGATGAAGTGCAGCCCCATGATCACGATCAGGATGCCGGCGATCTTCGCCAGATAGAAGGAATAGACGCGGATCATCGCGCCGAACGCACTCGCGGTTGCGCCGAGCGCGACAAAAACCGTCGTGAATCCCGCGACGAACAAACACGCCGCGCCGACTGTTTCCCAGCGTATGCGCCGCTCCGGCCGCGCTTCGGCAACGCGCTCCAGCGACGTCCCGGCTAGATAGACGAGATAGGGCGGCACCAGCGGGAGCACGCAGGGCGAGAGGAAACTCAACAATCCGGCGAACAGTGCGGCAAAAATCGTGACATCGGCGGCCATGCGGCCTTATTGCGCAGAGGATGCCGGTTCTTGCAAGCTGCGGCGGTGGCTGCTTTCCGGGATGTGATCGGACGTGAGATGCGTAACCTGATTACCGACGTGTCCGGCCTCAAGGTCGGAAATGCCGATGATGCGAAGCTCGCCTCGGGCACGACCGCGATCGTGTTCGACGAGCCGGCGGTCGCCTCCGCCGACGTGCGCGGCGGCGCGCCCGGCACGCGCGACATCGACCTCTTGCAACCCGACGAAACCGTGGAGCGGATCGATGCGGTCGTGCTGTCGGGCGGCTCGGCCTTCGGACTCGACGCGCCGAGCGGCGTGCAGGCCTGGCTCCGCGAGCAGGGCCGTGGCTTTGCCATCGGCAATGTGCGCGTACCGATCGTCCCGGGTGCAATCGTGTTCGACCTGTTGAACGGCGGCGACAAGAACTGGAGTCGCTTCCCGCCATACCGCGATCTTGGCTATGCGGCGGCAGCAAACGGCGGCGCGGATTTCGCGCTTGGCACCGCCGGCGCGGGCTATGGCGCAACCACGGTGAACTTGAAAGGCGGGCTTGGCTCAGCCTCGGCAGTCACCCGCGACGGCGCCACCGTCGGCGCGATTGTGGTGGTGAATGCGGTCGGCAGTGCAACCATCGGCAACGGACCGCATTTCTGGGCGACGCCGTTCGAGCAGAACGGAGAATTCGGCGGGTTGGGCCTGCCACCGATCCTGCCCGGCGACGCGCTGACGCTACGCCTGAAAGGCGGCGTGCGCGAGAACACGACCATTGCGCTCGTCGCAACCGACGCGACGATCACGAAAGCGCAGGCGAAGCGTCTCGCGATCGTCGCGCATGACGGCCTCGCCCGCGCAATTTATCCGGTGCATACCCCGCTCGACGGCGACATCGTGTTCGCGGCGTCCACCGGCAAACGGCCGCTCGCCGATCCCGTTTATGCCTTTGCAGAGCTTGGAGCGGTCGCCGCGAACGTGCTCGCCCGCGCGGTCGCCCGCGCCGTTTACGAAGCCGCCACCCTGCCCTTCGCGGGCGCGCTGCCGGACTGGAAGCGCAAATTCGGCTCGTAATCTGTTAAAATTTGCGCGCCGGCGTGCAAAAAATCGGTAACGCCCGCGTGGCAGCATTCGCCTCATGGGCACGTTCGATCAAAGCGAAACTCCGCGGCCGACGCTCAAGCGCACCACAAAGCACGAGGACGAGCTCAACAAGCTTGGGCGGTCCTGGTTCGCCGAGGCGCGCGAGCAGTCCGAGCAGGAACAGGCCGAAGTCGAAACATGGCGGCGCGAGCACAACAAGTGGCACGCGTTCAACAACCGTCGGCACGGCGTCGATCCCGATTTCGACTGATGCGTCTTGCGTCCTTGGGCGTGATCCTTACCGAAAACCGGTACCCACTTTTCGGGATCACGCCCTAGCTGAAACGCTCCGCCCGATACGGCGCCGGATCCGTGAACGGCGTCCTGCCGGTCATCATCTCGGCGATCAGCCGACCGGTCACCGCCGCCATCGTCAGCCCCCAGTGTCCATGACCGAACGCGAGCCAGAGCCCCTGCTGGCCCGGCGCGCGGCCGAGCACCGGCAGCGAGTCCGGCATGTTCGGCCGCCGGCCGAGCCAGGGCTCCGCCTCGTTTGGCTCACCGAGCGGAAACAGCTCTTTCGCATGCGGCATCAGTCGGTCGAACTGCACCGGCGTTGCCGGTGCGTCGCGGCTCGCGAATTCCGCTCCCGTGGTCAGTCGAATCCCCTGCTCCATCGGCGTGAGCGCATAGCCGTACTCGGTATCGATCACCGGGCGCGAGAGCGAGGCATTGCCCTTCGGATCGAAGTGGCGGTGATAGCCGCGCTTGATGCCGAGCGGCACCTTGATGCCGAGCGGTTCGAGCACATCGGGCGACCACGGCCCGAGCGCCACCACGGCGTTGTCGGCATCCACCGGACCCTCGTCGGTGTCGACCCGCCATTTGCCCTCGGCGCGATGCAGCGAGCGCGCATCGCCATTAATGAAAACACCGCCCAGCGCCTGGAAACGCGCCGCATAGGCGCGCGTCACCATCAGCGGATTGGAGAGCGAGGCAACGTCCGGCCACATCAGAGCGTGGCGGAACACCGGATTGAGGCTCGGCTCGAGCGCGAGCGTGCCGTTCGTATCGAGCGGCTGGGCCGCGACACCGATCTTCGCGCCGAATTCGAGCTGCGGCTGCATAGCCTCGAATGCCGCATCGCTGCGGTAGAGCGTGAGCCAGCCGGTCTTGCGCAGATATTTCATCGCGCCGGAGTCTTGCAGCAGCGCCTCGTGCTCGGCGACCGAACGGCTCATCAACGGTCGCAACTTGACGGCGCTGTCCTTCAGCTTGTCCGGCGTCGAGAAATTGAAATAGGAAATGAGCCACGGCGCGATCTTGATCAGGTCGCCCCAGTGATAATTCGCCTCCGGCGCGCGCTTGAGCGCGACCTGGATGAGCTTCTTCAAGCTGCGCGGGAACGCGGTCGGAAAGACGCTCGCACCGACGATCACGCCGGTATTGCCGTAGCTCGTCTCCTCGCCGGGACCGCGCCGGTCGACCAGCGCGACCGAGAGCCCTTGCTTCGCAAGCTGAAGCGCGACCGACGTGCCGACGATGCCGGCTCCCAGAACGATTGCATCGGTGCGCTGCGCCATGTCGGGCCCTCATGGAGGTCTGCGGTGAACAACCACCATATCGCATCCGCACTCGACGACGCCAAGCATGGCTGATATGCCGCGACCATGACGCCGTTTCGCGCGCTGGCCGCAGCGTTGTCCTGGCTCGGCCGGCAGGGCACGCGCGCGGTCGCGGCCTCGATCTTCATCGGCATCATCCTCCCGCCGCTTGCCGCGCTGTTCAAGCCGGGCTTTCCCTATGCGCTGTTCGCGCTGCTTTGCCTCGCCTTCCTGCGTGTCGACCCGGCGGCCGTGCGCGCGCATTTCGCGCGGCCGCTGATCGTCGGCGCGGCTTCCGTCTGGATGATGCTGGCGACACCCATATTGATCGGTCTCGCGCTGCTGCTGCTCGACATGCCCGACCGCCTGCCCGGTCTCTACGTGGCGATGATCCTGCAGGCCGCGGCGCCACCGGTCATCTCGGCGCCGACGCTCGCAGCCCTGATGGGGCTCGACGCCGCGCTCACGCTGGCGACGCTGGTGGTATGCACTGCGTCGACGCCGCTGACCGCGCCGATATTCGCCACACTGTTCGTCGGCTCCGGCATGGCGATCTCGCCGGTCGCGCTCGGCGCAAAGCTGCTCGCGCTGCTCGCGGGCGCGGCCGTCATCGCGACGCTGGTGCGCCGCTTCGCCGGCACCGCATGGGTCGCGCGTCAGAGCGAGCGCATCGACGGGCTCTCCGTCGTGGCGTTGTTCTTCTTCGCGGTCGCGCTGATGGACGGCGTGCTTGCCTCGATCATCAACGAACCGCTCAAAGTGCTTGGCCTGACTCTGCTTTCCTTCGCGTTGTCGCTTGGCCTCGCCGCGCTGACGGCGCTCGTATTCGCGCGGCTCGGCATGGGGCAGGCTCTTGCGCTCGGGCTTGCGGCCGGCAATCGCAACATGGGGCTGATGCTGGCGGCGGCGGGTGCCGCTGTGCCGGAGCTCACCTGGCTCTACTTCGCGATCGCGCAGTTTCCGATCTATCTGATGCCCGCGATGCTCAAGCCGCTGGCGCGCCGGTTTGCACCAGCGCGCCCGCCGCAGTGAGTAAATGTGAGATCAGATCGTCGCGAGCGAAGTGGTTGCGGTCGACGACGCCGAGATATTCTGGATCAGTTGCGATTGCAGCTTGATCAATTGCTCCAGCAGGTTCTGCTGTGTCTGCGACAGATTGCTCCCGCCCGCAGAGGTATTGCTGCCACTCGTGTCGGATGAGGCAGCCGCGCTCGTCGTGCTGACCTTCGAGCCGTCCGCGTAGGTGATGGTGGTCGTGGTCGAACCGTCGCTGTTGCTCGCGGTCTGCGACGATGCACCGTCCGCCGATGATGACAGCAACGCGGCGAGCGGATCCTGCGCTGCCGCTTGGCCGCCCTGTGTATCCTGCGACGCGTCCGGCGGCGGGCCGGCATGCATGTGATGATGGTGATGGCCGCCAGCGCCGCGCGTCGTGCCCGCCCCGAACTCGCTCTGGCTGATCGCGCCGTCGCCGTTGGTGTCGAGCTTGCTCATCACGTAATCGGCGGCATCCTTGTTGTCCGCTCCGAAGGCGCTTTGCAGCTCGGTGCTGGTGACGGTCCCGTCCCCGTCGGCATCGAGCTTGCCGAAGATCTGCTGCTGGTAGTTCGACAGCCCGCTCGTGCCCGACTGCTCCTGCGCGGCGATCAGCGCGCTCATCGCATCGAGGCTGAACGGCGGTCCGGCAGCACCGCCCGCGGACGGCTGACCGCTGGCGCCCGCGAACGGGTCGAAGCCGAACGACATCGGATCGCCCGCGCTCGGCTGAGCCAGCGGGTCCGTGCCCGACTGCTGGACCGACTGAAGATACTGCCACTGCGCCGCGTAATTGACGCTCGACGCGCCCTGAACCTGAGACATCTTGGCAAATCCGGATGCGGCCCTGAAGGCCAGTCGCCCGGATCAGCCGCTTCAAGTTTCGTGCCGCCTTGTGCCAACCGCTAAGCACCTGAGATCACAAGGCTTGGCCGGCGGCACGGCGCGGCAGAAATTGCGCGGCGCGAGAGATTGCGGCAATTTCTGCCGCGCAAAATGCGCCTGTGCGCCGCCGCGTTGCCCGTCTCCGGCGGCCGTGTTAGGCGAACACGCATCAACCGGACGAAGCCATGCGCCCGCTGCTCGTCGCTCCCTCGATCCTCGCGTCCGATTTCGCCAAACTGGGCGACGAGGTGCGCGCGATCGATGCCGCCGGCGCCGACTGGATCCATCTCGACGTGATGGACGGGCATTTCGTGCCGAACATCTCGTTCGGTCCCGGCGCGGTCGCGGCGATGCGCCCGCATTCGACGAAGACGTTCGACACGCACCTGATGATCTCGCCGTGCGATCCTTATCTGGAGGCGTTCGCCAAGGCCGGCTCCGACCTCATCACGGTGCATGTCGAAGCCGGGCCGCATGTCCACCGTTCGCTCCAGGCGATCCGCGCGCTTGGCAAACGCGCGGGCGTGACGCTCAATCCGGGGACTCCGGTCGACACGCTGGAGAATCTGATCGACCTGGTCGACCTCATCCTCGTCATGTCCGTCAATCCGGGCTTCGGCGGACAGGCCTTCATTCCCGTGGCGCTCGAAAAGATTGCGTGCGTGCGCGCGCTGGTGGGTGCGCGGCCGATCGATATCGAGGTCGATGGCGGTATCACCGCGGACAATGCCGAGGCTGTGGCACGCGCGGGCGCGAACGTGCTGGTCGCGGGCTCCGCGGTGTTCAAGGGTGGCGCGAGCGCCTATCGCGCCAACATCGCGGCGATCCGCAACGCCGCCGCCATGGCGCGCGGAGAAGCTGCGTGAGCGCCCCGGCGCCCATCGCGCCGCCTGAGCCTGACCTCACACCCGCCGACATGATCGCCCGTGCGAGCGCGCTGCGTTCCACGTTGCGCGCCGCGCAGGCCGATTGCGAGGCCAACGGCCGCGTCTCCGATGCGATCAACGACAGACTGATCCGCGCGGGCTTCTACCGGACAATCCAGCCGCGGTGCTTCGGCGGCTACGAGTTCGACGTGCCGGATTTCTATCGCATCATGATGGAGGTGGCGCGCGGCTGTCCCGAGACCGGCTGGGTGCTGGCGCTGACCGCCGGCCATCCGTTGATCGTCGCGAGTTTTCCACTTGAAGGTCAGGCCGAAGTCTACGGAAAAGACGGCGAATTCCGCTGTCCGGCCGCATTCAATCCGCATGGGCTGGCCGTGCCGGTCGCGGGTGGCTACCGCATCACGGCCTCCTGGCCCTCGGCGTCTGGCTGCGACATCGGCACGCATCACATCGGCAGCGCCGCGATTGCGGACGCGGACGGCAAGCCCACCGCGGACATCATCCAGCTTCTGCTTACCCGCGAGCAGTACCGCATCGTCGACGACTGGCACGTCATGGGCATGCAGGGCACCGGCTCGAAACGCATCGTCACGGAGGACGCGTTCGTGCCGGCGCAACGCAGCACACCCGCGGCCGGCGTCGGGCGCGGCAGCGAGCCGGCGTCTCGCGAGGGCCCACACGCAAACCCGCTCTATCGCGGCCGCGTGCTCTGCTTCCTGATCGGCGAAACCGCATCTGTCGCGGTCGGCGCCGCACGGGGCGCACTCGACATCTACGAGGAGGCCCTGCGCACCAAGCGCGCGTTTTTCCCGCCCTATCACGAGCGCTACAAGGAGGCGGAATTCCAGTCGCATTACGGCCGCGCGCTCGGCCTCATCGCGACCGCCGAGGCCGCGCTGCTGCGCGCCGGCGAGGACTACATGGATTATGCGCGCGAGGCGGCCGCCGGCGGCGCGCCGTTCGGCGATGAGAAGGACCAGCGCCTCCTGCTGATCGAGCAGCACGCGATCAGGCTTGCCTGGGAGGCGATCGAGCTCATGTTCCGCACCGTCGGCACATCGGATTCAGCCAGGGACGGCGCCATCATCGGGCGCATCTTCCGCAACATGGCGGTGATCAACACCCACCCGGCGCTGCAGCTCGACCGCACCGCCATCAACGCGGCGCGCACCCGCTTCGGCCTCGTCCCGCCGCCGCCAAAACCGCTGTGAACTGGGGTTTTACCCGCGCGCGCCGGCGTGCTAATTCGCCCCGTAACCCCTGAAAGTGAGCCGATGATTCCGCGCTACTCCCGCCCCGAGATGGCCGCCATCTGGGAGCCCCAGACCCGTTTCCGCATTTGGTTCGAGATCGAGGCGCATGCGGCCGACGCGATGGCCGACATCGGCATCATCCCGAAGGATGCCGCCTACACGATCTGGAAGAAGGCGCGGCATGCGAAGTTCGACGTTGCGCGCATCGACGAGATAGAGCGCGAGACCAAGCATGACGTGATTGCGTTCCTGACCCATCTCGCCGAGATCGTCGGCCCGGAAGCGCGCTTCGTGCATCAAGGGATGACGTCGTCCGACATCCTCGATACCTGCCTCAACGTGCAGCTCACCCGCGCGGCCGACATTCTGATCGCGGATGTCGACAAGCTGCTCGCCGCGCTCAAGCGCCGCGCCTTCGAGCACAAGATGACGCCAACCATCGGGCGCTCGCACGGCATCCATGCCGAGCCGGTGACGTTCGGCCTCAAGCTCGCCCAGGCCTATGCGGAATTTTCGCGCGCGAAGGAGCGGCTACAAGCCGCCCGCCGGGAGGTTGCGACCTGCGCGATCTCGGGCGCGGTCGGCACCTTCGCGCATGTCGATCCGCGCATCGAGGCGCATGTCGCAGCCAGGATGGGCCTCGCGGTCGAGCCGATCTCAACGCAGGTGATCCCGCGCGACCGCCACGCGATGTTCTTTGCCACGTTGGGCGTCGTCGCCTCCTCGATGGAGCGGCTCGCGACCGAGGTGCGTCACTTGCAGCGCACCGAAGTGCTCGAGGCGGAGGAGTTCTTCTCGGAGGGGCAGAAGGGCTCCTCGGCGATGCCGCACAAGCGCAATCCGGTCTTGTCGGAGAACATCACAGGGCTCGCGCGCATGGTGCGCGGCTATGTGACACCTGCGCTGGAGAATGTCGCGCTCTGGCATGAGCGCGATATCTCGCACTCCTCGGTCGAGCGCATGATCGGTCCCGATGCAACCGTGACGCTCGATTTTGCGCTGGCGCGCCTCACCGGCCTGATCGAGAAGCTGATGGTCTATCCGGAGAACATGAAGAAGAATCTCGACCGGCTCGGCGGGCTCATTCACTCGCAGCGCGTGATGCTGGCGCTGACACAGAAGGGCGCGTCGCGCGAGGACTCCTACAGACTGGTGCAGCGTAACGCGATGCCGGTCTGGCGCGGCGAAGGCAATTTCCTCGAGCTGCTCAAGGCCGACACGGACGTGAAGAAATACCTGAACGACGCCGAGATCGCCGAGAACTTCGATCTCGGCTTTCACCTCAGGCACGTCGATACGATCTTCAAGCGCGTGTTCGGCGCCGCGACGGCCTGAGCCAAACGCAAACGGCGGGCGCAGGGCCCGCCGTCGCGTCGTCTCCTTTTCTCCGATAGCGCTAGTGCCGGGCGATCGAACCCGCGAAGCCGTTGCCGGGGGCACCGCCGGCCGGCGCGCCGCCACCGACGTGCCCGCCGCCTGAAATGCCACCACCCGCATGCATGCCGCCTGACGCCGCAGCGCCGCCACGGAAGCCGTGGGTATTCATGCCCGTCGGCGCGCTTCGGATCGCGTTGCCGGCCCCGATTCCGGTCCCTGGCCGCTGCCACGCCCGCGGCGGTCCCGCGAAGCCAGACTGATTTGCGCCGACATGACCACCGGTCCCATTCCAGTTTCCGGCGCGATGGCCGTTCCATTGACCGTGCCAGTTACCGGCATGATGGCCGCCATGCCAACGGCCGCCATGTCCGTAATCCCAGCCGCCGCCGTAGTAGAAACCGACGCTCGGGCCGTAGTCGTAGCCATAGTCGTAATCGTCGTAATACGGCGTGTCCTGATAGGCGTAGCCCGGCGCCACCGTCACGGCGCCGCCTTCCGCCATCTCCAGATAGCTTCGGCTCGCGAAACCGGATTCGCCGTTGAAACTCACCTGGCACCAGCTTCCGGTACAGCCGGCGACGTCGACGGTCGCACCGCCTGGAATCGTGGCGACGACCTCGTATTGCGTGCCGGGTCCGGCGCGCATGTTGAGAGCGGATTCCGCAGTGGCGGGCGCGGCGCTGGCCGCCCCGGCCGAGAGCGCCAGGACTGACGCTGCGGCGAGCAGTGTGGTTTTGAGGATCATTGTTCCCTTCTCCCTTCACGATGTAGCGTGAACGGAAAAGCCTCGCGGCGCGGCGATGTTCCGCAGATTACGCAATTGACATGTCGAGCGGTTCCGCCGCGCGGAAGTGCCGCACGTTCAATGCGCCGGAATGGCCTTCGGTGCGGGCGCGAATACCTTCATCAGCCCGAACATGGTGGCAAGGGTCGCCGCATAGACGATCAGCTGCATCGCGGTCGGCCGGTCGCTGTAACCGATCAAGGTATGCAGCGCGCGGCCGAGCACACTGTCATCCGACAGAAGCCACGAGGTATCCCAGACGACCGAACCGAACGCCGTGAGGATGTCGGCTTGCGCGAGGAACAGCACCGCCTGCGCGGCCATCCCGGCGGCGAGGAATGCGATCATCAGGCTGGTGGCGGCGAAGAGATGACGCTGCGGGATGCGCAGCAGTCCGAAATAGGTGAGCGCGCAGACGAAAGCGCCGAGCGCGAGCCCGAGCACGCCGCCGATGAATACGCTCATCCCGGACGTGCCACCGCCGGCGAGAATGCCATAGAGGAACAGCACGACCTCGGAGCCTTCGCGCAGCACCGCGACCGCGACCACGACCGCCAGGGCGGCAAGCGAGCTTTGGCCCGCCACCACCGCCTCGCCCGCCGCGCGGATCTCGGCGGCGAGCTCGCGTCCATGCCGCGACATCCACACGTTATGCCAGGTGAGCATCACGACCGCGACCAGCAGCACGGTCGCGTTGAACAGCTCCTGTCCGATGCCCTCGAACGCCTCGGCGAGCACGCGCGCGAACAGCGCCACCACACACGCGCCGAGAAGACCCGCCGCAATGCCGCCGCTAACCCAGCGCCCGTGACCCGGCACCGGCCGCACGACCGCCATCACGATGCCGACGATCAGGCCGGCCTCGAACATCTCACGGAAAACAATGATCAGCGCGGCAAGCACGGCCTATTCCACGATCAGCATGCCGCGATTGCTGAGGTTGAAGTCGTCGAAGAAATCATACTTGCCGGGCTTGAGGGGTCCGACACGCACCATTCCTTCGCTGTTCGGGGGGATGACCTTCTCGACCTTCAGGGACTTGCTCTCGAACTCCATCGCGACCGCGTCCTTGTTCATGACACGGATGACGATGCGCGCGTTCGCCGGCGCCTTCGCCTCGGCCGGCTCGAACTTCTTGTCCTTCACGACGATCTCGACGTTGGCATACTGCGCCAGGGCGGGTGCGCCGCCGAGTGCAAGGACCAGTGCGAAGGCCGGAACAGCCAGCGCGATACGAACCAGCAGGGAAGCCCGCGTCATGTCACACCCCGATAAAACAAGTCTCATCGGGTCGACATATAGCCGCGATTTTGTCCCTGTGCCGCATTCTGAGATTAGAATTGCCCCAGATTTCAGGCACCTGCGGCAGCCCGCCGCTGGCATTTGGTTAACTCTTCGCCGCCACAATCCGGCCGGACCGGATCACCATCATGGCATCGAACAACGCAGCCCCGCGCGAGGAGCACATTGGACGTGACGATGTCCCGCTGCCCCGGGTGGCGGCGCCGCGCCTTGCGCCTGCGGCAGACCATGGTCCGTCGTTCCGATCAATCCTCGCCGGCCCTCCGGTCCCACCGCGCGTCATGCGTTCTCCCGGTATCCTGATTTTCGATTCTGGCGTGGGCGGCCTCACCGTATTTCGGGAAATCGCACGCGCGCGGCCGGATGCGCGCCTGATCTATGCGGCAGACGATGCGCTGTTTCCTTACGGCGCCGTTACCGAAGGCCGGCTGATCGAGCGTGTCGTCAGCTTGATGCGACAGTTGATTGCGGCGCACGCACCCGATCTCGTCGTGATCGCCTGCAACACCGCCTCCGTGCAGGTGCTGCCGGCACTGCGCGCCGAATTCGCCGTGCCCTTTATCGGCACCGTCCCGGCGATCAAGCCCGCCTGCGCCGCCTCGCAGACGAAACGCGTCTCGGTGCTGGGCACCGAAGCGACCGTCGCGCGCGAATACACCCACGCACTGATCCGGAACTTCGGCCAAGGCTGCGACCTCACCCTCGTCGGCTCTGCGCGGCTTGCCGCGCTCGCCGAGACTGCGCTCTCGGGCAACACCGTCGCTGACGACGACATTCACGCGGAGATCGCGCCCTGCTTTGTTGAGGACGGCGCGGAGCGCACCGACACCATTGTTCTCGCCTGCACGCACTACCCGCTCCTGCTCGACCGCTTCGAGCGGCTCGCCCCGTGGCCGGTACGGTGGGTCAATCCGGCACCCGCGATCGCGCGCCGCGTGACGGATCTTGTCGGTCCGGCGACCGGTAAGCCCGCGCCCGCGCAAGCCCGTGCGTTCTTCACGTCCGGCTGCAGACCTTCCGCCGATCTTGCTGCGGCGCTTGCAAGATTCGGGCTCGAACCGGGCGAATTCGCAACCGCCGGCGAGATTTGACACCCCCGCCGTTTGCCCCTAGAAACCGCGCGCCGCGTGAGGATTAGCCCGCGCGGCGTTTCGCACCCGTGGTGGAGGCCGACGCTTCGGTCACTCACCTGTCGGTTCGGGTTCCCCGGACAGAGGAGGGCGCGTTTCCTCAATAAGCCAAATCGAAACAGAGGACGCGATGTCAAAGCGCATTGAAGCCAAGTACAAGATCGACCGCCGGATGAGCGAGAACATCTGGGGTCGGCCGAAAAGCCCGGTGAACCGGCGCGAGTACGGCCCCGGCCAGCACGGCCAGCGCCGCAAGGGCAAGCTCTCCGATTACGGCGTGCAGTTGCGCGCCAAGCAGAAGCTCAAGCGCTACTACGCCAACATCGTCGAGAAGCAGTTCCGCGGCATCTACGACGAGGCGATCCGCATGAAGGGCGACTCGGGCGCCAACATGATCGGCCTGCTCGAGCGCCGCCTCGACGCGATGGTCTATCGCGCCAAGTTCGTGCCGACGGTGTTCGCCGCGCGCCAGTTCGTCAATCACGGGCACGTCAAGGTCAACGGCAAGCGCGTCAACATCGCGAGCTACCGCGTCAAGGTTGGCGACGTCGTCGAGGTGAAGGATTCATCGAAGGAGCTTGCGCTGGTGCTCGAGGCGAAGGCGCTCGCCGAGCGCGACGTGCCCGACTACATCGAGGTCGACCATAACAAGATGACTGCGAAGCTCGCGCGCGTGCCGGCGCCGGCCGAGGTGCCCTACCCGGTGCAGATGGAGCCGCATCTGGTGGTCGAATTCTATTCGCGCTGATCCGGCGCGCAGCGCTCAAACGAAAGGCCGCCCACGGGCGGCCTTTTTGTTCAAGAACCTTGCCTCGCTTGTCCCCGCGAAAGCAGGGACCCAACCTATTATGGATTCCCGCTTTCGCGGGAATGAGCGGAGAAAATTAGGCCGACGCGCTTTCCTTCACCGGCAGGCCCTTTTCCTTCATCAGGCCCTGCAGCTCGCCCGCCTGGAACATCTCGCGCACAATGTCGCAGCCGCCGACGAATTCACCCTTCACGTAGAGCTGCGGAATGGTCGGCCAGTTCGAGTAGCTCTTGATGCCGTTGCGCAGCTCGTCGTTCTCAAGAACGTTGAGCCCTTTGTACGGCACCCCGATGTAATCGAGGATCTGCACGACTTGGCCCGAGAAGCCGCACATCGGGAACTGCGGTGTGCCCTTCATGAACAGCACCACGTCGTTGTTCTTCACTTCGTTATCGATGAACTGCTCGATTGCCATTGTCGTGTCCTTGTTTGATTTATCAGGCCGACGGGGAAACGGAATCCAGCCGCCGCTGATGCTCATCGATTCGTTCTACAACCGAGAGGATCTGGTTGGTTTGAGAAAGCATCTTGTTTTCCAGGAGGACAATGTCACCCTTAACCTCCCCAACGTCACGCTTCACCTCGCCGATATCCCGTTCGACCCGACCGAGCCGCGTGTCGTGCCGCAACAGAACTTCCATCATCGGCTTCATCTGATTTTCAATACGCCGCAGATACGCGAACGTGGCGCTCGCGACCTGCTTTGGATCAGTAGGATCAACTTCAGATTCAGCCATTACGGCATAATATAGGATCGGCCCGGCGCAGTCCAAGCACCCCCGTTAACCCTCTGGCGTACCGGTCTGCAGCGCGAGCGCGTGCAGTTTCCCGCCCATTTCGCCTTTGAGCGCCTGATAGACGAGCTGATGCTGCTGCACCCGCGATTTGCCCTTGAACGAGGCCGCGATGACGGTCGCCGCGTAATGGTCGCCGTCGCCCGCAAGGTCGCGGATCGTCACTTGCGCGTCGGGGATACCGGCCCGGATCAGTCGTTCGATTTCGCCAGCGTCCATCGCCATCGTGGGCTTCCTAGTTGACGGCCCCCGCCATGTAGCCCGGTAACCACCCTTCATGCCGGTCGCGCAACGCGTCTAGCAGAAGAGGCCGCTCCCCGGGAAGCAGGATGGCATTGCCGTGTGTCATGCCGAGACGGCGCACCGGCACGCCGGCCGTTCTGGCGCGGGCCGCAAGGTCGTCGAACCGCTCCGGTTTGATCGTCACCACATAGCGCGCCTGGTCCTCGCCGAACCAGAAGCCATGCTCGCTCAGGAACGCCGGCGGGCCGTAGATTTTCGCCCCGATGCCGGACGCGAGCGCCATTTCGGCAATCGCGACAAGCAGGCCGCCGTCGGAGATGTCGTGCACCGCGGTCACGAATGTCTCCTCGATCAGGCCGCGCACGAGGTCGCCCGCGCGCCGCTCCGCCATCAGGTCGACCGGCGGCGGCGCCCCCTCCTCCCGCCCGCAGATTTCGCGCAGATAGAGCGACTGGCCGATCCAGCCCTTGGTCTCGCCGAGCAGCACGATCAGTTCGTCGGCGGCCTTGAAGCCGATGCTGGCGGACTTTGAAAAATCGTCGAGCAGCCCGACGCCGCCGATCGTGGGCGTCGGCAGGATCGCGCGGCCGTTGGTCTCGTTGTAGAGCGACACGTTGCCTGACACGACCGGGAAGTCGAGCAGCTTGCAGGCCGCAGCGATCCCGGCGATGCAGCCAACGAGCTGGCCCATGATCTCCGGCCGCTCGGGATTTCCGAAGTTCAAATTGTCGGTCACCGCCATCGGCTTGGCGCCGACGGCTGACAGATTGCGCCAACACTCGGCCACCGCCTGCTTGCCGCCCTCGAAGGGGTCTGCCTCGCAATAGCGCGGGGTCACGTCGGTGGTGAGCGCAAGGCCCTTCGGCCCGTCCTTCACGCGGACCACGGCCGCATCCCCGCCCGGCCGCTGCACGGTGTTGCCGAGGATCAGGTGATCGTACTGCTCCCAGACCCAGCGCTTCGACGCAAGGTCGGGCGAGGCCATGAGCTTTTCGAGCGCGTCGGCATGGCCCATCGGCGCGGCGACCGACGCGGCCTCGATGACCGGCAGCCTGGGCGAGTCGCTGTGCGGGCGGTCATAGACCGGCGCCTCATCGCCCAATTCCTTGATCGGGAGGTTCGCCATTTCCTGCCCGCCGATGCGAACCACGAAGCGCTTGTCGGGCGTGGTTTCGCCGACGATCGCGAAATCGAGGCCCCATTTGCGGAAGATGTCCTCGGCCTCTTTCTCCTTCTCAGGCTTGAGCACCATGAGCATGCGCTCCTGGCTCTCGGACAGCATCATCTCGTAGGCGGTCATGCCGGTTTCCCGGGTCGGCACGCGGTCGAGGTCGAGCCGCACGCCGAGATCGCCCTTCGCGCCCATCTCCACCGCCGAGCAGGTGAGCCCGGCCGCGCCCATGTCCTGGATGGCGATAACGCAGTCCTTGGCCATGATTTCGAGACACGCTTCGAGCAGGAGCTTCTCGGAGAATGGATCGCCGACCTGCACGGTCGGGCGCTTGCTCTCGGAATCTTCGCCGAACTCCGCCGACGCCATGCTGGCGCCGTGGATGCCGTCGCGCCCGGTCTTGGAGCCGAGGTAGACGATCGGCATGCCGACGCCCGAGGCCGCCGCATAGAAGATCTTGTCGGTCTCTGCGAGCCCGACCGCCATCGCGTTGACGAGATTGTTGCCGTTGTAGCGCTCATGGAAGCGCACCGAACCGCCAACCGTTGGCACGCCGAACGAATTGCCGTAGCCGCCGATGCCCGCCACCACACCGGACACGAGATGCCGCGTCTTCGGATGCTTCACGTCGCCGAACGAGAGCGCGTTGAGACAGGCGATCGGCCGCGCCCCCATGGTGAACACGTCGCGCAGGATGCCGCCGACGCCCGTCGCCGCGCCCTGGTACGGCTCGATGTAACTCGGATGGTTATGGCTCTCCATCTTGAACACCACCGCGAGACCGTCGCCGATCGCGATGACGCCCGCGTTCTCGCCTGGCCCCTGGATCACATGCGCGCCGCTCGTCGGCAGCGTCTTGAGATGGATCTTTGAGGATTTGTACGAGCAATGCTCGTTCCACATCGCCGAGAAGATGCCGAGCTCGGTGATCGTCGGCTCGCGGCCGATTAATTGCAGGATGCGCTCGTATTCATCGGGCTTGAGGCCGTGCTCGGCGATCAGCTCGGGTGTGATGGTCGGTTCGTTGGAGATCACTTCGGTTCAAGCCGCCTGCGCGAAATGCGCCACCAGTCCGGCGAACAACCCGCGCCCGTCGGTGCAGCCGACCGCGTTCTCGACGTGGTTCTCCGGATGCGGCATCAGGCCGAGCACGTTGAGCTTCTCGTTCAGCACACCGGCGATCGAATTGACCGCGCCATTCACGTTCCACTTCGGGTCGCGCTTGCCTTCCGCGTCGGTATAGCGGAACAGCACGCGCCCTTCCGCCTCGAGCCGTCCGATCGTGCCCTCGCTCGCGAAATAGTTGCCTTCGCCATGCGCGACCGGCACGCGGATCACCTGGCCGGCGTTGTAGCCGCGGGTGAAGGGCGTGTCGGAGCGCTCGATCTTGAGGCACACCTCGCGGCAGATGAACCGGACGCTCGCGTTGCGCTGCAGGATGCCCGGCAGGAGCTCCGCCTCGCAGAGAATCTGGAAGCCGTTGCACACGCCCATCACCAGGCCGCCCTTGCGCGCGTGATCGCGCACCGCGGTCATGATCGGCGCGTGCGCCGCGATGGCGCCGCAGCGCAGGTAATCGCCGTATGAGAAGCCGCCCGGCAGCACGACCAGATCGGTGCCGGCGGGAAGCTCGTTCTCGGCGTGCCACACCATCGCGGGCTCGCGTCCCGAGACGAGCTTGAGCGCATGCGCCATGTCGCGCTCGCGGTTCGACCCCGGGAAGACGACGACGGCGGACTTCATGTCACCTCGACGCGGAAGTTCTCGATCACCGTGTTGGCGAGGAGCTTCTCGGCCGCTTCACGCAAGGTCGATTCAGCCTTGGCGGCGTCCCCGTCCTCAAGCTCGATGTCGAACACCTTGCCCTGGCGCACGCTCGCGACGCCCGCGACGCCAAGCGATTTCAGCGCGCCTTCGATCGCCTTGCCCTGCGGGTCGAGCACGCCGCTCTTCAGGGTGACGGTGACGCGGGCTTTCATCGTGGCTTCTTCATCCCATCAAATGCCGCGGGGGCCGATCGGCCCCCGCGTAACATGGTCCCGGCGCTGTCTCAACGCCGTACTTTAGCCTTTCACCAGCACCGGTCCGGTGCCCTGTGGACGCTCGCCTTCGGCCATGATTCCGAGGCGTTTGGCGACATCCGTATAGGCCTCCAGCAGGCCGCCGAGGTCGCGCCGGAAACGGTCCTTGTCGAGCTTGTCGTTGGTCTTGATGTCCCACAGCCGGCAGGAATCGGGGGAAATCTCGTCCGCCACCACGATCCGCATCATGTCGTTTTCCCAGAGCCGCCCGGTCTCCATCTTGAAGTCGACGAGGCGAATGCCGACACCGAGGAAGACGCCCGACAGGAAGTCGTTCACCCGGATGGCGAGCGCCATGATGTCGTCGATCTCCTGCGGCGTCGCCCAGCCGAAGGCGGTGACGTGCTCCTCCGAGACCATCGGGTCGCCGAGCTGATCGTTCTTGTAATAAAACTCGATGATCGAGCGCGGCAACTGCGTGCCTTCCTCGATGCCGAGCCGCGTCGACAGCGAGCCCGCCGCGACGTTGCGCACGACGACTTCGAGCGGAATGATCTCGACCTCGCGGATCAGCTGCTCGCGCATATTGAGCCGGCGGATGAAGTGCGTCGGCACGCCGATCTCGTTGAGGTGCTGGAACACATATTCCGAGATGCGGTTGTTCAGCACACCCTTGCCTTCGATCACCTCATGCTTCTTCGCATTGAAGGCAGTCGCATCGTCCTTGAAGTGCTGGATCAGGGTGCCCGGCTCCGGTCCTTCGTAGAGAACCTTCGCCTTGCCCTCATAGATGCGGCGACGGCGGCTCATAGGGGTGTACCGTGGCTTGAGAAAATCCATTGGATGCCGTGACTCCGTGAGACAGTCCGCGGCGGCGCGACCGGGTGATGCGACTCAGCGAACAAGGACCTGCCCGACCGTACGGGCAACCTAGCGGATCGCAAACCTGAGCACAATCGCCGCTCCCGCGCCGAGATTCGCGGCGACGTGCCGCGTTTCCGCCATGTTGATTTGTGGATTTCCTGCCGATATGCAAGGCAAGATTTTCCACAGGGCGGCGAGGCCAAGATGACGACCTTCGACAAGCGCGAGGAAGGCTTCGAGAAGAAATTCGCGCATGACGAGGAACTGCGCTTCAAGGCAAGCGCGCGGCGCAACAAGATGCTTGGACTGTGGGCCGCCGAGAAGATGGGAATCAGCGGCGACGCCGCGAACGCCTACGCCAAGGATGTCGTGATGGCCGACTTCGAGGAAGCGGGCGATCAGGACGTGCTGAAGAAAGTGAAGAACGATCTCGAAGCGAAAGGCGTGGCCGCCTCCGAGCAGGACATCCGCCGCACCATGAACGACCTGATGGAAAAGGCGATCGCCGAGATCAAGGCGGGCTGATCATTGGCGCTCTGATACCGCCGCCGCGACCGTATCGAGCGCTGCCGCAACGTCGCGTTCCACGTCACTGCGCTGCAGCTCCAGCACGCGATAGCCGCGGTCGATCAGCCAGCCGCGCTTGTAATTGCGCGTATCAGCGGCCTCCTTCGTCTCAATCTCTGGCACGATGTCGATCACCAGCCGTAGCGGGAACGACACGAAATCCGTGATGTGAGTTCCGACCGGCGTCTGCCGCTTGAAGCCAAGCGCCGCAAAGCGCCGGTCCTTGTTGATGCCTTCCCAAAGCGCCCGCTCGGCATCGGTCGGGTTTCGCCGCAGCAGCCGCGCGAGGCCGCGCATCGGTCCGCCGCTGGTGTCGCCACTGGCATGCTCGCCGAGCAGCGCCCGCAACGCGCCTGCCTCGTGACTGTCCAGCACGCCACCGCGCGCCGGGCCTTTGCGCCCTTCCGCGATCGACATGATGACGCCGGAAAGCGTCTGGATGTCCTGCTGGGTGGGCTGCATGCGCGAGAAGATGTTGCGCAGATTGATCTGCATTGTCTCGCGCTTGTCGGGCGGCCGAAAGAACTCGACCTTCTCCAGCTCGCGTTCCAGATTTCCGAAGAACGCGAGCAATTGCTGGCGCGGCGCGGCCGCGGATTTGCGCGGCATCTCGAATGGAAGCGCGCCGCCGCTCACGGCTTTGAACCATTCGTAAGATACGATCACCACCGCCTGCGCGAGATTGAGCGATGCGAAAGCCGGGTTCACCGGCAGCGTGATGATGTGGTCGGCGAGCGCGACCTCGTCGTTCTCCAGCCCGTTACGCTCGCGCCCGAACATCAGACCGACAGCTTCGCCGGCCGCGATCTTTCCGGATGCAATCTGCGCCGCCGCCGCCGCGTCGACCACGGGCTTGGCCTGATCGTGCGCGCGCGCGGTCGTGGCGAATACGTAGTTGAGATCGCCGATCGCGGCCTCGACCGATTCGAAGACCTTGGCCTCATCGAGCACGCGATTTGCCCCCGACGCCATCACGTAGGCGCGCTCGGCCGGCCACTCGCATTTCGGTGTCACAAGCCGAAGCCGCGATAACCCGAAATTGGCCATCGCGCGTGCCGCCGCACCGATATTTTCGGCAAGCTGCGGCTCGACCAGGATCACGCAGGGTCCCGGCTGTTCAATCCATCGCTTGGTCTTGTCGGTCCCGGCGCCGGGCATGGATTCTCCTCGCGGACGGCCGTATACCGGCACGGTCGGCGTGGTCAAACGACACTTGGGATCGCCCGAAAAGTTGCCTTCCGCACCTGCCACGGCGGTGCTATACGCACGCGCGCTCAAGGCCGGCGCCCGTCCGCGGGCGCACATCGGCCCTCCCATCAATGTTCCGTTTCCGGTTGGCCCGACAAGCACGCCGACCCGAGGTGCAATCATGCCGAATAACGAAATCATGTGGACCAAGGTCGACGAAGCTCCGGCGCTCGCAACCTACTCCCTGCTGCCGATCGTCGAAGCCTTCGTGGGCGCAGCGGGCGTGTCGGTAAAGCTGAAGGACATCTCGCTGGCCGGCCGCATCATCGCGACGTTCCCCGAGAAGCTGAAGCGCGAGCAGCGGATCAACGACGAGCTCACCGAGCTCGGCGATCTGACATTGAAGCCCGAAGCCAACATCATGAAGCTGCCGAACATCTCGGCCTCGATCCCGCAGCTCAAGGCTGCCATCAAGGAGCTTCAAGGCAAGGGCTATGCCGTTCCGGACTATCCGGACAATCCGGCGAACGATGCCGAGAAGGACGTCAAGGCGCGCTATGGCAAGGTGTTCGGCAGCGTGGTCAATCCGGTGCTGCGCGAGGGCAATTCGGATCGCCGCGCTGCCGGCGCCGTGAAACAATACGCCCGCGACAATCCGCACAAGATGGGCGCATGGAGCAAGGACTCCAAGTCGCGCGTGGCCTACATGCCCGGCGGCGACTACTACGGCTCGGAAATCTCGACCACGGTGGCTGCCGCCACCAACGCCCGCATCGAGCTGGTCGGCACCGACGGCAAGACGACGGTGCTCAAGGCCAAGACGCCGATCCAGGCCGGCGAGATCATCGATGCCGCGGTGATGAGCGCCAAGGCGCTGGACGCCTTCTTTGTCAAAGAGATCGACGCCGCCAAGAAGGACGGCGTGCTGTTCTCGCTGCACGTCAAGGCGACGATGATGAAAATCGCCGATCCGATCATCTTCGGCCACGCCGTGTCGGCGTTCTTCTCCGACGTGATCGCGAAGCACGGCCCGACGCTGAAGAAGCTCGGCGTCAACCTGAACAACGGTTTCGGCGATCTGCTGAGCAAGATCGAAACGTTGCCCGAGGCCGAGAAGAAAGCCATCAAGGACGATATCGCGGCCGAGTACGCGAAGCGCCCGGCCCTCGCGATGGTCAACTCCGACAAGGGCATCACCGGACTGCATGTCCCGAGCGATTTCATTGTCGACGCGACGATGCCGGCGATGATCCGCGAGTCCGGCCGCATGTGGGGCCCCGACGGCAGGCTGCATGATACGATGGCGGCGATCCCCGACCGCTCCTACGCGCGGCTGTATCAGACCGTCATCGACGACTGTAAGGCCAACGGCGCATTCGATCCCAAGACCATGGGCACGGTGCCGAACGTTGGCCTGATGGCGCAGAAGGCCGAGGAATACGGCTCGCACGACAAGACCTTCGAAGTGCCCGCCAGCGGCACGGTTCGCGTCGTCGCCGATGACGGCAAGGTCCTGCTGGAGAGAGCGGTCGAGACCGGCGACATCTTCCGCATGTGCGAGCTGCGCGACGCGCCGATCCAGGACTGGGTCAAGCTCGCGGTGCGCCGCGCGCGCCTCACCAACACGCCTGCGGTGTTCTGGCTCGACAAGAACCGCGCACACGACGCACAGGTCATCGCCAAGGTCGAGACGTACCTGAAGGATCACGACACCAAGGGGCTCGACATCCGCATCCTGGCGCCGGTCGAAGCGATGAAGTTTTCGCTCGAGCGCATCCGCAAGGGGCAGGACACGATCTCGGTCACCGGCAACGTGCTGCGCGACTACCTCACCGACCTCTTCCCGATCATGGAGCTCGGCACATCGGCGAAAATGCTGTCGATCGTTCCGCTGCTGGCCGGCGGCGGCCTGTTCGAAACAGGTGCCGGCGGTTCGGCGCCGAAGCACGTGGAGCAGTTCCAGCAGGAAGGCTACCTGCGCTGGGATTCGCTCGGCGAGTTCCTCGCGCTCGGCGCATCGCTCGAGCATTTGGCGCAGACCAACAACAACGCCAAGGCGCAGGTCCTCGCCGACGCGCTCGACGCGGCCATCGGCCAGTTCCTCAAGTTCAACCGCAACCCCGCGCGCAAGGTCGGCGAGCTCGACAATCGTGGCAGCCACTTCTACCTCGCCCTCTACTGGGCGCAGGCGCTCGCCGCGCAGACCAAGGACAAGGATCTGGCAGCCCGCTTCAAGCCACTGGCCGAAACGCTCAGCAAGAACGAGGCGAAGATCAACGCCGAGCTGATCGCCGCGCAAGGCAAGCCGGTCGACATTGGCGGCTACTACGAGCCCGATGATAAGAAGGCGTCGGCCGCGATGCGTCCGAGCGCTACGTTCAACGCCGCGCTGGCGGCGTTGTGATGCCGAGCCATTCGTCATTGCGAGCGAAGCGAAGCAATCCAGTGCTTCTAAATTGCTGGATTGCTTCGTCGCTACGCTCCTCGCAATGACGAAACCCGCTAAGCAGAACTCGCCGTCCTCTCGCCGCGCGGCGTCGCTCGCATTCTCCTCGCCAAGTCGATCATGACCTTTGCGGCAGCGCCGATGACCAGCGCGCAAAGCGCGGCCTTCGACACCGTCTCCATCGTCCCTTCGACCAGCATCGCGTGCACCACGCCGCCGACAACGATGACCGCCGCAAGCGACATATGCGCGATGCGCCATGTTCGCAGTCGCAATCGGCGGCGGAAGAAAGCCAAAATCGCGACAGCGAAGATCGCCCACATGGCGATCACGCCAAAGGGTGAGAACGGCGTCGGCGAGGTGAACGTCAGTGCGTCGATCATGTCCGGCGGACTGGTGATCCAGAGGCCCCCGACATGAATCACGACCGCGGCGACGAGTACGCCTCCGATCCAGCGATGCGAACGCCGCGCGCGATATGCCGATGGTCCCGGCAGGTACCCGCCTATCAGCAAAGGCTGAACGAGTATGAGACCCAGCGCGACGATCCCGGCGAATCCGGCGAGGATGTAGACGGCACCGCGGTACGCCATCAGATCGCTTGTGGCCGCGAGGCCCATCGGCACGCAAACGGCGGCTACAAGGGCGGCCCAAATCAGGGGCCCCTTCACTCTCATCCCGTCGCCCTAAGCTCGTTCAGGCCGGCTGAAGGACGAAGTGCGCCTCGAGGCTCTTGTCTTTTGCGCTCTTCATGATGGGACGGAGAAAGACGGTTTTGAACTGGCCGCTGTCATAGGCGAGGTGCCCATGCGGTTGGCCGAAGATCGGAATGATCTGCGGCATCTCGAGCCGAAACTTGCCGTCCTTGTCGGTGAGCGTCGCGCCATGGCTTTGCGGCTCGTGCTCCTGCCCTTCGGGCGTATGCGCCCAGATCTGGATGCGCTGCCCGGCAAGCGGAGCCCCGTCGCCGGCGCGGCGAACGGTGCCGCTCATCCAGAAGCCGCCCTTGCCGATCCGCTCCACGATCGGCGCGCCCTTGCGGTAGTTGTTCGACCCGCCCGGCATCGACTCGGTCGGGGCGAGGCCTTCCGCTCGAGCGGGCAGCAGGAGGCCGGAAGCGCCGCCCGCCAGCAGCGCGCCGCCGGCGGCAATGAGGTTGCGACGGCTGAGGATGATGGTGGTCATGCGGGTTCCTCCTGCGACCGTGCGGTTGCTCTCGCCGGGATCAGGCGCGAAGACGTCCCGAATCTAGCGCGGCTGCGACCAGATTCCAATCAAGTGCAGCCAAGAGCGGGACCAGACGAATAACAGTTGTGTGAACAGCCCAATCGCGAGGAGCCATTAGGACGCAGCAATCCATTCTGGCCACTCTCGATTGCTTCGCTATGCTCGCACTGATGTGTATAGACCGGCTACGGCTGCCGGGCAGCTTTTCTCAACAGGTGGCTCGCTCCAATGGCGAAGATCAAGGTCGCGAACCCGGTCGTCGAGATGGATGGCGACGAGATGACCCGGATCATCTGGCATTTCATCAAGGACAAGCTGATCCACCCCTACCTCGACATCGATCTCATCTATTTCGATCTCTCGGTCCAGAAGCGCGACGAGACCAACGACCAGATCACGATCGATGCAGCGAACAAGACACGCGAGGTCGGGGTCGCGGTGAAGTGCGCCACCATCACGCCGGACGAAGGCCGCGTGAAGGAGTTCGGCCTCAAGGAAATGTGGCGCTCGCCGAACGGCACGATCCGTAACATCCTCGGTGGCACGATCTTCCGCGAGCCGATCATCTGCCGCAATGTGCCGCGGCTCGTGCCCGGCTGGACCCAGCCGATCGTGATCGGTCGTCACGCCTATGGCGACCAGTACCGCGCGACCGACTTCAAGTTCCCGACCGCCGGCACGCTCTCGATCAAGTTCGTCGGCGCCGACGGCAAGGTGATCGAGCGCGAGGTCTTCAAGGCGCCGACCTCCGGCGTTGCGATGGCGATGTACAATCTCGACGATTCAATCCGCGACTTCGCGCGGGCATCCTTCAATTATGGCCTCACCCGGACCTATCCGGTCTACCTCTCGACCAAGAACACGATCATCAAGCAGTACGACGGCCGCTTCATGGAGTTGTTCCAGCAGGTGTTCGACGCGGAGTTCAAGGACAGGTTCGCCGAAAAGAAGATCACCTACGAGCACCGCCTGATCGACGACATGGTGGCCTCGGCGCTGAAATGGTCGGGCGGTTATGTGTGGGCCTGCAAGAACTACGATGGCGACGTGCAGTCCGATACGGTCGCGCAGGGCTTCGGCTCGCTCGGCCTGATGACCTCGGTGCTGATGACGCCGGACGGCAAGGTCGTCGAAGCCGAAGCCGCGCACGGCACGGTGACGCGTCACTATCGCGAACACCAGAAGGGCAAGGAGACCTCGACCAACTCGATGGCTTCGATCTTTGCCTGGACGCGCGGTCTCGCGCACCGCGCCAAGCTCGACGACAACGCCGCGCTGGCGGCGTTTTCAGCCACGCTGGAGAACGTCTGCGTCGATACGGTCGGGTCCGGCTTCATGACCAAGGACCTCGCGCTCCTGGTCGGACCCGATCAGAAGTGGCTCTCGACCACCGGCTTCCTCGACAAGATTTCCGAGAACCTCACCGGCGCGATGGCGGCATCGCCGTCACCCTAAAGCGCCAATTCCATGTCGTAGGAGGTCGGCGTGGTGAATCCTGCATGGCAGGTCTCGCGCACGATCGCGAAGCCGTGTCGTCGGAACAGCGCGACATTGCCCGGCAGCGCAATGCGCGCCCCGAGCGTGATGCGCCTGAGGCCGCGCCGCTTCGCCTCGTCTTTCGCCGCCCCCATCAGGGCGCTCGCGATGCCGCGCCGGCGGAATTCGGGCGCGATCGCGAGCCGCCCGACATAGAGTGCATCGCCTTTCACCGCACAGAAGATACTGGCGATCACCCTGCCGTCCGCCTCGATGAGGAAACAGGTTTCGTCACGCAGGCGCGCGGCGAAATCGGCCTGCGTCTCCTTCAGCACGCTCGAAGGCGGATCGATATCGAGCGCGCCGAAGACCGCCTGCGTGAAGGCATGCAGCTCGGCCGCGCGCGCGATGTCGGAGCAACGTTGGATCAGGACGTCCACGGCGCCGCGAGGCTCCATCTCCCGTCAACCTCGACTTGACCGGGCGCGCCGTGGATCACGCGGCCGCCGCGCGTCTAGTGCTTGAGATCGTCCGGGACCTTTCCGCCATTGGCCGCGAGCTTCTGCATCACCTGCTTGTGCAGCCAGATGTTCATCGAGGCTGAATCATTGGTGTCGCCAGTATAGCCCAGTTCCTTGGCCAGTTCCTTGCGGGCGCCAAGGCTGCTGTCGAGGCCGAGAAGCTTCATCAGATCGACGATCGACTTCTTCCAGTCGAGCCGCTCCTTGCTCTTGGCGGCCAGCCCGCTCAGCACGCTGGCAACATCGACATCAGACAGCGGCGTCGGACCTTGCGGCAACGAGGGAGCCGCGCCTCCGCCCGACGGACCCGGGGCCGCTGAACCCCCGGATGACGCGCCCGGGCCTGCGCCGCCCGGAGCCGCATTCGCCTGGGATGACCCAAAAATCGCCGACATGATCTTGCCGAAAATGCTCATGATGCCTCCAAATCCGTTGCCGCTACATCCAAATCCAGTACCGCTACATAAGTTCGAGAGAACGAAACCTTGCTATGCCCGATGGACTTATTCGAGGCGGGATCGCCATAGTGTGCACACACGGCGGTCACACAGTCGCGCAAACGGAGCGTTCAACCGGCGGCACTCGGCGCAAACGCGGCAATCGCCGCCAAGGAGGCATCAATGGGCCTGCTCGACATTCTCAATGGCATGCAAAATGGACCGCGCGGCCAGACCGAGCCCGGCAAGGGCGGCATGTCGCCGCTCACGATGGGCCTGCTCGCGCTGCTCGCCTACAAGGCCTATCAGAAGATGAGCAGTGGCTCCTCCGGCACAGCCGCGCCCGCACCGAATTCCGCCCCCGGGGCACCCGCGCCGTCCGGTGGTCTTGGCGGGCTTCTGGGCGGTGGCGGCCTCGGCTCGCTGCTCCAAGGCGGATTGGGTGGACTTCTTGCCGGTTCCGCCGGCGGCAGCATGCTCAATGGCGGGCTGTCGGACCTGTTGCAAAGGCTTCAGCAGAATGGACACGGCGACACGGCCCAGTCATGGATCGGCACCGGTGAGAACCGCGCGATTGCACCCGACGATCTCGGACGTGCGCTCGGTTCGGACACCATCGACACGTTGTCGCAGCAGACCAATATGAGCCGGGACGATCTGCTTAGCGCGCTCGCCCGGCAGCTTCCCGGCGCGATTGATCACATCACACCGCAGGGCCGCGTCCCCACCGAGCGTGAAATGTCCTCGATGCTGTAGGCGCCCCTTTCAGGAGAAATCGACATGATCTGGATCATCGTGGTGGGTCTCGTCGCCGGCCTGATCGCCCGCTGGCTCGCGCCCGGACCGAACAATCCGACCGGTTTCGTGCTGACGGTCGTGCTCGGAATCGCGGGCGCATTCCTGGCGACGTTCATCGGTCAGGCGATTGGCTGGTACCGGCCCGACCAGGGCGCCGGCTTTGTCACCGCGACAATCGGAGCCGTCGTCGTTCTTTTCATCTGGCACCGGCTGGTGGCGGCGCGCGCCATCCCGGACCCGGGCTCGCAGCCGAGGGTCTAGCCGCCGAGCGCGGAGACGATAGCGGCAAGCGCCGCATCGGCCTTCGCGCCATCCGGCCCGCCGGCCTGCGCCATGTCGGGCCGTCCGCCGCCCTTGCCGCCGAGCACTTCGCCGCCCTTGCGCACCAGATCGACCGCGCTGAACCGCGCCGTCAGGTCGCTGGTGACGCCGACGACGACGCTCGCCTTGCCATCCTCCGCAACGCCGACCAGCGCGACGACTCCGGAGCCGAGCTGCTTCTTGCCTTCATCGGCGAGGCTCTTGAGGTCCTTGATGTCGATGCCTGAGACGACGCGCGCCATCAGCTTGAGGTCGCCGATCGTGCGCACGCCATTCGCCTCGCCGTCCGCCTTGGCGCTGCCGCCCATCGCGAGCTTCTTGCGCGCGTCGGCAAGGTCGCGCTCGAGCTTCTTGCGCTCGTCGAGCAACGTACCGAGCCGTGCCGGCATCTCGTCGAGCGGCGCCTTCATCTCGGCCGCGACGTCCTTCGCGAGCTTGATCGTATGGTTCGCGGCCTTGCGCGCGGCGCGGCCGGTCAACGCCTCAAGCCGCCGCACGCCCGCAGCGACGCCCGCGTCGGTCAGCCCCGAGATCAACCCGATGTCGCCGGTGCGCCGCACATGGGTGCCGCCGCACAGTTCGACCGACCAGCCGAGCGTGTTGCCGCTACCCTCCCCCATCGCGACCACGCGCACCTCGTCGCCGTATTTTTCGCCGAACAGCGCACGCGCGCCGGACGCGCGCGCATCGTCCAGCGCCATCAGGCGTGTCGTCACGGCCGAGTTCTGCAGCACGAAATCGTTCGCGATGTCCTCGACCTTCTCGAGTTCCTCGGCGGTCACCGGCTTGGGATGCGAGAAGTCGAAGCGCAACCGGTCGGGCGACACCATCGAGCCCTTCTGCGCGACGTGATCGCCGAGCACCTGACGCAGCGCCTCGTGCAGCAGGTGCGTCGCCGAGTGATTGCGGCGGATGTCGCCGCGCCGCGCATGGTCGACGTCGAGCGCGAGCGCCGAGCCGACTTTCAGGGCACCCTGCTCGACCGTCACGGTATGCACGAACAGGTCGCCCGCCCGCTTCTGCGTGTCGGTGGCGCGCGCGCGGATGCCATCGGCGCTCAGGACGCCCGTGTCGCCGACCTGCCCGCCGGATTCGCCGTAGAACGGCGTCTGGTTCAGCACCACCTGCCCGCTCTCGCCGGCCTTGAGCTCGGCGATCTCCTTGCCGTCACGCACCAGCGCCGTGACGACGCCTTCGGCAGTCTCGGTGTCGTAGCCGAGGAACTCGGTCGCACCGAGCTTCTCGCGCAGCGGAAACCAGATGGCTTCGGTCGCGGCCTCGCCCGAGCCGGCCCACGAGGCGCGCGCCTTTTTCTTCTGTTCTTCGAGCGCATCGGTGAAGGCGGAGATATCAACGCCGATGCCGCGCGACTTGAGCGCGTCCTGCGTCAGGTCGAGCGGGAAGCCGTAGGTATCGTAGAGCGTGAACGCGGTCACGCCGTCGAACATGTCGCCGGTCTTGAGCGACTTCGAGGCCTCATCGAGCAGCGACATGCCGCGCTCCAGCGTCTTGCGGAAGCGCGTCTCCTCGAGCTTGAGCGTCTCGGAAATCAACGACTCGGCGCGCAGCAGCTCCGGGTAGGCCTGCCCCATCTCGCGGGTGAGCGCCGGCACCAGCTTCCAGATCAGCGGCTCCTTCGCGCCGAGCAGTTCGGCATGGCGCATCGCGCGGCGCATGATCCGGCGCAGCACATAGCCGCGGCCTTCGTTCGAGGGGAGCACGCCGTCCGCGATCAGGAACGAGGACGCGCGCAGATGATCCGCGATCACGCGCGGGCTTGCCTCATTGATCGCGCTCGACGGCCGGCCGATATGCTCGTGTACGGCTGCGATCAGATGGGCGAACAGGTCGATCTCGTAATTGCTGTGCACGCCCTGCAGCACCGCCGCGATGCGCTCCAGCCCCATGCCGGTATCGATCGAGGGCTTCGGCAGGTCGACACGGTTGCCCGCGGCAAGCTGCTCGTACTGCATGAACACGAGATTCCAGATCTCGATGAAGCGATCGCCGTCGGCCTCTGCCGAGCCGGGCGGGCCGCCCGGAATATGTTCGCCATGGTCGTAGAAGATTTCCGAGCACGGCCCGCACGGACCGGTGTCGCCCATCGCCCAGAAATTGTCCGAGCCTGCGATGCGGATGATGCGGCTCTCGGGCAGGCCAGCGATCTTCTTCCACAGATCGAACGCCACATCGTCATCGATGTAGACGGTGGCGGTCAGCTTGTCCTTCGGGAGGCCGAACTCCTTCGTGACCAGATTCCACGCTAGCTCGATCGCGCGCTCCTTGAAGTAGTCGCCGAACGAGAAATTGCCGAGCATTTCGAAGAACGTGTGGTGGCGCGCCGTATAGCCGACATTGTCGAGGTCGTTGTGCTTGCCGCCCGCGCGGACGCACTTCTGCGCGGTCGCGGCCTGGCTGTAGGGGCGCTTTTCGAGGCCGGTGAAGACGTTCTTGAACTGCACCATCCCGGCATTGGTGAACATCAGCGTCGGGTCGTTGCGCGGCACAAGCGGCGACGAGGCAACAGCCGTGTGGCCGTTCCGCACAAAATAGTCGAGGAAGCTCGACCGGATGTCGTTGACGCCGCTCATGAAAGTTCCGCCGCCGCCCCTTCGTGCCGGAAACGGGGCGGAAAGCGCCCGTCAGGCCTGATGTTTCAAGGGCTTATTTAGCGACGGGGGGGCACGGAGTCTAGGAAGGGGCGAACAACGCAAGGGCTCCTCCCGTCCTTCTCCCCGCCTGCGGGGAGAAGGTGGCGAACGGCGCAGCCCCGCGTCCGATGAGGGGGCATGAGGAAGACAGCAGCCCCTCACCCGCCCTCGCATTCGCTCGGGCACCCTCGCCCGCAAGCTGGAGAGGGGAGGAAAGATGCCGCAAACTCAGTGACCCCCTCTCCCGCGTTTGCGGGAGAGGGTTGGGGTGAGGGCCTTTTGGTTGCGTCCAGCAAAGACTCGAGCACGCCGCTTCGGCTTTGCAGCACGTCGTTGTTCCAGAACCGGATCACGCGCCAGCCGCGGGTACCAAGAAACGCTTGGCGCCGCACGTCATCCGCGCCGCCGCGTTGCCCGCCATCGAGCTCGATCACCAGCCGGTGCTGCGGAGAAGCAAAATCCGCAATGTAGGGACCGATCGGGACTTGCCGGCGAAACTTGACACGTTCGAAGCGCCGATCGCGCAGCAGACGCCATATCAAGCGCTCGACATCCGTGCTGTCGCGCCGAAGAGCACGGGCAGCATCGCGCTTCTGTCCTTCGCGCATGGGCCGCCCTCACCCGGCTCGCACCTGCGGTGCTCGCCACCCTCTCCCGCAAGCAGGAGAGGGGAAAGTACGCGACGATCTTTCGAGACGCCCCGCTTCGCGGGGCTCCTCAGGATGAGGATTTTGTCTCACCCCTCGGCGGCGTCGTCGTCCTCGTCTTCCTTCTCGCCGGCGAGAATCTTCTCGGCGAGCAGGCCGGCGTTGGCACGCACCGCGGTCTCGATCGCGGCCGCCATGTCGGGATTGTTCTTGAGGAAAGTCTTTGCGTTCTCGCGCCCCTGCCCGATGCGCTGTGAGTCATAGGAGAACCATGCACCGGACTTCTCGACCACGCCCGCCTTGACGCCGAGATCGATGATCTCGCCCATCTTGGAGACGCCCTCGCCATACATGATGTCGAACTCGACCTGCTTGAACGGCGGCGCGAGCTTGTTCTTCACCACCTTCACGCGGGTCTGGTTGCCGACCACCTCGTCGCGTTCCTTGATGACGCCGATGCGGCGGATGTCGAGGCGCACCGAGGCATAGAATTTCAGCGCGTGGCCACCGGTGGTGGTCTCCGGCGAGCCGTACATAACGCCGATCTTCATGCGGATCTGGTTGATGAAGATCACCATGGTGTTGGAGCGGTTGATCGAGGCGGTGAGCTTGCGCAGCGCCTGGCTCATCAGCCGCGCCTGCAGGCCGGGCTGGCTGTCGCCCATCTCGCCTTCCAGCTCGGCGCGCGGCACCAGCGCGGCAACCGAATCGATCACCAGAACGTCGATCGCGCCCGAGCGCACCAGCGTGTCGGCGATTTCCAGCGCCTGCTCGCCGGCATCCGGCTGCGAGATCAGGAGGTCGTCGACCTTCACGCCGAGCTTGCGCGCGTAGATCGGGTCGAGCGCGTGCTCGGCATCGATGAAGGCGCAGATGCCGCCCTTCTTCTGCGCCTCGGCGAGGCAATGCAGCGCGAGCGTGGTCTTGCCGGAGGATTCCGGCCCGTAGATTTCGACGACGCGCCCGCGCGGCAGGCCGCCGACGCCGAGCGCGATGTCGAGCCCGAGCGACCCGGTGGAGACGGTCTCGATCTCCATCGCCTTGTCGTTCTTGCCGAGCTTCATGATCGAGCCCTTGCCGAAGGCGCGCTCGATCTGGGTCAGCGCGGCATCAAGAGCTTTCGACTTGTCCATGGACGAACCTTCAACCACGCGCAGCGCTGCCGTCATGTCCCGCTCCATATGCTCCAAGATTCGGTGCTGCGCCAAACGCACGCCCCGGACCGGCGAAGGCCGATGGCGAGGGTTGTACACTATTTGTTCCTTGTTCGCAATATGTTCTTTTGGGAGTGGTGGGTACTGGCCCCTTTCCATCCCCTCTGGTCCCTTTTGAGAACAGAGATGGTCCCTTTTGATGTGCGGAACCGCACATAGGGTGAAACGTTAACAAGTATCACCGGCTGCGGCTCTATGGCCCCAGGTACGCCGGTTGACTGAGAGACGCTGTAGCGCTCCCGCCTGTACGGGAGACGGCTATGCCTCAATTCCAGACCAACACTGTCAATCAGGTTCAAGAATACCGCCCGCCGTGTTCAAGGTGCGGTGCGCCGACAGCACTCGCGCGCGTCACACCGATCCCGAATGCCGATCACGACAGCCGTGTGTTTCAGTGCCCGGTCTGCGGCAAGATCGATATGGCCTTGGTCGAGCTTAAGTAGGCAGTCCTAGTTGGAAACCTTGTCATCCTTGGTGGGGCGATCTCGGTGCGCAGCAAGTCCAAGCCGGATTAGTTCGCGGACGGCTTCCGCGCGAGACATCAGCCGGGTACTGGTCCCTTTCCAAGCCCGTGGTCCCTTTTGAAATAAGGGGTGGTCCCTTTTCCAGATTTGACTCGCTCTAAGCCGCCCTCTGTTCCACTATGGCTGGGCAGGGGCATATGACCAAATATCAGCCCGCTACGCCGTATTCGGATTCGATCAAGCGGCCGGGTTGCCCGCGTTGCGGTACCCGCATGATGCTGGCGCGGATACGGCCGATACCAAACAAGCCGGACCACGACGAGCGAACATTCGAGTGCCCGAAATGCGGCAACGAGATTTCTGAGGTCGTGAAGTTCAAGTAAGCCGCCTAGTTGGCGGCCTCGTCATTGAAGGGTGCCTTGCGGCTGCGGCGCAGGAGCGGGCGGAACGATCAAGTCAAGTTCGTGCTGGCCGCCGAACCTCTCGACTCTCTTCCGCTCATAGCCCAAGCGATCATCCGATGACTCAGCCATTTCCAGCACCCGGCCAATGTGTATTCGAAGCATTCTTGTTTGCTGGTCCCTTTCGAGCCCCATTGGTCCTATTTGAATTTAGGAGTGGTCCCGTTTCGCATTGCGGCATTGATTACCGACGCTTCCGTCTCCACCTATCGTTTATCACCGGCTCGGTCCTTCATAGGCGTCGGTTGACTGAGAGACGCTGTAGCGCTCCCGCCTGTCCCGGGAGGCCGCTATGCCAGAAGTACAAGTCAGCCCCATCAATCAAATTCAGGAATACCGCCCTCCGTGTTCACGGTGCGGAGCGCCAACCGCGCTCGCGCGCGTCACGCCGATCCCCCATGCCGATCACGACAGTCGTGTCTTTCAGTGCCCGGCTTGCGGCAAGATCGACATGCGTTTGGTGCAGTTATAGAGGGGACTCCCATGCAAACGCGTCGGTTCGGTAAAACGCTGAAGCTCCCTTCAACGGCCGCCATCAAACACCAAATCAGAAAATCGATGCTTGAGGATTTGCGGGCGGCCCCCCGGTGGCCTGATTGGAAATCGGGAGTGGCTGCTTTGGAACGGGCGGCCTTGCGAACGCCAAAAGCCATTCTCGCGTCGTCGCCCAATGTCAAAGGAATTACGAGCTAAACGAGAAAATAAACTGCTCGCAACTTAGGATTTGGATACCCATGTCTGCGGTGCCGCAGTGACGCGGCAATAGGAAAGATCATTTTCATGACCACCCAACAGAACCAGCCGGACCAGAAGCAGCAGGGCGACCAGGACCAGAAGAGCGGCCAGCAGTCGCAGGCTCCGGGGGCGGCACCGAAGCAGCCGGACACGAAGACGTCCGAGCAGAAGTAACTGCGGCGACGATACAGGGACCCGGCCCCTTGCCGGGTCTCTGGCGACGCGGCCACCACAACTCACAACGGGGAGAGCGTCATGCAGGGTGTTTTCAGCGAACAGAACGTAGCTCGATACAGGAAGCTCGCGAGCGGCACTCTCACAATCGCGGAACGCAAGATCATTTTCGATCACCTGGCCCAAGAGCGCGCGGACTTCCGCAAATACTGGAATGCCCGATGTGAAGGCGTGCATGTGCCTGCCGAAAAAGGACATCTGGTCCAGTTGGCGTTGTAGCCGCCCGAGTTGGCGGCCTCGTCTTTACTGCTGCGCGGGCCCTGGCGACGGCTCCGGAGGAGCGGGAACGATCAAATCCAGTTCTTGTTGGCCGCCGAAGCCCGCATGTCCCAAGGGCGGGGCGAAAATGCTACTCGCGCGAAGGCGCCGGCATCGTGGACGTTTGGGCCGTTCCCGGCGTCTGATGCCGCCTTGAACAGCGGCCGCGTGATACTCCGTCGACGCTCGCGCGGCTCCTGTCAGGAGAGATCGGCGAGGGCCAAGGCCGTCATTCGATGCTTCGCGTGCTCGACGAGCAACTCGACTGCACGCCCTCGCCTGATCCGCGCGAATACGCAATGTGAACGACCTCACACTTGCCTCGAAAAATATCGCCGAAGCTTGCCGCCGGCGCACCGCGGAGTGGCGATGGCAGCGGCAGAGAATGGATCGGTGTGCGAGTTCTGCAGGGGACATGTCACTTGGCGGCTGGACGACATCGCGTTCCGGCAATCGAGCGACAAGGGATACGTCCGGTGCGAGGTCAGGCTGTCGGTCGCGACCTGCGATGACTGCGGCTCGAAAACCCTCGAAGCGGACTCCGACCGGATTTTCGAAGCCGCGTTCCAGCGCGCGTACCGCAAGCTGCCATAGCGCGCGCGGGCTCGCCTCTGCGCGCCTGGCACGTACGTAGAATGCCTTACGGTTGTTCCACGAATTGTCATCTGTGGTTGCGACACCCTACAAGACACCCGCCTGCGGGGGCGTTTCGATGCGTCTGACAATCGCGATAGCCATGGCGCGCCGGGCCAATGCGCGGATCGCCGCGTCACAATCCGCGACGGAGACCAGCCCGCCTACTTCGCGGCCCGCTCGGCCAGCGAATATCGTCGCGCAAGTCATCGCCGCCTGCCTGCGGCGAGCAAGACCATGGGCACGCGCGGACCGTCGAGCCGCCACCGAATGCCTGTCGGGGAGCTGACGCGATGGAGCCGATCGTGGCTGCCTACTTTCTTTTAGCCCTGAGCGGCGCCATCGCGACGCTTGCGGCGCTCTATTTCGCGAAATGGGGCTTCTGAGGCGGCCTGCGGCCGCTCACGCGTTCGCGAGCGTGGCGAACGATCCCCTCGCCCCGACTTGATTCCACACCGTGCGCCTGGCGCGCTATCAATGCAGCCGCAGGGGACCGCGCCGCATGGAAATGCACCAGGTGCGCTATTTCCTCGCTTTGTGCGAGGAGCTCAACTTCACCCGCGCGGCGGAGCGCTGCCATGTGGCGCAGCCTTCGCTCACGCGCGCCATCAAGGCGCTCGAGGATGAGATGGGCGGCGCACTGTTTCACCGCGAGCGCGCCAACACGCATCTCTCCGAACTCGGCCGCACGCTCAAGCCGTACCTCGAGCAGGTGTATCATCGCGCCGAGCAAGCCAAGCGCGAGGCGCAGGAATTCATCCGCCTGCAAAAGACCCCGCTCCGCCTCGGGCTGATGTGCACGATCGCGCCGACACTGCTGCTCGATCTGGTCGCCGCGGTGCGCACGCGCCACCCCGGGATTGAACTGCAGATCATCGATGAGGCCGCGCCCGCGCTGCAGGAACGGCTCGTCGCGGGCGCGCTCGATGTCGCGGTCTATGCGCTGCCCTCGCTCGCCGACGACGCGCGGCTGCATCACATGCCGCTCTACCGCGAGCAATTCCAGATCGTGCTTCAGCCCGGGCACCGCCTTGCGGCGCGCGAGGCGATCCGCGTCAAGGATCTCGACGGCGAGCATTATCTGGCGCGCGTCAATTGCGAGATGGGACCCGCCGCGGACGCGGTGTTCGACGCGCAGGGCGTCGGCGGGCCGACCGTGTATCAGAGCGAGCGCGACGACTGGATCCTGGCGATGGCCGCCGCCGGCCTCGGCTATGCGTTCATGCCGTCGCTCTCGGTCGATCACCCGGGCGTGGTGGCGCGCGCGCTGATCGATCCGGAGATCTGGCGCGAGGTCGCGCTGGTGACCGTGCGCGGCCGGCCGCATTCGCCCGGCGTCGGCGCGCTGGTGCAGGAGGCGATGCACGTGCGCTGGACCGGCAAGCCGGCGCTCGCGGTCGAGCACGCGCGGGCCCTTACCTCCCCCTGAAAAGGGGAGGTCGACCGCCGCAGGCGGTCGGGTGGGGATCTGCGGCGAAGTCGGATCTGCGGCGAAGCCGCCGTGACCCCCACCCCAACCCTCCCCCTTTCAGGGGGAGGGAGCGCACCGGAGATTGCCTCGATACGGCCGCGCTATCGATCCGATACCAACTCGGCATTTCGCAATTCCTCCCGTCCATAGTCTCTTGGCTCCCGGGCGGTCGCAGCCATGGAATTGCACCAGATCCGCTATTTTCTCGCGCTCTGCGAGGAGCTGAACTTCACGCGCGCGGCGGAGCGCTGCGGTGTCGCGCAATCCTCACTCACGCGCGCCATCAAGGCGCTGGAGATCGAGCTCGGGGCCGCACTGTTTCATCGTGAACGCGCCAACACCCACCTCTCAAAGCTCGGGCAGACCGTGAAGCCGTTCCTCGAACAGGCCTACGGCCATGTCGAGGGCGCAAGGCGCCACGCGCAGGATTTCGTGCGCCAGCAGGGCACGAGCCTGCGCCTCGGGTTGATGTGCACGATCGCGCCGCACCATCTGCTTCCTTTGATCGACGCGATGCACATGCGCCATTCCGACATCGCGCTGCACGTCGCGGACGCGACCGCGGCCGAGTTGCAGGCGCGTCTGATCGCCGGCGAACTCGATGTGGCGATCTATGCGGCGCCGACGCTCTCCGCCGACGAGCGGTTCAACTATCTGCCGCTGTACCGCGAGCGCTTCGTCGTCGCGCTGCGCGCCTCGCATCGCCTCGCGCGCCAGAACAGCATTCGGGTGGAGGACCTCGACGGCGAGCCTCAAGTCCGCTGCGTCACCTGCGAATACCAGGCGGTGACGGACGAAATCTTCGCCCGACAGGGCATCGACAGCCCCGCCGCTTACCACGGCGAGCGCGACGACTGGGTGCTGGCGATGGCGGCGGCCGGGCTTGGCTATGCGCTCATTCCGGAATCGCGCGTGATGGACCCGGGAGTCGTGACCCGCCCGCTGGTCGAGCCCGAGATCTGGCGCGACATCGCGCTCGTAACCTTGCGGGGGCGCGCCGAGACGCCCGGCCTGGGCGCGCTGGTGCGCGAGGTGACGCGCCTGCGCTGGGCCGGAGCGCCCGCGCAGCCGGCGCCTCCCGGCGGCGAACTGATCGCCGCGCGATAGCGCCGTTCTATCGATCCGATGCAAACTCGGCATTTCCGCCAGCACATTGATCCGTTGTTCCCTGTGCATCGACCGTTCCACCCCCGGGACGGCACGCCCACAGAGGAGATCACAATGTCCTTCATCAAAACCGCAATCGTTGCCGGCGGCATGTCGCTGGCCCTGTTGACCGGCGCTCTCGCCCAAGGTGGTGGCGGCGGCGGTCTCGAGCCTTGGGATATCCGCGAGCACTCGGCCTACTTCATCATGATGAACGGCAAGATGATGCGCGTGAACGTCGGCGACAAAGGCATGGCGATGCTGATGAAGCGCGCCCGCAAAGTGCCGCACGGAACCGTCTTCGTGATGAGCGGCGGCGAACTCTACATGGTCAACGCCGCGAAGATGTTCGATCGCGCCGGAATGCCGAGCTTCGGCGGTCTGTGATCCCCTCGCCGCGCCGGCCGCCTCCCCGCCGGCGCGTCGTCAAACTGCAAGCTGCGTCACGGTCGCCCGCAAGGGCCGGTGACGCAGCTTCTTTTATTTCTTGCAGGTCGCGCGCATCTGCTTGGTGAACTCCGCCAGCGCCGTACTTGTCTGCGCGGCGTTCTTCACCTTGTCGGCGCTGGTGTCGCAGCGCGCGAACACGTTGCGCACCTGTGTCAGCGACGCGATATGACGCCGATAGGCCGCGCACTTGACCGGCGCCCCTGCGCTTGCGGCACCCTGCAGCGCGGAGCGCGTCTTGCTGAAGTCCTGGTCGGCCTTGATCAGGTCCTCGCGGCAGGCAGCCGACGCGACTGCGCTCCAGCCCGCGCACGCGGCGATCAGCAAAAAAACGGCGAGCCTGCGCATGAGCATCTCCATCATTGGGCGCCCTTCTAGGCGACTCGCGCGCACGGCGCCAGCCGCTCTGGCGGCAGCGCCGTCGCGGGCCTATCGTCCAGCGGCCCACGGAGCGCCGGACCTCGATGCGCGCCCGCATTCGCGCCGCCGCGTTTCTTCTCAGCCTCGCCTGCGCGCAGGCCGCATGCGCCGAGGAGCGCGTGACGTTTGCGAGCGCCGCCTATCGGGTCGGCGAACTGCAGCAGCGGCTCGCGCGCGAGCGCGGTGAAACCATTGCACCGCGGCCCGGCGAAACGATCGTAGCCTGGCTGTCCAAGCCGGACGGACCGGGCCCCTTCCCGGCCGTGGTCTCGCTGCACGGCTGCAGCGGGCTGCGCCCGGCGCTGCGCACCGCGGAAGGCGAGCATATCAATGCGCTGGGCTATGTCGCGCTGGTGGTCGACAGTTTCGCCACACGCGGCATCAAGGAAGCCTGCGACGCGCCGATGCCCGATCGCCATGCCGACGCGATCGGCGCGCTCGCCTATCTGGCGCGGCTGCCTTTCGTCGATGCCAAACACATCGCGCTCATCGGCCGCTCGCAGGGCGGAATCGTCGCCCTGCAGGTCGGCTCCGCACCGCCCGATCTCTTCGATATCCAGCAGGGCCTCGCCTACAAGGCGCTCGTTGCGTTCTATCCCTATTGCGGCGTCGCCGCCGACGCACTCACCATCCCGGCGCTGGTGATGATCGGCGATGCCGACGACTGGTCGCCGCTGAAGGATTGCGAGCGCTGGATGGCGCGGCGCGCGGGACGCGGCGCGCCGGTCCGGTTCATCGTCTATCCGGGCGCGTACCATGCGTTCGATATTGCGGCGGTCGGCGACGGCATGACGAGTTTCGGGCACCGGCTTAAATACGACCCCGAGGCGACGAAGCGCGCGACCGCCGAAGTGCGGGATTTTCTCGGCGAACAGCTAAAATGAATGGCGCGCCGCGAATTACGCGGCGAAACCTCGTGGCCGGTCAACTCGCATCGATGAGTTCCATCCCGAAACCGCACTGACGCAGCGATTTCTGCTTTCTGCGGGGACTGAAAATCGCTAGGGTGCGGTTGCGGAAGTGGGGCACCGCACGCGGGAAGTTGCACGCCGGCGATACAATGCGCGATCGCCTGGTCTAGCGCGCGGAGCGAACACCGATGACGACGTACACCTTCGTTGCGAAAGCCTCGACGACAAATGTGTTTTGGGACGATCCCACGGTATGGGCGGGGGGTGTCGTGCCCAACGCTTCCGACGCCGACGTCTTGCTCCCGACAGCCACCAGCGGCGGGTCTGTTTACGTTTCAACCATCAACGTCAATGACGGTGAGACCTTTTCGACGCGATCCGTAGGCGTCACCAACAATACGCTCTCGGTGCATTCGTCAACTTTCTTGGTTTCGGGCGATCTCGCGATTGGCATTGGCGGCACCCTCATCCTGTCGGGCCTCGCTGCCGTGTCCGCCGCATCGTTGGAGGTGAACGGGTTTGGCGTCAGTGGAAGGGGCCACATCAATATTTCAGGAATGGTGTCCAATGCGGCCGGAATTGTCGCCGCCACTGACGGGATGACTCTAACTGCGGGAAGCCTGAACAATACCGGATTGCTTGCCGCATCCCTCGGCGATCTGACCGTGACCGTCGGCGGCGGGGGATTTGCCAATTTGTCGGGATCGACCCTGACAGGGGGGACCTATTCGGTAGGGACCCTCACGAACACGACGCTCTTTCTGAATGTCGGCGGTCTGATTGGCACCGACGCCGCTACCATCGTGCTCGCTGGGGGGCGAAATTTCTTCCTTCGACAGCGGCAGCAGCACCTACCGTCCGCTGGAGACGACGCTGCAAACGATTTCATCGTCGGGAACGCTCTCACTGGCAGGCCGCACGTTCAACTGGGGCGATCTTGTCGTCGACGGCACGCTGAACCTCTCCCTTCCTGGCTCCGCGGATCCGATTTTTAACTCGACGCATTTGACCATCGATCCCAACGCGCTGGCCGGCGGCGTCGGAGTGATCAACGCTCCGATCACCAACAATGGAATCATCAACTCGTACAAGATGACGATCAACGGAGACGTCAGCGGGTCCGGAAAGATTAAAATCGGCAAGTCGCTTGAGCTCAACGGAACGGTGTCTCAACAGGTTGCATTCCAGGACGGCACCGGGACGTTGACGCTCGACAATCCATCCGGCCTTACTGGCACCATCGCGCCGGCGGGACCCGGGGATAAAATCGTCCTGGCTGGCTACTCGCTCAATTCAGTGACCGGCTATCAGTATGCCGGTGACAACTCCGGCGGCGTCCTGACGATCCATTTCTCCGCCGCGAGCGATGTACAGCTCAATTTCTCCGGGCACTTCAGCACACAAAGCTTCACCCTCTCGGCTGGATCTCAACCGCTTTCCAATTCGCCTCCAAGTGTTGTCATTACGGAGGCGGGCTATGTTCCGCCGACCGATCCGCCGCAGACGACGACGTACACATTCACGCCCCAGGTCTCACAAAACAGCTACGCGTGGACCGACTCGACGATTTGGACGCCGGCGGCCGTGCCCAACAGCCCGGATGCGGACGTCATCATTCCTACGGTGACGAAAAATGGCAGTACCTTCTTCGCGACGATTGGACTCGGCACAAACACTGCGATCCATTCGCTCTCTCTCACTAACAATACTTTGCAACTCGGCGGCGCGAGCCTTTCTGTTGGAGGGGATATCAATCTGCTGTCCGGCAGCGACCTCAGAATTGACACCGGCGCAATTCTGACAGCCGCATCATTGTCAAACGGACGGGACCTCACTGGTAGTGCTTCGCAGATTACGATTTCCGGCACACTTTCAAACACAGGGAATATTTCCGGCAGCAGCGGCCTTGTCATAACGGCGCAACAACTGAACAACACCGGCACCATCGAAGGCGGGGTTGGTGGGCTGACAGTAAACGTCACCGGCTCCGGATTTGCCGGCACACTGACCGGGGGTACGTACCGAAGCGGCGGAGATTCTGGAAGTTTCAACAGCACGCTTCGCCTGAATTTCGGTGGTGTGATTATCAACGACGCAGCCAACATCGTGATTCATGGGAGCGAAATCCTTTCGTTTGACCCTGGCAGCAGCAGCTATGTCCCGATCGAGTCGACACTGAGCCTCATTGACGCGTCCGGATCGCTGCTGCTTGGCAACAAGGCCTACGATTGGACCGCCCTCACGGACAACGGACTGATCACCGTCCGCGACCAGGGCATTCTGAACACGCCGCAACTCACCGTGATCGGCGATCTCAGTTTGTTCGACGGAACCGTAGCCACTTCCCACCTCGTTATCGCGTCCGGTGGCCGCGTTGAAGGCGGCGGGACGATCAACGGCTCAGTCGACAACTCGGGTGTCATCATCGCTGAGGTACAAACAGCCTCACTGCAAAGTGTCGGTTTGATCACGATAAACGGCGCTGTGAGCGGCGCCGGAAAACTCGAGATCGCGGCTGCCATAACCAGCCCGTTCGATCCGCACGGAACGCAGAAACTTGGCGCTGCGTTGGAACTGAATGGCCCGGTCTCCCAAGATGTGGTCTTCGACGGCAACATCGGGACATTGACGCTGGACGATCCAACCCACTTTACCGGATCGATCAAACCAATAGCTGGCGACAGGATCATCCTCGCGGGCATCGGCCTGAGTTCGATCACGAGCTATTCCTACACCGGCGACGCGCACGGCGGCATTCTGACGTTGCAGGAGTCGGGTGGCGGCCATCTCGATCTCAAGTTCACCGGCGTGTTCGACGCGAGTAACTTCAATCTCGCGGCCGGTCCGCAGGATCTGTCGACATCGCCGCCAAGCCTCCTGATCACCGTTACGGCGCCTTCGTATCCGTCGAACCCGGGCAACGTCGACGAGTGGATTCTAAAGGATGGAGACGGACATTGGGCGGCGAGCGCTGCGCCCGGTTCGCATCCTGCGGGCTACGATGTTGCGGCCGTGGCCGACTTCACGGGTGACGGGTTCAGCGACATCCTGTGGCAGAACGTCACCACCGGCGCCGTCGATCTGTGGAAGATGCAGAACGCCGCATGGGCCGGCAGCGTCGCGATCGGCACGCATCCGGCGGGTTATCAGATCGCAGGCGCCGGCGACTTCAATCACGATGGCACCAGCGACGTGCTGTGGTTCAATCCGACAACCGGCGACACCGACATCTGGGAATTGTCGAACGGTCAGTGGGCCGCGAGCGTCACCGCGGGCGCGCATCCCGGCGGCTATCAGCTCGCCGGCGTCGGCGACTTCAATCGCGACGGCACCAGCGACGTGCTGTGGTTCAATCCGACGACCGGCGACGTGGACGAATGGAATATCGCGAACGGCCACTGGGCCGGCAGCAACAACATCGGCAATCATCCCGGTGGCGGCTGGCAGGTCGCCGGCACCGGCGACTTCAACCACGACGGCACCAGTGACGTGTTCTGGTACAACGCCACCACGGGCCAGACCGACATCTGGGAGCTTGCGAACGGCCACTGGATGGCGAGCGTCAGTCCCGGCAATCATCCGACCGGCTGGCAAGTCGCCGGTATCGGCGATTTCAACGGCGACGGAACGAGCGACGTGCTCTGGTTCAATCCGGCGACGCGCGCCACCGAGGAATGGCTCATTGCCAATGGCCAGTGGACGGCAAGCATCGCCGTCGGCACGCATCCCGGCGGCGCCACGATTGCGGGCATCGGCGACTTCACCGGTGGGCCCACACCTACAAGCGACATCCTCTGGCACCAGTTCGTGTGAGCCAAAAAGGATAAGGTCCAATTCATGTCTATTTCACTGGTCCGGGATAACCCGCTTGCCATTCAGGTCGGCGCGACGGCCACCATCACCGACGAAACTCATCTGGCGGTCAGCGATACCGACTATGGCGCCGCGTCGATCACCTATACGATCACGACCGCGCCGACGAAGGGCACGCTGTTCAGGCAGGGCGTTGCGACATCATCGTTCACGCAGCAGGACCTCGACTTCGGGTTCATCAATTATAAAGAGACCACACCGTCGAACTCGGCGACATCGGACAGCTTTTTCTTCCAGGCCTCTGATCCGGCGGGCAATCACACCGCCACCACGCTGTTCCAGATCAACATCGCGCCACCGCCCGCGCCGGTCTTGAATGACCCCGGTTCGCTGACGACGTACGCCGGGCTTGTGACCACGCTGCGTGGAATGGGGGTCGACGACAGCACCGGGCACAATTTCAGGCTCGACATCACGGCGAACGCCGGACAGGTGATCAATGCCGGCTCTTCTCTCGGTCACACCTGGAGTCTCACGGGGAGCGCCGGCTCCATCAACGCCGCGCTGTTGACGCTGGACTATTTCGCGCCTGCCGCTGCCGGCCTCGATACCGTGACCACCACGCTCACCGACTTGACCACTAATGCCGTCATAACAAAGACAACCAACGTCACGGTCAGGCCCGCGGGAAATTTTGCCAGTATTGACAGCGTAACAGTCGGCGCCGGTACGATCAGTCTAGGCGCTGGTACGATTAGCGGCCACGTCGCCCTCGACAACGGCACACTCGCCTATGGAATCAATAATGCCGGCGAGGTCGTTGGTACGTACGCCAACCAATCCGACCTTAGTCACCCCACCAACGGCTTTTTCCTCAGCAACGGTAGCTTCACAACACTCAACAATCCGTTCATACAGAGCGGCTCGACCCAACCCAACAGCATCGATGAGCTGCATCAAATTGTTGGGTCATATGATGGCAACACGGCCACCAGCGGCGGCTCGCACACGACGTTGGAATTTGAACAGAACGGCTTTCTCTACAGCAGCGGGAACTGGACCTCGTTTGACGCGACGTCTCCGTCCGCGGAAGTATACACACACCTTGGAGCCATTAATTCATCAGGTCAGATTGTCGGATATCATACCAACCATTCTCATTCGCTTCCGGATCAGGCCTTCATCTATCAGAACGGCAACTTTCAGGATTTCGGTCCCGCTGGCACGGAAGCCCTCGGCAACAACGATGCTGGCCAGATTGTTGGCGCATTTGCTCCGAGCCTAGGAACCAGCGCTGCGGTGCCGCCCACCCATGGATTCCTGTTCAGTAACGGCGTTTTTTCGCTGCTGGACGCGCCGACCGCATCCAGTACCAGCGCGCGTGACGTCAACAACACGGGCCTGATCGTCGGCTACTTCCAGAGCGACTCCGGCATACATGGCTTCGCCTACGATCAAGCCACCAGCCAGTGGACGACTGTCGACGTGCCGGGCGCAGTATCGACTTTTGTGCTGGGCGTGAATGACTCGGACCAGATCGTCGGAGGATATGACGACGCGAACGGCTTGATGCACGGCTTTGTCGGCTCGCTCCCGCCGCCCCTCCCCGCCGTCGCCGGCAACGTGGATGAATGGCTTCTCTTCAACGGCAAGTGGGAGGCGAGCGCGGCGCCGGGATCGCATCCGGCGGGGTTCAAAGTCGCGGCCGTCGCGGACTTTACCGCAGATGGCACCAGCGACATTCTCTGGCAGAACGTAACAACGGGCAGCGTCGATCTCTGGAAGATGCAGAACGGTGCCTGGGCCGGCAGCGTCGATATCGGCACACATCCAGCGGGCTATCAGATCGCAGGAAGCGGCGACTTCAATCATGACGGCACCAGCGACGTGCTCTGGTTCAATCCGACAAGCGGCGACACGGACATCTGGGAATTGTCGAACGGTCAGTGGGCCGCAAGCGTCACTGCCGGCGCGCACCCGCTCGGCTATCAGCTCGCCGGCATCGGCGACTTCAATCGCGACGGCACCAGCGACATCCTCTGGTTCAACCCGACAACCGGCGACGTCGACGAATGGAACATCGCGAATGGTCACTGGGCCGGCAGCAACAATATCGGCAATCACCCGAGTTCAGGCTGGCAGGTCGCGGGCATCGGCGACTTCAACAATGACGGCACCAGCGATGTCTTCTGGTACAACGCCGCGAGCGGCCAGACCGATATCTGGGAGCTTGCGAACGGCCACTGGATGGCGAGCGTCAGCCCCGGCAATCATCCAACCGGCTGGCAGGTCGCCGGCATCGGTGACTTCAACGGCGACGGCACCAGCGATGTCCTCTGGCAGAGCACCGCGAATGGCGCCGTCGAGGAATGGACGATCGTGAACGGCCACTGGACCGGCACCATCACGCTCGGCACGCACCCCGGCAGCGCGCAGATCGCCGGCATCGGTGATTTCAACGGCTCGCTCACCAGTGACGTGCTGTGGCACCAGTTCGTGTGAGCCGCATTTGATGGCCGGCCGCCTCCCCGGTTAAGCTCGCGGCGCAGACCGGGGAGCGCACATGGACTTCGGCTACTTCACGCTGAGCGACAATCACTACGACGACAACCCGCGCACGCCGAACCAGTTTGTTGCCGACATCACCGAGGAGGCGCTCTACGCGGATGCGCTCGGCATGAGCTCGGCCTGGATCGGCGAGCATCATTTCAATTCGCTCGGCGTGCTCTCCTGCCCGGACCTCGTGCTCGCCTATATCGCGGCGCGCACGAAGAATATCCGCCTCGCGCCCGCCGTCACCGTCCTGCCGCTGCATCATCCGATCCGCGTCGCCGAGCAATGGGCGACGCTCGACCTGCTCTCGAACGGCCGCGTCGATTTCGCCGCCGGGCGTGGCTACGACGCACGTGAGTATCTCCCCTTCAACATCGATTTCTCCGACAACCAGGGCATCTTCGAAGAAGGCATGGAGCTGGTGCGCACGCTCTGGGCCGCGGAGGAGCGCATCTCGCATCACGGCAAGCATTACTCATTCGATGACGTGCGCATCACGCCAAAACCCGTGCAGCAGCCGCTGCCGGCCTACGTCGCCTCATTCTCCAAACCGTCGATCGAGTTGGCGGCGCGGCTCGGCTGCGGGCTCATCGTCGCGCCGTTCGCGGCCGCAATGAGCTTCGGCGGGCTCAAGCAGGTGGCGGACCTCTATCACGCAAGCTGCCAAAAATTCGGCACGAAGCCGGGCCGGCTGATGTGCAGCTACTTCACGCATTTCGCCGACAACGACGCGCAGGAGAAAGCGCAGCGCGCGCGCCAGATCCGCTATTACCGCGAATGCGTGATCCCGGCGTTTCCGGGCGATCCGAAGACCGCACCGCCGAGCTACCGCTACTTCATCGACATGGTGGCGCGGCTGCAGAACGTGAAGCCGGAGGACCTGACCGAGAACTCCGTGCTGCTCGGCTCGTCGGCGCGCATGATCGAGACGCTGAAGAAGGTCGAGGCCGCGGGCTTTGCTGAGGTGATCCTCTATTTCAACGTCGGCCTCAAGCCGCACGCGCAGGTGAAGGAGGAAATGGACCGCTTCATGCGCGAGGTCGCGCCGGCGTTTGCGGGCAGGCACAAAGGCGCAACGGCGGAGTGAAATCTCTCCGCGCATTCCCGCGAAAGCGGGAATCCAGTTCTTGGTCAAAGCACTGGGTCCCCGCTTTCGCGGGGACGAGCGGCCGGACGTCAGACGCCGCGCCCCCGGACCGACGCCTTTCCGCGCTGCGCCGCCCACATGTTGTCGACGAGGTTCGGATAGCGCCGCCCGGCGCGCTTGGCGCGCTTTTTGGCCGCCGTCTTCTGTTCAGGCGAGAGCCTGCGCGAGGACGTCCCGGCTTTCTTGCGCGGGTTCTTCTTTTTCCAGGGCGGCTTGCGGGTCTTGGCGACCATGCGTATCAACGCGCACACCCGCGCGCGGTTCAATGCCCGAACCGCTTCGCGAACGCTTCCGCGCTGTAGCTTTCGCCCGTCTCTTTCCAGCACAGTGGGATCCGAAGCTTGGAATTCACGTGACTTGAAGTCGCGGC
>JADMIO011285602.1_pt1 | contig 59165 bp, 50 predicted proteins | sample 8958161 | NCBI WGS metagenome assembly JADMIO01 (sample SAMN16585339, study PRJNA669376) | soil metagenome | isolation source: Crop rotation soil | place: USA: Cullars Rotation, Alabama | collected 2011 | reverse complement strand
CCGCGACTTCAAGTCACGTGAATTCCAAGCTTCGGATCCCACTGTGCTGGAAAGGATCACCACCATTGTTTCGAATAACGCGAACTTTGTGAAGGGCAAACCCGGTGAGCCGGTGCTGATTTCATGGGACGACGCGACGACGATGTTTCATGAATTCGGCCACGCGCTGCACGGCTTGAATTCCAATGTCACGTATCCATCGCTGTCCGGTACAGCCGTCGCGCGCGACTACGTCGAGTTCCCCTCGCAACTGATGGAGCACTGGCTGTCGACGCCTCAGGTTCTACAGAGATTCGCGCTGCACTACCAAACAGGAAAACCGATTCCGCAGGAACTGGTCGACAAGATTAACCGCACCAAGACTTTCAATCAGGGATTTGCCACGGTTGAGTATTTGGCGGCGGCGATTCTCGACATGAAGTTGCATTTGCTCGGTGACAAGAAGATTGACGCGCGTCAGTTTGAGAAAGACGCTTTGGCGGAAATCGGAATGCCGAGAGAGATTGTCTTGCGTCACCGGCTGCCGCATTTCCTGCACGTCTTTTCGAGCGACTCGTATTCCGCCGGTTATTACAGCTATCTCTGGTCGGACGTGCTGACTGCGGACGCGTTCGGCGCATTCACGGAAGCGGGCGGACCCTATGATAAGAAGGTCGCGGATCGGCTGCGCAAGAGTATTTTCTCAGTCGGTAACACGATCGACCCGGCCGAAGCATATCGAAACTTTCGCGGAAGAGATCCCAAGGTCGAAGCGCTCATGAAGAAGCGCGGGTTTAGTTCGTAAACTGAGGCGGCTTAATGACGCCTCCTCAACCAGTCCAACAGTGACGGGCGCGAATCAGTCATCTCGAATCCTCGCTCGCGCCATCGTCCGCCCTCCTGCGCGAAATTTTTCCGAGGGCTTAACTACTGCCGACCTTGGCGCTCCCTCTTACGAACTTGCGCTGAAACAACACGCAGACTATTGCGCAGCACTCGAGCAATGTGGATTGAGGCTCACCTACCTCGAAGCCGATTTCGCTTATCCCGATTCTACGTTTGTTGAAGACACCGCCGTCTTAACCGAAAGCGGCGCAATGTTGACGCGTCCGGGCGCGACGAGCCGCCGCGGCGAAGTACAAAGCATCAGTCAATTGCTGGGAAGTCTCCGGTTCCAGGCCGCCATCCAAATGATTCAAGCTCCGGGAACCATTGACGGCGGCGATGTCTGTGAAGCGGGAGATCATTTCTTCATCGGCATTTCAGAACGGACAAATCAAGCAGGCGCCGAACAATTGGCCGAGTGGCTCGCGGCGTCCAATTTCACGTCGGGCTTCGTCGACATTCGCCAGGAAAGCACACTGCTGCACTTGAAGAGCGGACTTGCGTATCTCGGTGAAAATCGATTGGTGGTAACGGACGCTCTGGCGCATCGCGAAGATTTCGCGCGTTATGAGCATATTCGCGTGTGTCCGGAAGAAGAATATGGGGCGAACTGCGTGCGGATTAATGATTACGTCCTGATCCCGAGCGGATGCGTGAAACTTGGTGATCGCCTTGAGAACTTAGGCTATCGAACGATAGCGCTGGAGATGTCGGAATTCCAGAAAATGGATGGCGGCTTAAGTTGTTTATCGCTGAGATTCTAGTCCTCAATATCCACAGAAAATCCATGCAACAAAACGCCCAGGGTAAGGTGCGCTTACCCTGGGCTATGTTATTGAACGCCTTTGGCGGTTCTTATTGACGCTCGCTGCGCAAGCGATTTGCCTACCACTTAGGCGTGATGCCGAGGTTATAGAAAAAGAACGAATAGATGTCCGCGGTTTGCTCGAGCTGTTTCGTCGTGCTGCTCGCGCCGTGTCCGGACTTCGTGTCAATGCGAATGATCACTGGGTTATCACCCGCCTGTGCCGCTTGCAACGCGGCGGCGTACTTGAACGAATGCGCCGGCACCACGCGGTCGTCATGATCGGCAGTAGTCACCAGAATCGCCGGATACTTTGTGCCGGCCTTCACGTTATGAACCGGCGAATAAGCAAGCAACGCTTTGAACTGGGCTTCGTTCTGCTCACTTGAGCCGTAATCCGAAATCCACGCGGCCCCGATGGTGAATTTGTGGAAACGCAGCATGTCCATCACGCCCGCGTGTTGGTGGACAACGCGGAAGAGATCGGGCCGCTGATTGGTGACCGCGCCCACGAGCAAACCGCCGTTCGAAGCTCCTTCGATACCGAGTTTGCTGGATGAGGTGTACTTGTTCTTGATCAAATACTCAGCCGCGGCAATGAAATCGTCGAACACGTTTTGCTTTTGCAGCTTCGTGCCGGCTTCGTGCCATTTCTCGCCGTACTCGCCGCCGCCACGCATGTTGGCCGACGCGTAAATCATTCCCTGTTCGAGCAATGCCACGCGCAAGGCGCTAAACGCGGGCGACGTCGTGATGTTGAAGCCGCCGTATCCGTACAGAAGCGTCGGATTATTCCCGTCGAGCTTCATGCCTTTTTTATAGGTGATGAACATCGGGACGCGTGTGCCGTCCTTGCTGTTGTAGAAGACTTCCTTCGTCTCGTAATTGGCCGGATTGAAGCCGGCAATATCGACGCTGCGAAAGACACTCGACTTCTTTGTCGCGATGTCATACTTGAAAATCGTCGGCGGATAGTTGAAGGAGGTGAAGGTATAGAACGTGAATTTGTCGTCGGCGCGTCCACCAAAGTTCGGGCTTCCCTGGAAACCGCCAAGCGCCCCTGGACCGGGCATCGAAATTTCATTTTCCAGTTTCCCATCCAGGCTGTAGACGTAGGCACGTGTGGTGACGTCCTTCAGATAAGTCACGAACAACTTGCCGCCCACTGTGTTGCTGATTTCCAGCGGCTCGGACTTTTCGGGAATCAGATCCTTCCAGGTTTTGTCGGCAGGATCGTAAACGACGACTTTGCCGTTGGGCGCGCCATGATTCGTTTCAATCAGAAACTTGCCGTTAACATCATCGATAACGTTGTACTCGTCATCAGCAATATCGGCGACGATCGGCGTCCAGGCGCTTTCGCCCTTTGACGCATCACGATAAAAAACCGAGTTACCTTTCTTGCCTGTCGTCGAGTCTGAGTGCGTCATGATCTCGAACCGCTCATCGTCGGTGAGGTCGACGCCATTGAACTGGCCGGGATGATTGTTGTCTTCAAAGACCAGCACGTCTTCGGACTGCGGCGTGCCAATTTTGTGATAGTAGGTCTTCTGGTATTCGTTTCTCTGGGCCATCTTTTTGCCTTCGGGAGGCGTCGGATAGCGGCTGTAGTAGAAACCTTCATCGCCTTTCCACGAAGCGTTGGAGAATTTCACCCATTCAATTTTGTCGTTCAGGGGCTGTCGGGTAGCGACGTCGAGCACATGAAGCTCGTTCCAGTCTGAACCACCTTCTGAAATCCCATAGCCGATATATTTTCCGCCTTTCGAAATGGTCAACGAACCCAATCGCGACGTTCCGTCCGTCGAAAACTTATTCGGATCGAGCAGGACATCGGGCGTACCGTCGAGACCTTTTTGGATGTACCAGACACTTTGATTTTGTAGCCCGTCGTTCTTGGTGGTGAAGAACCACTCCCCGCGGCGTGTGGGCGCGCCATACTTCGGATAGTTATAGAGCTTCATCAGTCGATCTTTGAGAGCCGCGCGATAGGGGATCTGAGCGAGATAGGCGTACGTAACTTTGTTCTCGGCTTCGACCCACGCAGCGACTTCCGGAGACCGATCGTCTTCCAGCCACCGGTAAGGATCCGGCACCTTGGTGCCGAAATAATCGTCAACAACCTCAACCCTCTTGGTGTTTGGATAGACAATCGGCGCGCCACCGCCGCCGTCGCCATTCTTCTGAGCGCGCGCAGTCCAGTGCGAAACGTTCAGCGATATCGACAGCATGCCAACAGCCGCGAGCGCTACTAACGCCAACTTAAATCTTTTCATGGAAGCCTCCGGAAAACTGGGTGTGAACTCGTCTGGGTCGCGGATACTTTAATAGACGCAGAAGCAAAAAGCCAACGCGAGATGGCTTGAATAATGAACGGTCGGCGACCGAAAAAACTTTTCTAACAGACAGCTGATCAGCTATCATTTGGAAGCCAAAACCTCTCCTCAGCGAAACTCTTTGCGCATCAGTCGCGTAGAACAATCAAACGCTCTCCTCGGTTTTTGCCAGTGACATATTGAAACGGAGGAGAAGCTCATGAAGCACCCGGCATTTTTTGATTTCCTCAGAAGATCAGGTTTTACGGCCCGATTGACCGTGACTATAGCGGTCCTGGCCGCGCTCGTATCTCTTCCCTTTTTGTTTTCCGCGCGTTCCCAGACACGGCCGCGGACCACTTCCAGCAGCACAAACGCTTCCGGCATGCCGGACGAAACCGTCAAAGTTGACGTCGACCTGGTGACGATCGATGCGCTGGTGCTCGACAAAAAGACCGCACGAGTCATCGGTGATCTGGCAAAAGACGATTTCCTGTTGTCTGAAGATGGCGTAAAGCAAACGATCACGCATTTCAGTCAGGATAGTTTGCCGCTCTCAGTGCTTCTGCTTGTCGATCGGGGCGGCTGCCTCGATCCTTTCGGCACTGAAGTTCGTCACGCCGCCCATGACGCCATCGCGCGATTAAAACCTACGGACGAAGTCGCAGTGATGACCTATCACGATGAGGTCGAACTACTGCAGGCCTTTACCCGAGATCGCGCGCTGATTTCTGATGCGCTGGAACACGTTCCGCCGCACGACGAAGCGGCCCACCATTGTCTGAACAAAGCCTTCTTCGAAGCGGCGAATTACATTCAGCGCGCCGGTAACCCGATCGGCAGGCGCGTCATCGTCGCCATCACCGGCGTTACCCGTGACTTTGATTGCATGGGCGGACCATCGAACAAAACTGCTGCGCAGGCGGTCTACGAATCTGGCGCGGTTGTCTCTGCGATTCTTCCACGCACGAGCGAACAGCAAATGGAAAACGGCGTCATGAAGTGGGCGACGCGAGTTGGACGGCTCGGTGGTGCCCCGTACCTGGATATTCAGACACTGGCAAACGAAACGGGAGGCGAGGTCTTACAGGACAAACCTGAGAATCTCGACACCACCTTCGCGACACTAGTCAGTCACCTGCGCACGCGCTACAACCTCGCGTTTGTTTCAACGAACAAGAAACGCGACGGTACGACGCGCAAGTTACAGATTGACATGGGACAGTCGGCGCAGAAGTCGCGAGGTAAACTCGTTGTCAAAGCGCGACGGAGTTACGTCGCGCCGCGAACCTAAGTTGTACTCACTTGCTGGAGAGTTTGGTGGGATTTGAACTGATACCGCTGCCGGCGGCCTGTGCATTGGGCAGCGTGTTGTCCGACCGGTCATGTGCGCCAAGATCAGCAGTGGCGACAATCACGAGCAGCGCGGTAACGCCGAGCGTGGCGAGCACGTAGAGAAGTTCTGTCTTCTCGAAATAGATAAGCAATCCGAGCAGCAATGCCATTCCCACAATCCAAAGATAGGTCAGGCTGCGGCGCTTTTTTTTCTTCGTAGAATTAATTCGTTGACTCATGTTTGTAATCGAATCTAAAACGGTATGCGCTGGGGAACGACGCCGACTGCACCCGTCGCCATGCCACGGAATAAATCAGCTAAGCCCTTAGCTGAAAATGTTGAACTCCGGCCGACATCGATAATGTCATAAGGCTGAAGCAACGGATCGGGCGCTTTGCCCCTCTTGATATCGTCGTAATCAAACTTCAATGGTTCGACACCGCTCTGTCCTTCCTTTTGACGGTAGATGTAGACCTCAGACTTCGCCAGTCGCTGGGGCCCTCCTGTCATCGCGATTGCTTGTCGCAGCGTCATCCGATCCTTGAGAACAATGGGGCCGGGTTGCGCAACCATTCCAGTAACATAAACCGGCAGACCTTCCGTAACAATGACGATATCTCCCGGACGTATGTAAGGATCCTCGGAGCCGAAACCACTCTTAATGGTGTTGATTTGAATCATTCGCAGCTCGCCAATTCCCGGCTCCTTAGCATCCGGTTTCGCGTCCGCATCTGTCGTCGTCCCGGCATTTGCTGTTGAGTTTTTTGCGACTAAATTCTCAGCGATATCTTCCGCCTCAGGACATAGTTCCGGCTCGGTATGCATGATCTGAATAGACCCACTTGCGCTCGCGGTTATTCCCCCCGCCGACGCCAACAATTCGTGCAAGCGTATGCGTCTGGTTAAGGCCATGCTCTTCGGTGTCCGAACCGCCCCAAAGATCGAAGCAGGCTGGCGACTGTGTCTTTCCAGCACGCGCACACTGACACGCGGTTTTACGATGTACTTTGCGTACGCATCGGTAATCGCCTTTTGAATTTCTTTTTCGTTGCGACACTTCGCGGGGATGGGCTCCTCGATGAATGGAAGCGAAGAAATATTGCCGTCCTCATCTACTTCCACTGTTGAATTCAAGTCGGATTGACCAAAAACACGCACGTCGAGCAAGTCACCCGGACCCACGCGATACCGATGACCTCCCTGATTCTCAACGTCCGAGGCTGTCGATGAACTGGCGCTTTCCGGTGCGGGACTCTGTGGCCGGTCTTGCGCCAAGACGACAAACAGTCCGCACGTGGCGAAGATCGTGCTCAAGATCAACAGGACTCTTTTGGTCATAACTACCTCGATTTCTTACAAAACGATTGGTCAAATGTCATTCTTAACGCAAACGAAGTCAGCATCATGCGCGCCGGTTGGTCCTGCGGGGAGATAAAAGAATGCCGAATCCAGTGAATAACCAGTTGCAATGGTCGCATAAAAGACGACGTATGCCAAACAATCGCATATACCACGGCGTAGGATCGTAACCGCGACGAATTCGGTTGCTACCGCACTTTGGACATCTGCTGGTGATACTTCGCAAAGTTAATTTTCCCTGGCGCGTCTGGTCTTTCCCTGCTCGGTTTCGACGACGCTATGTGTTGCCCTCCGAGCCCGCAATAACTCAATTTCCCTTGTTATCTGTTCAGCGGCCAGATGATGATCACCCTCAGCCCGCGTCAAATAGAAAAGCGCGTCACGATAACAGTCGATCGCGCGGCCGTAGCGCCCCTTGAAACTTGCGCGTTGGGCGAGTTCGACCCAGTGAGCGACGCGACTGGTAGTTACGAATTCTCGCACTGCGGCGGCTGATCTCTGTAAGTCTTCTTCCTCGGGATAATTTGCGAGCGCGGTGTCGATGCAGTCCAGCGCCCGATTCGCAGCCTCAATCTTTTCATGGAGCCGAGCGCGTTGTTGAGCTTCTTGCGTCAATGACTGCGCGGAATTTCTCGCCCACACGAGCATATGATGTTTCTGCAAAACGCGCACACGCTCTTGCCGCGCGCGAACAGTCAGCCGTCGTTCGGTGGAGATGGTCGACGACGCCAAAGACTTTTCGGCGATCTGAAGAAAATCGCCGCACATCTGAAAGACTCTTAAATGCAACTCCGGATGTCTATTGTTAGCGTCGGCCTCCGCCGATTGTCTTTCAAGACCACGCAATATCTCACTTTGCGAGGGCGCCGGTGGCTGCCCACGATATTCTGCGGAACGCGTGCGGTCATGCCCCGCTGCACGAAGATCGTCTTCGAGCAAATAGCGCGTCAGGGCCCTACGCATGACCACCCCGCGGGCGGATGCTGCCACAAGCATTACAACACTCGCAGCCAGTCCCGCCGGCACCCACGGATTCTCCTCACCTTGTAACATCCACCACAAAACAAAAAAAAGTGCGGCCGACGCGGCCGCCGCCGCGACCATATAAGCGGAGGTCGACGGCATCCGACGCCGCGCCATCCGTTGTCGAGAAGCGCGCCCACTAACTGATGAACTGCTTGTATATTGCGGCCTCTCCATTGTCGCAAATAATAACAAGAGAAAAGTCGTCTAACTAGTCAAAAAGTAGGCGATTTAGGCAATCATACTGGCGACGTTAATAGCGAATACGCCTTCCGTTATAGTAAACATACTCGGGACGTTTGCACGCCGAGGGCAATTGATCGAATTGCCTCGGCAATACCGACGGCGGGAGGCATTTGATGGACAACAGCTTTGTGGGCAAGTCTGTGATGGTTACAGGGGCCACTTCGGGAATTGGCCTCGCCATAGCCCGCGCATTTCGTAGCAACGGGGCGCGCGTGGCGGCGGTCGGTCGCAATGAAGTCGCGTTAAATGAACTGTATGCCGCCGAGGGAAACGAAGCGTTGCGAATCCCTGCGGACGTGACTGACGTCGATCTCATGCGGCGGGCGGTGGAAGATGTGATCCGAACCTTCGGCCGTCTCGATGTATTAGTGAACGCGGCAGGCCATATTTCGACCGGCACAATTGAGAATACCGACCCGGCCGCCTGGGACGCTTTGATGAATATCAATCTTCGCGCCCCCTTCCAATTGATGCAGCTATGCGTGCCTCACTTGATTGAAACGAACGGAAACATAGTCAACATTTCGAGCGTCACCGGGCTCCGCTCATTTCCGGGCGTACTGGCGTACTGTGTTTCCAAAGCAGCACTCGATCAACTAACGCGCTGTGCCGCCCTGGAGTTGGCATCGAAAAAAGTAAGAGTTAATGCAGTTAATCCGGGCGTCGTGGTGACCGAGATTCACAAACGTGGTGGAATGGACGAAAAAGCTTACGTCGAGTTTCTGGAACACTCTCGCACGACGCATCCGCTGGGCCGGGTTGGTAATCCGTCCGAGATCGCGGATCTCGTCTTGTTCCTCGCTTCCGAGAAAGCGTCGTGGATAACCGGAGCAACCTATTCGATTGACGGTGGGAGAGCGCTTACCTGCGCACGCTAATTAGCGGTTTTTTGATCCTTCGCGCAACAGTCGATTAACGGTATTCGTTAACTCGTTCATCTGCTCAGGCTGTTTCAGAAACGCATCCATCCCGGCGCGCCAAGCGTACTTTTCGAAGTCCTTCGAGGCCATCATGATGATGGGCGTTCGGCGGCGATGTGTAATCTTTCGCGCGCGCTCGGCCAATTCAAACGCACTCAACCCACTAACCGTATCTCCAATCAGCACGACGTCGTAATGCTCGTCGCCAGTCAGCATTCTGAGTGCCGTATCCGCGTCCGTGCACCATTCTAGTTTCCAATTTTCAGGTTTGAGCAACTCGCCAACTTGATCGGCGACGAGCTGATCGTCCTCAATATGAAGAATGGTAATTTGCGAGCTTGGCAATCGGTTCGTCGGAGTTGTCTTTCGCTTCGTCCTTCGCGACTTTGAAAATAGGTGGCTGCGCCGAGGACGCACGGCCGATCGCTGATTAAGCAAATCGCGATGACGACTATTGATCAGTGAAATAAGGCTTTGGTGATGCTTGAACCCCAGCATGTGCGCCGCTTTCGTTACCGCCCCGCCTGAATCACGAAGCGCCCGCTCAATGAGGGACTTTTCGAACGCACGCACCTGCTTCTTTAAAGAAAAGTTTTCCCAAATTTCGATGGGCGTAGGCTGTGTGTCGTCCTCGGACGTTTGCAGAGCTTCAATAACGATTAATGCGCATCGAATTAGACGCGTCGTCGTCGACGGATCCTGAGAGCGCTTTAATAGGTCGGTCGCCGCCTGATAGGTCTCGACAAGTTCTTGCGGTGAAGTTTGCGCCGTTAGTTCCTCGATGATACTCAGTTTTGCGCGGCCTGAGCCCTCTGCGTCACCGCATGTCTCCGCAATTTGAATTGCTCGATCGAGAAGTTGTCGCGCCCGCACAAATTTTCCGAGCTTGGCCTTCACAATTCCATAAGTCGTCAGCGCCTCGGCAAGTACGGCCTGTTCGTCGCTGCGATCCAGTACCCTGACGGCAGAACGGATCAAACGTTCAGCGTCCGCGAACCTTCCCTGCGCGAGAAAAGTGCGCGCGCGCGTTTCATCTACCTGGGCTACGGTTCCAGTATCGCGCAGTTCGCTGAACAGTGAGCGAGCGCGATCCAGGTGCGTGTGCGCATCGTCGTAACGCCCGATGGTATGGAACAGAAAACCGAGGTTGTTTTCCACACGAGCCAAATAACGAGTGTTGCCCGCCTGTTCAAAGTGAAAACTTGCGGCGGCGTATTCTACGAGTGCGCGATCGACGTAGGCCTCAAGATTGTCGATATCAGCCATCCGCCGCAGGGCAAGTCCGAAGCTATTGTGAAATGTGCCGTGCAGGTTATGGTCGCTGCTCTTCTCAACCAGTCCTGCTGCCTCGTTGTAGATGCGAATCGCTTCACTCAACCGTCGCGAATCGACTTCGACGATTCCCGCGCGTACCAGAATTGAAGCCCGCAAATCGATATCCTCGACGCTCACCATGCTCAAGGCCTGGGCCAGGGTTATTCGCGCTTCGTCAAAAGCACCTTCCCGCCAGTAGCAGACCGCGAGGTCAGCGCGCGCTTCGGCCACTCGATCCATCTCGCCTAGTTGTTCGTACAGCTCGATTCCGCGCGTGATCAGATTCTTTGCTCTTTCCTGAGTACCAACCCTGGAGTCGGCGCTGCCCTGCCATCCCGCCAGACAACCGGCCCTCACAAACAACTGCGCTTGCTGGCCCTCGTCCAATCCGGTGACACGGACGGAATCGCTGGCACCGTCCCAGAACTCAGAAAGCGATTCAATGGCCGCCTGGTACTCGCCTGCCTTTTCCAATTCCCTCGCCAGTTGGCAGGCGTATTCAGCTCTTTCAGAAGCGGGGGCATTGCTATCAATTCGTATCGCGGTTTTCATTTTGAAACTGTAAGTTCCTGTGAGGCTTGCCTTTCTGTCAGTTTGATAATAAATCGGCCTCTAAAGGCTGATTCGAATAGAATTGGCAAACTCGTTTTGAAACCTTTGAGAGCTTTTAAGGAGAGAACCATGAAGAATATCAGAACCCTATTCGCGACTGTCACATTAGCGCTGATTCTTACTGCATCGGCCCTTGCAGGTGAAACCCAAACGCCACCATGCATTCCTGGTGAAACCCAAACTCCGCCGTGCAGTTCACATGCGACCGCCTCAACTGATCCCGGCGAGAGCTCTGCTCCTCCGCAGACTTTCGACGTGGTTTCGCTCGGCGAGCTAGCGCTGGAGTTGCTGCTCTACTAAGAGCAGCAAGTTAAATAATCAAAGAACAGACGTTGCCTGCGGCGACATAGGTTACGTGTGTCTCGAATGCTCGAATACCTTGCGCGCTACTGAAAGTTGCAACCCGAGCGGTGGCCCTCGGAATCTGCCGTAGAGTCGCGTAGAATAGACTGCCCACGCCTGCTTTGCAACCATAATTGCATCAACAGGGTAACTGCTGACAACGCGCTGGTTAACTGCTATCGCCACCGTTGCTGCAGAACGATGGTGGCAGAAATCGCTCGAGTATTCTGTTGGGCCGCAGGTATGTGCCAGTCCAAGTTCCGCAACTAACGGGGACGTGCGGTAGCTCGCATCAACCAATTCTGGTTATACTGCGCCGCCAGCGCGCACATCTACCGCAGGTGAACATAGACGGCGTCGGATCACCGTGACGAACTATACACCCAAGCCAATCCCCCAGCCCCAATCCCGCATCAGCGCGATAAAGATCATCGCTGCCATCATCGCTGCTCTATTCGCGGCGCTGTTGGGACTGCTCGTCCTCCTGGTGATCGGGGCGGAAACAGGTCTCGTCGAGCTGATGATCGGCATGCTTTGCGCGATCATTCCAGTGCCGATCTATGTGATGTTGTTGCTATGGATCGACCGCTATGAATCCGAACCACTATGGATGTTGGCGACAACTTTTTTTTGGGGCGCGTTAGTGGCGATCTTCATTGCCCTGCTTTTCAACACCGGCGTCGAAATTATCGCGATGATCGCGACGCACAGCGACGAAGTAGCTTCGCATGTCGGTGCGCTAATTTCGGCGCCGATCGTCGAAGAATCGGCCAAGGCTTTGATTCTGGTCATCTTTTTTTTCTGGAAGAAAGACGAATTCGATGGAATTGTGGATGGGATTGTTTACGCGGGGATGGTGGGGCTCGGTTTTGCGATGACCGAGAACATTCTTTACTACGGGCGCGCCATTCAGAAAGGCCCCGAAATGCTGACGGCGGTCTTCATTCTGCGCGGCATGGCAGCGCCATTTTCCCACCCGCTTTTCACGAGTATGACGGGCATCGGCCTTGGGTGGTCAAGACAATCACGAAATAGGTTCGTGAAATTTGCGATGCCGATCGCCGGCTTCATATTGGCGATATTGATGCATGCGACGTGGAATGGTTCAGCAGCATTCGGTGGCGGATTTGGATTCTTCGTCACGTATTTCATGGTAATGGGACCAGCGTTCGTCGTGATTCTGATGGTGATTCACTTTTCGCTCCGTCGCGAAGGTCGCATTGTCCGGGAGTATCTTTATCCCGATTATGCAACAGGCTTTTTTGACCAGCGCGAATATGAAAAGCTCTGCACAATTCGGGGCCGTATGGGTTTGTCCTGGAACGCCCTTTGGTCTCATGGCTTTTCAGGCTGGCGCTTACGTATGCGCTGCAATCAACTGGCTAGTGAACTGGCTTTTCATCGTAGTCGCATCGCCCGTGGCATTGGCCGGGATCCACAGGCCGCGCAGGCGCGCGAAGCGAGCTATCGTTCGAGTTTAGAGCAACTTCGGCAACAGATTGGGCAACGGCCGCAAGGGACACCTTAATCAACTGACACGAAAACGTTTCGCACGGCCGCAATTCTTGTCTTATACTTGCGCCGAATTAACGTTTAGTGTGACCCGCTAAACTACCCCTTGAAGATCCAACTTCTACCGAGTTCGTTCGACGAGGCCGGCCGGGCAACACCGGCCCAGCGTCTCACTTGTTTTCTGATCGACAATCAAGTGACGGTTGACGCGGGGAGCATTGGCCTGGCGCTAACCGACGCGCAACGCAGCTCAGTGCGAGATATAATTGTTACGCATCCGCACATGGATCACATCGCCAGCCTGCCTATTTTTGTTGATGATCTGTTCGGTGAGCTGACTGAGCCCATTCGCATATACGCGACCGAAGAAGTTGTTGGTTTGCTTGAGCGCGACGTTTTTAATGACAACGTGTATCCGCGATTTGCCGAACTGCGAAATCAGCATGGACCGGTAATGAAATACGTCCCGTTCCGGGTCGGCGAAGAGTTTTCGATCGCGCACCTGCGAGCAACGGCGGTTGAAGTTAATCACATCGTGCCAACCGTTGGGCTTGTTGTAACGGATGGGAAATCGACCGTTGCCTTTAGCTCAGACACAGCGGCGACCGACGACCTGTGGTCATTGATCAATAGGACCAAGAACCTCAACGCGCTCTTCATCGAAGCGTCATTTCCAAATTCCATGCACGAGCTGGCAAAAGCATCCAAGCACTTGACACCACAAACGATGGCTGAGGAATTGACGAAACTCAGCCACAACGGCATCGATATCCTGGCCGTTCATTTGAAACCCGCGTATCGAGCCACACTTGTCAGCGAGATCAAAGCGCTCGGAATTAAAGGACTCGATGTGATGGAGGCGGGCCGAATTTACGAGTGGTAAAGAGGCAGAGGGCTAAGCGCAAAGAGCAAAGAGTTTTTCTTAGGCTTTTGCACTTTGCCCTTACCTCGCTGGTTCAAATTCCGTCTCAGCATGTTCGCCGATAAAGTTCTCAAGAACGACACGACCACTAGGCAATAATTGCTGAACGCGAAAAGTTCGCTGCGATGCATCGCGTCCAGGCATCACTTCCGCGCGAAAGACCACGTCCATTCCGGGCCGAGCCCAGATGTCGGTCCTCCGTTTGCCGCGGCGCTTTTGGCGCGCACCATTATTTCGAATCATCAATGCTCCAATCGCGCCGGCCGCGCCGGCTGCCAAAGCCAGTCCACCTAAGATCCGCTTTGTCGCCTTGTTCATTCGTCAACCAATCTCAACAACGATTGTGGTGGCAAATCGGGGATCAATCAAATCGCGAGCTTCGACTTTGAGTTAGCAAAGGTCGTTCCGTCGTTCCTAAGTGAAAAAACGCGCGGCTTTCTGTTTCAGGTTGCCGCGCGTCGACTGGTCTTTGGAACTGTCAATTAATGACACAACGGGTCGAGTTTTCCCGCACTGCTCGGATAAATGGGAAGTCCGCTTACGGCACGTTCCGCATTGATCGCCGTGAATTGCGACCATTCGGAAGGAACCTTGTCCTCTGGAAAAATTGCTTCCACCGGACATTCTGGCACACAGGCATCACAATCAATGCAGGTTTCAGGATTTATTACCAACATGTCGTCATCAACGTGGAATGCATCAACGGGGCAGACCACTGCACAATCTGTATAACGGCAATTTACGCAGGGCTCGGCGACCACGTAGGTCATAAACGAATCATCCTCCAGGTGTGACTCAGTTACTGCGCTCGCTAGAATTAGAGCGCGGCAATCCTAGCAGAGCACCGATCGGTCGCGCAATTCTATTTGGGCTTGGGTAGTGGCACAGTTTGAGGTGGCACGCGCATCTTGCGCGTGATTTCACGGGCGGGACGCCCGTGCCACTTTTCAAATCGAGCCACCACCTGGGCTTGTAGCATCAGTCTGCCATGGAAACGGGCGCGCACGCTTGAAACCGTAGAATTTGAGATCGACTTCCCCGAACATTTTCGCCCGCAGAATTATTTGACCCGTGTGCATTGAAACGAAGCGGAATGCGGCGAAATGTGAAGATTCCAATTAGTGCCGGGCGACAACGCTGTTGTTGGTAAGAACGGCATGAGAGTTTCCAAGTGTAAGCCAACTCTCAGTTATGCCGACACGCTGTCAGCAAATGCCTCGGTGGGACAGTTGATTTCGCATAGGCAACTCTTTGCGAACTTGTAAGTATCGAAGATGCGGCGATCTTTTTCGTGGAAAAGATCTTGACACGATCGCTATTGATACTTTATACAAGAGAGTTCGCGCGATCACTGATTCGCGCAGTGCGAGGAAGAAACTTTCAATGATGACGAGTAGGACAAACAAACAACCGGTCGACAAATGGCAGCCGTGCGCCGCCATGTATCCAGTCGTCTGTTCGTTAGGCCTGACCTTGTCAGCGACCAATATTTTTGGCGGCAGACTCGGACGAGAAGTGTCCATAGATAGCCGTCGAATCAGGCAATAATCAGCGGGAGCGGACTCCCGCTCCCAAATCTCAAAGCAAAATTCGCGAGAATTGAAGGAGCGGGCAGCTTCCCTGGGAGGCTTAAAGCCCGCTCCTTTAGTTTTTTGACAATCGAAGTACCTACTTGCGAGAGATGAAGGCAGGGAGCCTTCAATGGGTGACGATCTCGGTCCTTGCGAGAGTCCGCGAGATCGCCATCTTCAGGAGAAGTGTGCCCCGAAGTGTGTTGGCACCCCACGCGCGATGCGCGCGCGCGGGGACCCGCGTCGCGGCATTGTTTCTCTCTGCCTTCATCTATTTTTTAGCACGAAGCGATCTGAATTCTGAAATCTCAAATTTGAGATCTGAGATCTCAAATCGATCGCGCATGTGTGGCTGAGCAGCAAAAACACCTGACTGTAAATCAGGCGTCTAACGACTTCGTGGGTGCGAGTCCTACCACATGCACCAAATCATTGCGGATTGTCTTTTTTAATTGGTCGCTTTCCTCGCTTGAACGATCAATCGGCAATCGCAAATTGGCAATCAAAAATGTTCGGAAGGGTAGCCTAACTGGTAAGGCAGTAGTCCCGAAAACTACCGCGCATTTGCGCTTGCGGGTTCAAGTCCTGTCCCTTCCGCCAATCGATGGAGGCGTCGCCTAATGGTATGGCAGCGGTTTGCTAAATCGCCGCGCAACGCGCGTGCAGGTTCAAGTCCTGCCGCCTCCGCCAAAGTTTCGGTGGTGAGATCGAGCGACAGCACTGGTGGCTGTCAGCGCAGCTCGCTCACCACCGGAAGAAACCGAGGACCTGTAGCTCAGCGGAATGAGAGCGCGACTCTGCGAAGGTCGAGGTCGCACGTTCAAATCGTGCCAGGTCCACCAATGATCAGAACCATCTGCGGTAGCGGATGGTTGATCGCTATTGTCAATCACTTCGGGCTGCAACGTTCAACCGCCCGCTACCGCGGGCAGTTCTGACAAATGCTTTTGCCGGCGTAGCCCAATCGGGAGGAGGCGCTAGTCTTAGGAACTAGACAGTGTGGGTTCGAATCCCTCCGCCGGTACCAAATCAAACACGTTTGCTGTCGTGGCGCAACTGGCAGACGCGCACGGTTGAGAGCCGTGTAGTTGCGAGTTCAAGTCTCGCCGACAGCACCAAGATTTGCTCGCGTGATGCAATCCGGCAGACATCGGAAGCTCAAACCTTCCGTCTTAGAGGTTCGAATCCTCTCGCGAGCACCAAATCCAATCATTCTGCGCATGTAGCCCAATCGGAAGAGGCGGCTGAAATTAAGACCAGCTTCATGAGAGGCGCGAATCTCTCCACGCGCACCGAACAATTAAGGGGATGAACGCGAAATGGAAAGCGGACTGATTTTCAATCAGTTGATTTGCGAGTTCGAGTCTCGTCATCCCTGCCATCCCATTTCCGATTGCCAATTGCCAATTGCCCATTTGTCATTTGACTCTGATCGCAATCGGCAATCGATAACCTAAAATCGGGAATGTTCATGTGGGTCGTAGCTCAATTGGCAGAGCACCGCAATGTGACTGTGGCCAGTGAGGGTTCAACTCCCTTCGACCCACCCAAACCGAACGGCGCGTTAGGCAAGAGGTTCAAGCCACCTGATTCTCAACAGGCGACGTCGGTTCAAATCCGACACGCGTTGCCAATGTTTCAAATGGAACTGTGGCCGAGAGGTGAGGCACCTGATTGTCGATCAGGCCGATGACGGTTCGAGTCCGTTCAGTTCCGCCAGCTTGTATCAGAAACCCGACCGTCAGAGAGGTGCAGTTTGAAAACACGCGCCCTTGCTTACACGCGGACTTCTGGCACGCCATGCGTCAGTAGCCAAATCGGACGAAGGCACCTGCCTCTTAAGCAGGGGATTGTGAGTTCGAGTCTCACCTGGCGCACCAAAATCAGTAAGCAATGACCAGTAGGCAGTGAGCAGGGCCCGTGCGTGCTGGTCGCTGTCGAATTATTTCAATAATCAATTATTCTTTAGAAAGGAGAAGAAAAATGCCTTACAAGAAGCTACCAATCGGTGGCGCCCACAGCGAGATCTTGTCGTGGGCCAACCACGATTTCAGCATTGAAGAGCAATCGATGCTGCGCAATGTCTCGCGCCTGCCATGTTTGTTCAAGCACGTCGCGCTGATGCCTGACGCTCACCTGGGCAAAGGCAGCATGGTTGGTTCGGTCATTGCAACCAAGGAAGCAGTGATTCCAGCGACAGTCGGCGTTGACATCGGCTGCGGCATGATGGCCGTCAAGACACCATTCAAGAGCGGCATTCTCGACGGTAAGTTGAAAGATCTACGTCTGGCGATCGAAGAAGCAATCCCGGTCGGCTTTAATGCATACAAGGAGTCCGTTGATGAATCCTCGTACTGGGACGGCTGGAAAGACTTCAGCGACCTTCACGAAGGCGTGCACGAACGCAAAGCGAAAGCGATGAAGCAGTTGGGCACGCTGGGTGGTGGCAATCACTTCATTGAAGTTTGCCTCGACACAGAAAACTTCGTTTGGTTGATGTTGCACTCGGGCTCGCGCAACATCGGGAAAGAGCTGGCGGAACGTCACATCTCGACGGCAAAGTCGCTGTGGAGACTTTCAGAACTTCCGGCTCCTGATCTCGCTTACTTCATTCAGGGAACACCTGAGTTTGCGGCTTACTGGAAAGATCTGAAGTGGGCCCAAACCTACGCGATGAAGAACCGCGAGATCATGATGACGCGTCTGTTGAAGGTCTTCAACAAGATGTTCAATCATCGCGAAGCCTTCAAGCCTGAGCTTCAGGTCAACTGCCATCACAACTACGTTGCGCTCGAAGAGCACTATGGCGAAAAAGTTTTCGTCACGCGCAAGGGCGCAATCAATGCCGACAGAGACGTCTACGGCATCATTCCCGGATCGATGGGCGCGAAGTCGTTCATCGTTAAGGGGCGCGGTATGCCGGAGAGTTTTAATTCCTGCTCTCACGGTGCCGGCCGCAAGATGTCACGCGGAGCAGCGAAGCGTCACTTCACTCGTGAAGATCTCGCAAAGCAAACCGCGGGCGTTGAATGTCGCAAGGACACAGGCGTACTGGATGATATTCCGGGCGCTTACAAATCAATCGAAGCGGTGATGAAGAATCAGGAAGACCTGGTTGAAGTCGTCGCTGAGATCAAACAGGTGGTCTGTGTCAAAGGATAAGAAGGTTTCGAGTTTCGAGTTTCTGGTTTCGAGTTGATCGGCGTTTGAACTCGAAACTCGGAACTCGAGACTCGAACCTGAAATTTCGGGGTGTGGTGTAACGCAGCATCCGAGTCCTGGGAACTCGTGGTGACAGTTCAATTCTGTCCTCCCCGACCAAATCAGTAAGCAGAACGCCGTAAGCAGTAAGCAGCAAACAAACGACTTTGTTTCTGCCTTCCGCCTATTGCCTTCTGCCCTACTGGTTCTTACGCTCCTGTAGCTCAATCGAAAGAGCGCGACGCTTCGAACGTCGAGGTTGCAGGTTCAAGTCCTGCCAGGAGTTCCATTTGGAGTGCGGCGGCATCGACGCCGCTTTGGATTGCTTTTCGACAGTCACGAATTTCTGATCCTCACCCCAATATCCAAAGCGCCGTCAAGCCGGCGCACTCGAAACTACGCGGAAGTGATGTAGCCGGAAACATGCGAGTCTTCCAAACTCGATTCGAGAGTTCGAATCTCTCCTTCCGTTCCAATTTGCGCGCGTCGCCAAGCGGCCAAGGCGCCGGATTGCAAACCCGGTATTCGTGAGTTCAAGTCTCACCGCGCGCTCCAACCACAAAAACTGTGTTTTGTATTTTTGTGCTTTGTACTTGGTCGTCTTGGGAAAGCTGATTCATCCAACCCAAGAGATCAAAGACCAAAGTACAAAGACCAAAGATCACTCTTCAGAAAGGAGGTGCCGAGAATGGCACTCAATGGCAGAGTTCTGCTGCTCAACCAAACTTACGAGCCGCTCGGCACCGTCAGCGTGGCCCGGGCAATCATCATGACCTTCAAGAACACGGTCTTCGTCGAAGAATTCGACGGTAACCGAGTCCTTCGTTCCGCGCATGACGAATTCCCAGTGCCTTCGGTAATTCGCCGGCGCACTTACATCAACGTTCGCCGCCGTCGCGAGCAGTCGGGCATGAAGCGCCTGAGAATTTACATGCGCGACAAGTTCCGCTGCCAATACTGCGGTGAAAAGAAGGGCGTGGCCGAGCTAACGCTCGATCACATCCTGCCGCGTTCGCGGGGTGGAGACAACTCGCCCGTAAACGTCGTCACGGCTTGTATCAAGTGCAACAACCGGAAGAGCAATCGCACACCGGAAGAAGCACGCATGCCTTTGCTGACTTCGCAGACGGCGCTACGGGTAAAGCTCGAACGCGTAGTGCTTTGTCACTATGCGGAGGCACGAGCCGAATGGCGCAAGTACCTGTTCATGGACGCACACGATGATCGTGCCGTCATGGATAAGGTGCACCACGAGCGGAAGCGGCACTTCTAGTTAATTGCCGATTGCCGAATGCCAATTGCCAATCTGAAAGTACTCATCGGCAATCGAAAATCGGCAATTGGCAATGTTCGTTGGTCGGATAGCTGAGACGGATTAGCGCGGGTCTGAAAAACCCGAAAGGTTGGTTCGATTCCAACTCCGACCACCAAAGAATTGTTTCATTGAATCAATGAATCATTGGATCAATGAACCAATATTTCCGCCTGAGTAGCTCAATTGATAGAGCGCTGGTCCTACAAACCAGAGGTTGAAGGTTTAAGTCCTTCCTTGGGCACCAATAATCAGAAAGCAGTAAGCAGTAAGCAGCGTAGGACGTTTCCGCCGGTTGTCGCTGCCTTCTGCCGTCTGCCTTCTGCCTACTATTTCTCGGGGCGTGACTCATCCCGGCAGAACGGTGACTGTCACGGATCGTGGAGTTCGAAGAGGCGTCGTCGGCCTCACGCCCCGACCAGAGTCATTGCCGATTTGCGATGGCCGATTTGCGATTGACCTTGGTAATTCCCCGCTATCGACTCAATCAATCGGCAATCGGCAATCAAAAGTCGGCAATGCCATGGCCCGCGTTCCCGGCGTCGGTCTTCTAAACCGAACCTGCAAGAGCTGGGTGGAAAGGCACGGGGTTCAACTCCTCCGCGGGCTTCCAAGATCACACGGCTGTGTAGCTCAAAGGAATTAGAGCAAGCGTCTCATAAGCGCGAGGCTGGTGGTTCGACTCCACCCACAGCCACCAAATTCATTTCCGATTGCCAATTGCCGATTTGTAAATTAGCACCTTAAAACATTCTGAGGTTTTGCCAGATAGAAGCCAATCGGCAATCGGCAATCAAAAATCGACAATGTTTTTTTGGGCTGGTGATGTAACGACAGCATAGAAGTCCTGCAAACTTCTTGTGAGGGTTTGAATCCCTCCCAGTCCACCAAATTGCGGCGTAGCTCAATTGGATAACAGAGCACTCGTCTTGTAAACGAGTTGATACGAGTTCGAGTCTCGTCGCCGCAGCCAGCTGGTCGCAGTTTCGAGTTACGAGTTTAGAGTTCATATCCAACCCAAAACACGAAACTCCAAACTCGAAACATCTCTTGTGGCGTAGCCAAGTTGGTAAGGCACCGGATTGTTAATCCGGCTATCGAAGGTTCGAATCCTTCCGCCACAGCCAATCTCTTGACCCGGAGCTCGAGAGACAGAGCGGCGGCCTTTTAAGCCGTGAGGTGCGGGTTTGAGCCCCGTCGGGTCAACCAACTTGATTTCAGATTTCAAGTTTGAGGTTAAAAGACACCAGTTTTTTAAACTTGAAACTTGGAACCTGAAACTTGAAACCAATCTCGCGGTGTAGCTCAACGGCCAGAGCACTCGATTGATAATCGAGCGATGTCGGTTCAATTCCTTCCACCGCGACCAACAATCGATTGTTTCATTTGCTGATTGATTCATCGATCCATTCAAACAATGAACCAATGGATCAATGACTCAATTCCTTCTGCGGGATGGTGTAACCGGCAACACGCCGGGCTTTGAACCCGAAGATGAAGGTTCGACTCCTTCTCCCGCAGCCAATTTCTGCCCTGAACTTCGCAAAAGGTAGTTCGATTGTCACTGAACCAGACAATTAGAATAGTGAGATAACGAACAATGGCAAACAAGACTCTCTTCAAGTCGCTAATCGGCAAGCTGATTCCGGCGACTGACGCAATCAACGAAGAGCGCGCTCCGGCATACGCTCTGGCGCCGCGGGCACAGCTGGCGCAGTACGCTGCGACCGGTTGTCTGAACACGACTTTCTATGCCAGCGCGGATGAGCAACTGGTGAAGGTGCTTGAACTATGCGCCGATATCGACGCCGAGTTCATCGCCAGGACGGCAATGTTCTGTCGCGAACGCGGTTTCATGAAGGACATGCCGGCGCTGCTTTGCGCCATGCTTTCAGTGAAGGACCGCGAGTTGCTGGCTTGTGTATTTCCGCGCGTGATCGATAACGCAAAGATGCTGCGCAACTTTGTGCAGATCATGCGTTCGGGCGCGGTGGGCCGCAAATCGCTTGGTTCGGCGCCAAAGCGCCTGGTGCGCGAGTGGCTCGATGCTCGCGATCCGGCGATGCTCTTCAGGGCAAATGTGGGCCAAGACCCTTCGCTGACTGATATCGTGAAGATGGTCCACCCAAAGCCTAAGGACGAGGCGCGTGAAGCACTGTTCGGTTATTTCATCGGCCGCGAATACGCGGCAGATGCCCTGCCGGAAGTGGCTCGCAACTTCGAGGCATTTAAGAACGGCAAGAAGGACGGGTCACGTGACGTTCCCGACGTGCCATTCCAGATGCTGACTGCGCTGGAGCTTGGCATTGCAGAGTGGACTGCGATTGCGCGTCGCGCTCCGTGGCAGATGACCCGCATGAACCTGAACACGTTCGCGCGTCATGGCGTGTTCGGTCAGCCAGGAATGGTTGAGCTGATTGCGGATCGCCTGCGTGACCCGAAGGCGATCGCGAAGGCACGCGTGTTTCCGTACCAGCTAATGGTCGCTTACACGATGGCTAGTGCGAACGCCGACATTCCGAAGGAGGTTTGCGACGCACTCCAGGATGCAATGGAGATCGCGATCGCGAATGTTCCGGCGATCGAGGGCAGCGTTTACGTCTGCCCAGACGTGTCGGGCTCGATGCGCTCGGCGGTGACTGGTTACCGCAAGGGCGCAACCACCGCAGTGCGTTGTGTCGATGTCGCGGCTCTGGTTGCGGCAGCGGTGCTGCGCAAGAACCCGCGTGTTGAAGTGCTGCCGTTCGAGTGCGAAGTGGTTAAGGTCAACCTGAACTCCCGCGACAGCGTGATGACGAACGCCGCGAAGCTGGCTTCGGTTGGTGGTGGTGGAACTAACTGTAGCGCGCCGCTGGCACTGCTAAACCGCCGCAAAGCCAAGGGAGATCTCGTGATCTTTATTTCGGATTACGAGTCGTGGGTTGACGCCGGCGGAGGCCGCGGTACCGCAACGATGAGAGAGTGGAATGCGTTCAAGGAACGCAATCCGAATGCTCGTCTGGCTTGCATCGACGTGCAGCCGTATCGCACGGTGCAGGCCGTTGAGCGCGAGGATATTCTCAACGTCGGCGGATTCTCGGATCAAGTCTTTGACGTGATCTCGGAGTTCGCACGCGGCGAACTAAACGCTGACCACTGGATCGGTGTGATTGAGTCGGTAGCGCTGTAGAGCGAGTTTCGGGTTTCGAGTTGCTAGTTTCGAGTTAACACTGGAAACGAAGAACACGAAACTCGAAACTCCAAACTCGAAACTAAAGTTGGCCGAATGCTGTCGTGACTACATTCACTCGAAATGAACAATGTCTCGACGATTTCTTGTCGGCCCTTAAGAGGTGATGGCGAATGCTGGTGTGGAGTACATGGTAAGCGAAAGCTAGGGTTCGAATCCCGTCCCACTTGATTATCTCTCGTGGGTTCCTCTCACCGATTTTGTCGCCATTTGATTATGGGGTGGATGCCGAAAGGACTACATCCACCAACCAGAGCCAAGTGGAGCTGGAACTCCAGCGGTGGCAACACCGTGCTCGAATCGTCTTTTCATTTCTTGTCACCCCAACTGCAGTGAATGGTGAATCGTAAAATGGTGAATAGACATACCGGGTGTTGGTCTATTTACTATTTACGATTCACGATTTACTAGTTTGCGACGAATGCCGGTGGAACTACATCATTTGAATGACGAGGTTCCGGGTTCGAGTCCCGGTGGCTCCGGCATGTGGGGCCATAGCTCAATGGTAGAGCACGAGGTTTCATCAAAATCTTGTCGTCGCACTATTCTAGTTCCTCGAGGGCGTTGACCAGTTATTGACCACTCCTGGCGCGCTTAAAACGGATCAGACGGAAAGAGACGAAAAACGCGGCAACGGCTTATCGCCCTCAAAATCAAAGAAACGAAGGTCGGCTGCGGTCATTAACTTCGTAAGCAGAATTATCTGACCGGTGTGCATCGAAAAGTGTTCGACTACATGCATGATGGCGGCCAGCGCAGTTACTTCAAGCCCCTGAATCCTGAACGGATCCAGCAATCGTTGATCGTCGAAGCTGGTCAGCGTCTGATCAGCTTCGCGCAGCGTCTCGCGTAAGCGAGTCAACAACTCGTCCCGCGAAATCAAATCGCGTTGCGCAAACTCCGCATCTCGATTGCGCTCGTCAACGGCGCCGCCAAGACCAACAACGATCCATTGGCGCACATTTCCGCCGAGATGCAGCAACAGATTGCCAATACTGTTTGAGGCTGGGTTCGCGCGCCACCAGATCTGCTCATCGGTGAGTAAAGTAACGCAGCGTTCAATCTTCGGAAGATAGTCTCCGACAAGCAACGCGCGCGATTCTTTCAGAAAGGCGGTTCCGATGCTCATCTGTTCTTTGATGCAGCTACTCTTCAGATTCCGCAGGGCGTTTATGCTTGGCTTTCCGCCCGGCAGGCCTTGCCCGTTCGTCGGGCTTCGCATGCTCGATCGGATGTCCTGGGGGCGCAAGTGGCCGGCGGATGGAATCAATGATAGACCTCTTCCGTCGACGCCGCTTCGACCGTGAAGATTTCATCGCTGGTGGAAAACCTAGAGCGATGCTAAGCCGCAGCACCGGAAGTGTCAATCAATTTTTGACGTGTACGATGGTTAAGAAGACCGCGAGGTTACGCTTCGTTCGGCTGGCGAGCGCGAATGAGGTTTTCGATTGCTTTTGACGTTTCCGTGCGCTGTCTCTGCTGGAAATCGTTCACCCAGCTGCTAACCGTCGCGACCATATCGGTCGGACGCTTGCGCTTATTGTTTCGCGCGGCACGTGCACTGGCTTTCTTCTGTACACGCTCTTCACGCTTGATGACTTTTACAACTTTCTTTTCTGACATTTCTCAAGTTCCAACGTCGCTGCCCGAGGGCAGAACGTCGCTTTCTATGATTAGATTTAACGAAAACTATTGACGAAAGTTCCGATTGGAATTTGCCGTCTTTTCCGGGAAAGCACTACTTAGACGTTCAGCGGAGGCAGTTGGTTGCTGAACGTTAATTGTCTCTCGGGCAGCAGAATAACATGATGAGCCTTAAAAATGCCAATGGTTATTGCAATTCGGCCTCTTGCCGCTTTGCCTTCATGTCCAGCCGCCAAAGCCTTCGCTGGGTCCGAAACGCCAAAATCCCCAACACAAACAGTCCGCTGAGCGCCAGGTAAGGCAGCACACCTTTCACTGGTCGCGTTCCGAATTTGATAATCAGGCCGTTTATTACGACCAGCGCGACGCGCATTTCCGTAGGTCCGAACCAGCCAAAACTGACCTTGAATTGCTCGGTGGTCGCCAGCAACAAATAAGTATGGAACATGAGCGCGCTAAAGACGCAGAGCACCAGCAGCATGTTAAAGAAGGCTCGCTCCGGAATCAGCAGTGTATAACCGATCAGAATCGAGCAGAGAAATCCATAGTCGAACAAGTGGTCCATGTAAAAGCCCCACTTGCACAAACCCGTGTCGCGATACTTGCCGAGCTTCCCATCAAAGTGATCGGTGAAGTAATGCAGCACTATCATCACATTGACCATCCACATCCAACGCAAATTGGATTTGGCGAGATAACAAAACCCAACGATGCCAAGCGACCAAATCGGAGTTAGCAGAGTGAGGTGATAGGTTTCAATCCAACGAGGAATGCGCGGCAGGATGAACGACGCGAGTCGTCGCTCGAGCGGCACAAGCAAACCTGAATTCGACTTCCCTGCTCCGGCAAATTTTTGAGGACCATAGACTCGCGTCGGCCAGTCATTCAACCGGACCTCATCGACTACCGTTGCTGCTTCTTGCATTTTCATTCACCTCAGACTCGTTTGCTAAGCCGCTATATCAGAGCAATCAGTGCGCCACACGCCGACGACTAGTCTTCGGGGTTTCTGTTCAATACCGCTGACGCAGGAAACAGCGTGGCATGTTTTCTCCGACAGTTGTAAGAATTTCTCGACCTACCGGCGTAATAACTGGGCTAAATGAAGACGACGGATTGCGACGTGGGAATTTCGAAGCGCTTGCGGCAGCGCGGATTGCGGCAGGCTAGCATGTCGTCGACGCGCACCATGTAGTCGCGGGATTTCGCGAAACGCGCGCGATCCTGTTCGTTGGCGCCACGCGGTGGGGCCGATTTCTTTCGGCGCGTTAGCCAACACACATCGTACTCGCCACGCTCGCGGCAAAACGGACACACGAAAGTCGCCCGTTTCATTTCCTGTTTCTCGTTGAAAAAATCGCTTTCTTTCATTATCGGGCCTTGCCGGCCGCGGCCGCGCGACTTTTCGGTACTCGCGCGATCGCTTCAATTAGTCTCGCCGCATCGAGCGGCGCAGGTTCAAAGGCATCAGCGCCGGATGCAAGCGCAAGGGAACACCGGCCCGTACCCCACTCGGCGACCACAATTATCGGGATAGCTTTGAAGGTCGCAATCTTTCGAATTCGTTTGATGAATTCGCCGGGATCAACGGTTGACACAAGATCGATGACAACAACGTCGAACGATGATTGGGTTAACTGATCTAACGCTTCCCGGCTGTTTCGCGCGCAGGTAACCCCGAATCCGAGCGCATTCAGAGAACGACGCAGCGAGACAGTCCGCCGCGCGTTGCTAACGAATAGAATCCGCTGAGTCGGGCGATGCATTTCCTTCCTACTGCCGTTCACAAAGGTCTCTCAGATATTGAAAACTGTATATGCCGGTTTCGTGACCATCAGTCCAGCGAAAGTTCAAAGCGTAACGCCCAACAATGCTCAGGTCGCCAATCTCGATGTCTTCGGCAATTGTCTGCGGTTTCAAAGTGCGCTCGCCGGTCCATTCGTCAACGCACTGCGCGCAGGGGCAAGCACGTCGTAGAAACGCCGAAGCATAATCGCAGACTCGACCATCGGCCCAGGTGATTCGCAACTGGCTATTGCTTTCCTGCGATATCTCGGTCGGTTCAATCGCCTGCCGTCGTTGTGCCGCATCCACCATAAATGGCCCGCCGCTTACCGCGGGTTCTATTTGTTCACTGCTCACTGCTTGCTGACTCCAGCGCATCTGCAATCGCCTGCGCCTTCACTGCGTAATGCGATGCGCTCCACAGAACTTTGTCGCCGCGCACGATGAGGGCTTGCGGAGTCTCGTGTTGAATTCCGAAACGGCGCTCAATCTCATCAGAAACATCGCGCGCCTGCTGGACGACAACGATGCCCACCAAACTGGTGACCTGCGACATCTCACGGTAGACACGCGCACTTATTCCGCAGGTGTTGCTGTGCTTGAACACTATCGCCGGCGTCTCGCCGGCTTCAGAAATGAATTGATCGAGCGCCTCGACATCGTCGATTTCAAAAAACCCGTTGCTCTCCATGTCGGCTTATCTTAGACGCATTCTGCCACGCTGTCAGCATGGCGCCGACTGGTAATGCCTATTTCTTTAAGGGATGAAGAAGAACGATCAACGCCAGCGCTCTTGGGCCGCGCTCGCGAGTCGCCAAATGAAGCCGAGGTAATTTGAGGGTGAATCCGCTTTCGCGGGAACCGTCGATGATTGCTTCCGGAATGTGGTTCCGAAAACGTAGTCCCACACCCGATTAGTTACGCCGAAATTGACGTTCTCGAATTTGTGATGAATTTGATGATGCACGTACAGCTTCCGCAACCACGGACCACGAAAACTTAAATGATGGTGGATGTGATGAAGGGCGCTGTAGAAGAGGTAACCGGTCACCATTCCCGCCCAAAAAGTTACGACGTATCGGGCCTCTAACTTATACGCGAAGAGGTACCAAACCAACCAAAGAAAACCCGTAGTCATAAACCAGGGCATGCCGATGAGCATCTTTGGATGCTCGTGATGCAGACGGTGTCCGGCGTGGGCCAGCGTCTCGCCTCGATGATAGATCCACCGATGAAAGACGTATTCGAAAAGAGTCCAACTGAAAATACCGGCAAGGCAGGAAAAGACCAGCCAGGCGGGCGCGGCGTGCAATCGCCACACGTCCCAAACGACAAAGAAGATCGCCGTCGCCGGATCGCTTACAAAACCAATCCAGTAGTTCGATTGGTGAGCCGCCAGCCGTTCCAATCGAGTCTTTTGAACAGCGTGCTGTGCCGGGGTGTTGGACATGGCTCTCCGTTGACAGGGCAAATTCTATTCAGAACGATAGTCGTTGACAACCGGATTTTTCTGCAGCGAGTTTGCCGAATGAATCGGCTCTCTCTCACTTCCATTCGCCCACGAGCACAAATGGCGCCCAATAAAACGGTGCGCTGTATTTCTTTCCGGTAATCATCGCCAACTGGGCGTCCCGCATTGCGGCAACCGGCGCATGCGTCCCCCCAGATAACAATCGCTTGTAAAAGTCAGTCATCAATTCCGCGGTCGATTTGTCGGCGACGGACCAGAGACTGACTCCGACAGTCGGCGCGCCCGCGTACATGAACGCGCGCGTCAGGCCGATCACGCCTTCACCCCGCCTCTCTTTACCCAATCCCGTTTCACACGCCGAGAGCATCACCAGCGACGGGTGCATCTTCAGGTTGAAAATCTCGTCAGTGCGCAGGAACCCATCAGCTGTGGTGTTGCCGACCAACGAAAGCACGATGCCGGTGAATTGCGGCCGCTCGACGTCGAGCAAACCGTGTGTGGCGACGTGGACAATCCGATAGTTCGCGACGTCGGCGCCGTCTATTTTTTCTTCGTTCGCCGCGAGGTCGACCCAGGATTCGGCTTTAACTCCGCCGGCCCGAGCGGTACCGGCAATTGCTTCGGCTTCCGCGCGGGTTCCCGGCAAACGCGCGAGCCTGAGACCGCCTGCAGCCGGTTCACTTCCCGTCACATCGCTGATCGCGCTGTTGAGTGCCAACCCCAGCCCTCGTGCCTCGCTCGAGCCTTCCGCAACTTTCACGCCCTTCAGGCGCGGATCGTCCGCGTTGAAAACCGGATCAGCAACAACGAGGATGCTGTTCCCGGTTGCCGCCACCGCATTATTGTTTCGGATGGCGGTAATCACCGAGGCGGATGGCGTGTAGGCGATCTCATTAGACTTGATGAGGTAATCAAGCGAGGTGTAGTCGGCGCCGCTGGTATTTTTCACCAGCGCCTCAAACGGCACATAACTTAACGCGCCATCAGTAACGATCAGCAGACGGTTGTCGCCAATCACACTCGCTGCCGGTTCAATTGCAACTTTGTAGAGCGCATTCGAGGCGGTCGCGAACGCCGCGACGTCTTCTGACGGTCCTTGCGATAGCCCCAGTCCGCGTTGTTCTTCGGCCACATCGATGCCAACGATCCGCCGTTGGAGCTTTGGCGGGATTAGCTGAGCACGAAAATCAGTCGCCAACTTTGTGATGTCAGCTTTCGGCGGCAGCTTGAATAGCGACATTCCCGCCGGCGTGACGGCAAACAGATATGAGGCATCTCGGCCGAGCGCGTACTCAAGCATTACAGTCTTGCCGTCCAAAACTTTCTGCTGAACGTCTGCAAGAGACACTGGTTGCGCTGCGGTTAGTGCCCCGTAGCGAGGGCTGGCCGTGCGAATTTGGTTCTCGATTTGGTCAAAATCGGTCTGAAGGTCTTCGAGTTCTTTTTCGAGATCCGCAGGCTTCTTCGGTTCACCTGCCGCCACGCTAACGCCGGTTAACTGCGCCGCGATTTCCTGTTGACGGTCGATATTGTCCTGCTTGCGCTTCAGAAGATCGGCCGGCACGCCTTCAGTTATTTGCGCGTTCACTTCGGCCAGCATGTCGAGCAGCGATCGGGCGCGCCCTTCTTCTGAAATGCGCAGCGCCTCTGCTGCATAGTCCAGCGCCTTGCCACTAAGCGCGCCTCCCGGCGCAGCGTTTGCCAGGGCCATATCAGCAAAGACACTCATCGCTTCGTCGTAAACGTCTTTGGTGCTCGCGAGGAACGTGGTGCGCGATTCGTCTGCGCGCAAACTGCCCGCCCGAATCGTCTCGATCGTCTGCAAAGCGTCGTGATATGAAGCCAGTGCCTGTTCGCGAATCTTTGTCGCTTTGCCGTTGTCTTTCTCCTGCGCCGCACTCAACCAAAGACTGCGAGCGCGACCACGCTGCGCCGGCCACATCAAATCCAGACGCTTGTCTTCTTTTGCGCCGCCGGCGGCGTCGTCAAAAAGTTTTGTCGCGTCTTTGTAGCGACCTTGCTGCAAGGCCACGTCGCCCAGGCTGGTGCGCGCCGCCGTGCGGAACCGGCGCGTCTGTCCAAGTTTGGCCACGATTGGCAGAGCGCCACTGCCGGCGCTCAAAGCATTCTCGAAGTGTTTCTGAGCGCTGGGCAGATCGTTGTTGCCGAACGCGATTCGTCCCATGCCCAGTTCGTACGTCATGTAAAGGATTGCGACGCGATACTCATCGAGTTCCTTTTTTGCTTCGAGCAAACCGACGGCCGCGCTGGTCGGCGCGCCCACGTCAACTTTTCCGGTCGAGATGCTGCCGATGATCCCGCCGATGCCTCCGAAGCGGCGCGTCGCCTTTGCCTGTGCACTCTCTGGTTTCTTTACGGACATGCGCGCGTATGCCGAGTCCGCATTCGACAGTTGTCCGAGGCGAAAACTTGTATCGCCGATCTTCGCAAGCATTAAGTTCGCGTTGAATCCGTTGTCTGCGGTGCTGGCGGCGGTCTCCGTTGCGGCGGCGGCGGTCGAACCTGCGCGGTTCGCCACCGTATTCGCTGCCGTCTCAGTCTTCTGGTCTTTTCCCGCCGCCACCACAAACGCATCGTATGCTTTCTGGTAATGATCCAGCGCGACTTTGTATTGACCCTGAACTAAATAAAGGTCGCCGAGCGCGTCTTCGGAAGCCGCGATCCCGCGCGGATTGTTCGCTTGCGTGTACAGACCAAGCGCCGTCTGCAGATAGCCGAGTGCTTGATCCGCATGCCCCTGTTTTAGCAGCGTGCGGCCGCGCGACAAGGCCGCTGATGGATCGCCCTGCTGTTGCGCCGTGCTCGCCACTAATCGCCGAGCCCAGACCCGGTCTGAAAACTGTGAAGCAAACAGAAGTGCAAGAAGAAGAAAAGCTATTGCGAAATACTTGTGTAACTTCATTGGATTACTTTCATCGTCGCTTGCCGCGTGTCAGCGCAGATTGAGAGCGACGGGTCAAAAGGTTGAGGCCGGCGAACCTTGTGCAGGCACGCGTTACTTATGAACCAAGTCAAGAATCGTCACCAGCATCGGCTGCCGAGAAGAAGCGCTCATGCGAATAACGGATGGCGGTGGAATTGATTGGTCCAAGCCCAGTCCACGTGTCGTCGCAACTTTTTCGCGTTCAGTTTGTGCCTCGCCGAAGTTTTTCGTGGTCGCAACTTTCACATCGGCTTTAGTTGCGCTGTCGATCTTTGCCCAGACATCAGCCGGTGGTTGCCATGGGCACTTGTCTTTGCCTGAGCTGCAGAGCGCCACTAACTCATCGCCGGTGGGCACGATTGGCAATGGCTCACGCGTCACGATCACGAAAATTCGATCGCCGCCGGGCTGTCCATAAAACTCAAACCAGCGCAAACGCTCTTCGGCTTCTTCGCTGGAGGGGACTTCCACTGGCACATGCGCTTCGATCCAGTTATCGCCGCCATCCAGACGCGGGTCGGGATAAATCATCTTCGGCGCCCCGCCGTCTTCGCTGTCAAAGATGTAGAGAAAACCATCGACACTCGGCTCAAGCGCGAGCCGGATACGGTCACCGGTGCGGAACTCATGAGACGGCTCAACGCGGATGCTGCGACCGCTGGCGTCGCGCATGAAGACCGTGTAGCCGAGCCCAATCGGCGGTTGCATTCTCTTAACGTCATTACGATTGACCGCAGAGTTGGCGTTCGCGTTCGTCGCCGCATTCGACGACGTTGTCCCGCCGGTTTGTGTTCGCCGGCCGGCGACGATGACGGCGTGACGGACCATTGAGATTGGTTGTCTTCGGTCGGCTTTCAATAAACGCGCCGCGTACATCTTCGTCCTGCGCGCTCACGATGAGACCGCCGAACAAAATTGACAATGCAAAGAGGGCGATCAGTAACTTCAATTTCATGTTTGGCTCCTGCGATGCGGCGGGCAAAGCCCACCTCCAGACTCCGATGCTATCGATGTTCGATTCGCACCCTAAACACGACGGACGCGTTTTCAGGTCCATTTTGCGGCACTTTTACCGCCGTTTGCGGTGACGCGCCGGTTTTGATGACTTCGATTGTGGCAGCGTTCGCCTTCGCTTGGGCCTGAAAATCGCTCCACTGCTTCAACTGCTCCGATGTTAATAAATGTTCCGACGGACCGGCAAAGAATTCCGGAGTCGTAATCGGCAAGGGCGAAAACACAAACGTAAATTCATCGGTGCCGGCAGTTTGATCCAGCGTCAGAAAGTTTGCTTTGCTGCTCGTGTCCCCCGGGAAAGCAAAGTCCACGCCGCTGCGAACCTCATTCGTTTTGAGTCCCGAACTCGCGCTTGGTTGCGCTGACAAGAAAATTGCCGGAGCGTTGTTTGGACCGGGTCCAAGCAAATAAAGGTAACCACTTTCGTTCGGCGAAAAATGAAATTTAAGCGACGCACCGGATTTCATTGTGATCGCGTCGCCGGCGCGGATCGCCTCATCGGGATTTTTCGTGTCAACCTGAATCCAATAACGCGCGATTTGGTGCAACGGCGCAGACACGTCGGTGGTTGTGGTAGCCGGCTTGCTTGTTCCACGCGAATTCAGGTAACGGATCAATGCGAAACCGCCGACGCCGACGACAAGCAGCAGTATCACGGCCGCCGCCGCAATCAGCACAAACGGCGAACGCTTCTTTGGCAGGGGCTTGTCAATGGATGGCCGCGGAATTGCTTCAGAAACTTCGGGCGGTTTTGCTGCTTCGCGAGCGGCGAGTTCTTCTGCGCTCACGACCACTGTAGGCATTGTGGATGCCTGGCTGGGCATCGATTGGCCAGACTCAAGGCCGCTATCAAGCACAGTGAACCCGGGAGATTCGTCGACCGTTGGCCTCGGACGATCGGCAATCGTTGGAAGTGTGTTAATCGATTCTGCCGGTCCTACGATCGTTGCTGGAATATCCACGCTGATTGCCTCGGCGCCCTCCAGCCCGATTTCAAGTTCCTTCTCTAACTCGGCTGCGGTGTCTTGCCGCCCACTCCGATCTTTCGACATGGCGCGTTGGATCGCCCTGCTGAAATTGATCGGAACTCCTGGCGCAACTTCGTGCAGCGGCTTTGGACTCTCGTTGACGTGTTGTTTGCGCAGCTCCAAAATCGTCATGCCGCTGAAGGGCCGCTTGCCGGCAATAATCTCGTAGAACACAACGCCAAGGCTGTAGATATCTGCGCGACCGTCGATGTCTGAATTGCCGTCTTCGGGAAGCTCGCCCCACTGTTCGGGCGACATGTAGTAAGGCGTGCCAAGCATCTGACCGGCCACAGTGAGATTTGTGCTGCCGGTCTTTTCGGCGCCCGCGACTTCGCGTAGCTTTGCGATGCCGAGGTCAAGCAGCTTCACGACCGGTTCGCCACCGGTGCCGGCTTTCCCGATCATGATGTTTTCCGGTTTGAGGTCGCGATGGACTACACCCATCGCATGCGCTGCATTCAAAACGCTCATCACCGGTTTGAGCGTCGTCAGCGCATCGGAGGGCGAGAAACGACCGCGACGCTTCAACTCGACGTCGAGAGTGGTGCCCTCGACATATTCCATAACCAGATAAATTGTGCCGTCGCCCGAAGTACGCAGATCGTAAACCGTGACGGCGTTCGGATGCCGGAAACGGCGCGCCGCCTGGCCTTCGCGCTGAAACCGGCGCAGCCACTCAGTATTGCTGCGCATTTCCGGTGGCAGCATCTTGATCGCGACGCGATCGCCGAGCAGGATGTGGCGCGCGCGATACACCGCGCCCATACCACCACGACCCAGCAGCGCTTCGACCTGATACTGGCCATCGAGGACACTCCCGACGAACGAGTTAGGATCTTCTTCCAATACATCGCCGTCTTTGGGGCAGAAACTTACGTTGTCGTCATATTTGCTAGTGCAGGCGGGACAAAACTTCATGTGGGATTAGTGTACAACGAAACGTACTGCAGGCTGCTAGCCTGCAGCTGTTCATCGGCAACAACCTGGCAGGCTGCCGTAGAACTTCAGTAGATCTCTTCTGCGTACTCAGCCGCCATCCGATCGCTGTTGAATGCCGGCACCAGGGTCTGGACCGCACGTTTCATCATCGCGACCCAGGCTCTTGGGATGTTGTCACCGTCGCGCTCGTAGAAACGCGGAATCACTTGATTTTCGAGGACTTCAAACATCGATGCCGCGTCCGAGGCGTCAGCTTCTTCATCCGTTAACTCGCCGACATCGCTGATCGCAAAACCATTCTCGCCGTCATAGCCTTCGAGCCACCATCCGTCCAGCACGGAAAAGTTGAGGACACCGTTCATGGCGGCCTTCTGGCCACTCGTTCCCGACGCTTCGTACGGCCGGCGCGGCACGTTCATCCAGACATCGACGCCTTGCACAAGCTGACGCGCAACTTCCTGATCATAGTCCTCGATGAACGCCACACCCTGACGCACTGACTCATCGCGTTGCCACTTCAAAAGTTTTTGCAGCACAAGTTTCGCCCCCTGATCGTGAGGGTGCGCTTTACCCGCGAAAACAAATTGAATCGGCCGTTCCGCATCGTTCAGGAGTCTCGTAAGACGTTTTTCGTCGCTCAAGAGCAAGTCCCAACGTTTGTATCCGGCGATGCGACGCGCAAATCCGATCGTCAGCACAGACGGATCGAACATCGTGCGCGCGGCTTCGATGTATTCGTCGCTTTCGCCACGCGCAAGTCGCGCATCGAAACATCGATCGCGTATGAACGCGACCAGTCGCTGCTTCAGGAGAGAATGCGCCTGCCAAAGCTCTTGGTCGGAAATCTTGTTCATCGCCACCGACCATGCGCTGGCGTGCCGCGCCATTTCCAGCCAGTCCTCGCCCGTGACGTCCTGATAAACCGAGCGAATCGCGGGACCAACCCAGGTGGCCGGGTGCACGCCATTTGTGACCGATGTAATCGGCACCTCGTCCGTCGTGCGTTCGGGCCACATCTTCTGCCAGAGCTGACGCGACACTTCGCCGTGCTTGCGGCTCACGCCATTGGTCGAGCGCGCCATGCGCAAGGCCAGCGGCGTCAGACCGAAGGCTTCGTCGTTTTCGCTTTTGATGCGTCCCAGCGCAAGAAACTCCTCTAATGACAAGCCCAAGGCGGACTTATACCAATCACCGAATCCGAGTTTGATCAACTCAGCGCTGAATTCATCATGGCCGGCAGCCACGGGAGTGTGCGTGGTGAATACGCAACGTTCGCGTACCTGCTTAGCGGCTTCGGTAAAAGTGATGTGCTCTCTTTCAATTAGTTCGCGCGTCAATTCCAGTGTCAGAAACGCGGAATGACCCTCATTAAGATGGAAGACGGCTGGTTCCACTCCGAGCTGGCGCAACAATCGCACACCGCCAAGTCCAAGCATCATTTCCTGAACCAGACGCGTTTCGCGGTCGCCACCGTATAAGTGCCCGGTGACTAGCCGGTCGACTTCGCTATTTTCGGGTACATTCGTATCGAGCAAATAAAGTTTCACGCGGCCAACATTCGCGCGCCACGCGCACGCACTGACCACGCGCCCGCGCATTGAGACTTCGATCCTGATTGACGCCCCGTTTTCGTCAGTGACTAATTCGAGTGGCAGTTCATCAACGTATGTTTCTTTGTACGTCTCTGCCTGCCAGTCATCAGTTGTAACGCCCTGACGAAAATATCCGAACCGATAGAACAAGCCGACCGCAATCAGTGGAAGGTTCAAGTCGCTTGCTGATTTCAAATGATCGCCGGCGAGAATTCCGAGACCACCTGAATAGAGCGGCAAAGAACTGTGCACTCCGTACTCGGCGCAAAAGTACGCCACTGGATTTTGCGGCGTGATACGTGGCGACAACTTCAAACCCGGCCACGGTCGCGTACCGCTCATGTACGCCGCGAAGCGATTCGATAACTGCTCCATACGATCAGCGAACGCCGGATCAGCAGCCATCTGCGTTAGTTGAAGATCGGAAATCTGCGCGAGAAGTGCTTTCGGATTTAGTTCGACCTGGTGCCAGAGGGCAGGGTCGAGGTCACGGAATATTTCGGGACCATCGGGCGCCCAGCTCCACCAATAATTCCGGGCGAGTTCCTCGAGCGGTCGCAGCGTAGTTGGCAATTTGCGAGCGCGCACCGCGCTCTCGCGGTTAATTTCGTTATCGATGTCTGGGGTCATGAACTTCGAAATTAGGACAAAAGTAAGGCGGCCAACGCCGCCAGGAAAAGAATGAGTGATTTTGCAGAAGAGACGCGCATACGTCAAACGCGCGTGCCAGAAGCCCGGCCGTGAGGGAGGGCAACTTCCCCGCAAACACCATGTCAACGAAGGCTCCCGCGATTCTTGCCCTTGCTCACGCTCGGGCTTCTGAGACTCATTCGTCGAACTTTTGATTCTCTAGAAACACGTCTGCGTCTCGCTTTTGAAAGAACACCAGCCGCACTTCTTTCAGTTGATGATCCGTGCTCAAAAAGTTTTCGATGGTCCTTGAAGAGACTTTGGCAGCTTCTGCAAGCGGATAACCAAATACGCCGGTCGAGATTGCGGGAAATGCGACGGATGTCAGGTTCTTCTCAACCGCCAGTGTTAATGAATTGTGATAACAGTTCGCAAGCAGTTCGGCGTCCTTGCCATCGTTCTGACCGTAAATTGGACCAACGGTGTGAATCACATAAAGAGCCGTAAGTTTTCCGCCGGTCGTAATGACCGCTTCGCCGGTCGGCAGTCCGTTGGGAAAACGCGTACGACGAATCTCTTTACACTCCTCTAGAATCTCATCACCGCCGGCACGATGAATCGCGCCATCAACTCCCCCGCCGCCCATCAACGAAGTATTCGCGGCGTTAACGATCGCGTCAGTATCTTGTTTGGTGATGTCACCAACAATCACTGACACGCGACCTTCCAGAAATTGTGTTTGATGATCCGCGTTCATCTGCGTCAATCGGCGGCTGGCTCCCCTTCCTCACGCGGCTCAACGCTAATCTCGTCGAACATATCCTGGCGCCGCAGTGCTTCGGCGACACTTTTTGCCTTGTGCTCCGTCAGGGGATGATCGCCATCGACGCTCGCAATTTCGAAGACGCGCTCATCCAGCATCACTACGCCTAACGAACCGAGCGTCACGCCCGGTGTCAATTGAATATCGTCCATGTTGTGGACTTTGAAATGGCCGGTTTGCTCGACCCAGTCTTCGATAAAGGGATCGCGCAGCGCATGTTCGGCCTCTGATTCGGTCAGATAAGCGCCTTCCACGATCAGGCAGTATTCGCGGCCTTTGTTCCCAGTCATTGTGTTTTGCGGAGAGATGTCCCGCAGGCGACGCGTCGTCCGCCACCTGACGAAGAAAGAGAGCGTGCAACTTTCCGGAGTGTCATGGCTTAGGCCGCTTCGGTTGCGCTATAAGTGGCCCGATGTGAAGCATAATTTACCACTGCTTCGCGCAGGAGCGCCAGAGTTTTGCGCAAAAGAAAATCACCGCGGGAGGTTGAATCTCCCGCGGCGATTTCCCTGCTTTGGACGGGTTATTACGATGCGTAATGTCGATTCAGTTCGTCGCGCAACCGTTTGAAGTAGGAGTCGAAGGTCACAAAACCGTTAAGGCCCTGAAAGAAAGCGCGGCCGTTCGTCTCATCGGAAACGCGATTCAAAGAGCTCTGCCCATAGCTCGCAGCTAATCGACTGCGACTCGTGAGCCCGACTGACGGAGCATAGAACGAGTAAATAGAAACGTTCCGCCGGTTGGCTTCTTTGATTGTCCGATCGATGTCTAACGTGTGACCAGCCGCGGTCGAATCAAAACCGCGAGAAGTATCGAGCCCATCCGAAATCAACAACACTGCGTTGTGTTCATCCTTCGCATCAAAATTCTTCAAAGCCTCGATGACTTCGATATACGGATTGAACGATGAAGCCGACGTGCTGGCGAGCGGGATGCGCAGCGACTTCGCCGCTTTGTCTAAATCAGTCGTGAATGCTTGCCGCACTTGCAGGTGGCCACTCGTGATGTACGCAACCATTACGCTCGATCCTTCCGGCAAAGATCGAATGAACTCTTTCGTCACGCCGATTTCATTTGCGACCTGTGAGGTCAAATCGTCCTGAATCAAAATTGCAATCTTAACCGGCACGCGCACGCGCGTCGCGTCAGCTCCTTTGGCCGATATCTGCGTAGCGCTGAACGCGGTCAACAAGAGCAACGCAGAAATGATGGAGGAAATTCTTCGAAACATAACCTTACCTCTGGATCGGCAATCTTCTGCCTGATCCTTCTTCGTTTTTTCTCTCTGTCCGGGTCGATTCTGTGATGCCTTTGGAGCGAATTAAGTTGCCCAAAACACGTCAGTTACTGATGCAGTTTGCACGCGCCGCTGGCGTCACATGGAGGTGGCACGCCGAACAATGTGTAACGACGCGAAGCGAGCCATCGATAGAAGATCGGTCCGAGTTTTGTGAATGGCCAAACAGACATAATCGGCGCGAGCCATTTCCAACGGGGCAGGGCGCGAATCACTTCAATCCAACCAAAGTAACCTTTTCTCCACAAACCTGCCGGCGATCGGACGTGCATCTCTTCAGCCATTTGTTCGCGTGTATACGGCTCGGCCCGTTTCAGGATTTCCGGATCGTTGTAATCAAGCCACTCGAGGCGATGATTACGATCAAGTGGCTCAACATGCTCGCGCATCCAGCGGCAAAGATTGCATTGGCCGTCAGTGTAGACTTCGATTTTGCTATCTTGAGCTAACGCCATTTCTTGATTTGCGGCCAGAGATTTTGAAGCGAGCCGAATTTTCCTCTCCGGCAAAGATATACCGAAATGTTCCGCTCGAGGGCGTATTGATTGTCCGACGCGCCGACATATTCAACCTGTTCGAACAATTCTTCCAATCTTTCTTTCCTGTCGCCGATAACAATCATGCAGTTACCGGAATAGCCGTGTGGTCCCCACAGCCAATAAGTCTGATGGCCGCTGATTGATTTTGGCAGGCCATACCGCGGTCCGAAAAAATCGATTGCGCCGGCCTGCCCATAGTTCTGGCCAAAGATCGCGCAATCCGATCGCTGCTCGACTGGAACACGCTGCCACGCCTGAGCCGCCATCGCCGTCATCTCTTCCCAGCCGAATTGATCTGCATAATGCTGGGGCAACGCAGCACGTTCGTGACTGTGTTCGCTTCGCGGCATTTTGAAAGGCAGCACATTCAGGTAAGAGACCAAACGGTCTACGGAAAAAACCGGAACTACAATAGGAGCGAGCGTTGCACCGCCCACCAGTAAGAGCGAGATTAGCGCGGGCTTGAGCCAGGTTTGCCTCGTTCGCTCGAGCGTCGTTTCAAACTCGACAGCACCCGCGGCAATCAACACCGGATAAATGGGCGCGAGATAATAGTTCTTTCCCTTAAGCGCGATGAAGGCGATGAATGAAAGTAGACAAGCCCATCCAAACAACCGGAAGTTTCTGAATTTTTTCGAAAGCAGCAACGCTATCAGGCCGGAGAGCCAGACCGGCGCCGTTAACGGATGCAAAAGCAAAATCTGTTGAAAGAAGAATTGGAGCGGCGAAAGCTCTACGTCTCGTCCGCCGGCGCGGATGTTGCGCATTAGCTCCAGAAAGGGCCAGTGATTGCGAATATTCCAAACGAGGTTCGGGAAAAAGATTACGAATGCCAGCACTCCGGCGGCCCAAAACCATTTGCTTAAGAGCACGCGGCGATGTTCTGTCAGGAGCAAACCCACCACAATTGCAAATCCGAAGATCCCGATGGAATACTTTTCCTCAAGCCCAAGGCCGGCCACGATTCCGAAACCAAGCCAGTGACGCGGGTTGCGTTTAATAGCGAGAATGGCGAAATACACGCCGCCCATCCACAACAGCGGCTCCAGCGAGTTGGTCGTCAAAAGACTGCCGTCGGAGAGATACACGGGAGCGATCAAAATCGCGACGGCGGACAGGATTAGCGCAAATCGGCGCCCACCGAACTCGCGAGCGATCAGGGCCGTGAGCACGACGACAGAAGAGATCGCCAGCGCCGGAAGGAAACGAATGCTGCGGAGAGACTCTCCCAGGACTGCCCGGCTGATTCGCACCAGAAATGGAAGCAGCGGCGGCTGATCCACGTAGCCCCACGCCAGGTGATCACCGCACGCGAGATAATCGAACTCATCACGAAAGTAGCCGTAGCGATTGTTGAGAATGCAATGCAGGAGAAGTTTGCCGGCGGCGATTGTAAGTGCGGCGGCCACTCCGCTCGTTACAAATGTCAAACGCACGTGCCTTATTTTCATGGGCAATGTCGACGTACTCATTTACTCGCCGCCGCCGCCGCACGATACAGCCACGATCCCGATCGCGGCAAGAATTTCTCCGGGATAACCGGGAACAAAGCTTGATTCCACGTGTCTAAACTCTTCCCTTGACAATCTAGGGAAAGAGTAATACTTTCTGCACCTCAAAGGCGAGCGGCGAACTCAGCAACAATGGCAAAAGTACGCACAGACTTAATGCAGGGCACCTTGGAGATGTTGATTCTCAAAACACTCTCGCGCAATCCCATGCACGGTTATGGCATCGCCCAGCGAATCCACGAGGCCGTCGACGATCTGTTAAAGGTAGAAGACGGCTCGCTGTACCCGGCCCTGTATCGCATGGAAGAACGCGGCTGGATTGCCTCAGAATGGGGCGTCTCGGAGAACAATCGGCGGGCAAAGTTTTATCGGCTTACGAAAGCCGGACGAAAACGGCTGGACGGCGAACGTGCTAACTGGGAACGCGTCTCGCAAGCAATCGGCCGAATTTTGGAGACTGCCTAGGAAAAGTTGCAAAGGGCAAACCATGGACTTCTATATCGGACCGTTTCGACGTTTGGACCGCGAGCGTGTTCCTCGTGAAGTGGAAGAAGAGCTGCAATTTCATCTTGATCTGCTGACGGAAGAACACTGCCGCCAAAATATTCCGTGGGAGCAAGCGCAAGCTGAGGCGATGAAGCGCTTTGGCAACATCGAACAGATCAGAGACGAATGCGTAAACATTGCGCGTCGAAATCAGTCCGTAGTGCTGGCTTTGAAGTGGTTCTTTGCGTGTGTTTTCCTTTTCGGAATTCTCGTACGTCTTTTCAGTACTGATTACCATGTCACGCGTATCGGCGATCTTTTGATGGAGGTCGGCGCCCTGGGCCGCCTGCTGCTTTACCTGCGCGGCAAGAGTCCGTCGAAGCATCTTAAAGATGATGATGAGCCAGCGTTGCTAAAGCTGGATATTTCACCCTTGTCACTCGCCGCTTACGATCAGCGAGGGCGCACACCCGTGGAGCGGGTCATTTCCTCCAGATAGATTTTCTCCAAGCAAGGACCGACGCACTAAACGGACCGAACACGAGCTTCGTCTATACGCAAGCTGAGGTTTCGGAGCGGGGAGTAATGCTCAACATCAAAGACTTGCACAAGACCTATTCCAACGGAGTGCATGCGCTGAAAGGCGTCTCACTCGACATGGCTCCAGGCATGTTTGGATTGCTGGGACCAAACGGGGCAGGAAAGACGACGCTAATGAAGATTCTGGCGACGTTGCTCGAACCCGATGCAGGTGCGGCCCACATGAATGAAATCGATTTGATCTCAGACAAGACGACGACGCGGAAGATGCTCGGTTATCTGCCGCAGGACTTCGGCTTGTATCCAACCCTGACGGCCGCGCAGATGCTTGATTACTTTGCAAAGCTCAAAGGCGTTGCCGACCGGAAGCAACGGCGCGCCCTGGTCGACGAGCTGCTCGAACGAGTCAATCTCTCAGCCGAACGGAACCGGCGTCTCGGCGGTTTTTCGGGAGGCATGCGGCAGCGCGTGGGAATCGCGCAAGCACTGATTGGAAACCCGGATCTGTTGATTGTCGATGAGCCAACCGCGGGCCTTGATCCAGAAGAGCGCGCGCGGCTACACAACTTGTTGGCAGAGAGTTCCGGCGAGAACACGATTGTCCTGCTTTCAACTCACATTGTTTCGGACGTATCGAATCTTTGTGACCGCTTCGCCGTAATCCGCCGCGGCGAAATAGTCGCGGCCACTTCAACTGAGGCAGCGCTGGCAGGGCTCGAAGGCCGCATTTGGGAGGCGACTGTGCCGCGTGAACAAGTTGCGGCCCTGGAAGCGAAAGGCAAACTTATCTCGAAACAGATGGCTGGCGGACGCACGCGCGTGCGCATTCTGTCTGAAAACGGAAGAGCGGCGGAGCCCTTCATGCCGGTAACGGCAACTTTGGAAGACTACTACTTCATCGTTGTGAACTAGTTTTAATGACGATGCTCGAATCAATCCGCACGTTTCGAGCAATCGTTTACAACGAAGTGCTGCTCAACTCGAAGCGCGTCGCGCCTTACGCGATTGCAGTTTTGTGTGCGGGCAACGCGCTGCTTTGGTGGGCCAAGGGCCCGGCCACGGGCCAAGGCTGGGCCACAAACGCTGATTTCTTCATCGCCGGTGTGCTCCCGGCTTACGCTTTCTTGTTCTTACCTTTGTACACCGCGGTGATGATGGCCGATCCGGTGATCCGGGACATCGGCGTTCAGATGGACCCGCTCATTTTTTCGAAACCCGTAACTCGTGCCCAATACCTTTTGGGAAAATTTTTCGGGAACTTCCTCGTGCTGGTGTGCTGTCAGTCGGTCTTCTCGATCACGTTCTTTGTGCTTCAGTGGGTCCCCAAACGGGGGATGGTGGTTCAGGAGGCGAAATTTCTTCTTTATCCGAAACACTTTCTTGTCTTTGTAGTTATCTCGCATCTGGTTTTGGCGGCGATCTACTTTACCGTTGGCACTCTGACACGCAGCGCCCGGATCGTCTATGGTCTCGGCATCACGTTTTACCCGCTCTACATCAGTTATCAGACGGTTTTACTAAAAAGCTTGCCAATCCGCTGGCGAATCGTTCTTGATCCTTTCCTGATGAATTGGGGTAATCCCTGGGGCTACAAGCGAAGTGCCGAGGTGCTGAATCGTCTCGTCATTGTTTACGACTCAACCTTAATCATCAATCGCGTGGGCATGATCGTGCTGGCGGCGATTTGCCTGACAATTCTCTATGTGCGCTTTACCATGAGCGAACGCTCCGCGCGGGGAGAAAGCCTTTCAGTCCTGAACCTCTCGACTGCAGCAGAAGGCGTCTATTTCCCGGATCGTGAGCCTGCGGACGTGACGCATCAGAACCCCGATCGTGAGGGAGGGCAATCCTGCGCGAGTGCGCCCTCGCTGACACGCGGGCTTCTGACACATGTGACGAACGAAGGCATTCGCGCCAACCTGAACAAATTGATCTCGGCGTTGGGCGTTGAGTTCCAGTTGCTCGTGGCGGAACGAAGTCTGGTCGCGGTCGTGCCGCTAACTGTCTTTGTGTCGATTTTGGAAGTTGCGTTCTATAACGTCCCCGCGGACGTCTCGCCTTCTGCAGCATACGCGACCAACACTGCAAAGGTGCTATTGCTATTCCTGCTCGGAATCGCCGTCTTTTATACGGGAGAAGCGATGCATCGCGATCGCGAAGTGCGCATTGCGCCTGTGTTATGGACAACACCGGTTCCGAACAATGTGCTTTTGTTGTCAAAGTTTCTGGCGACACTTTTGTTGTCGATAGGTCTCATGGTGATCGTGGGAATTGCGGGGGTGACTGTTCAGCTGCTGCGTGGTCATACTCCAATTGATCTGCTTGCCTATTTGCGAGTTTACGGGATCATTCTTTTCCCTGGCGTCCTGCTCGTTGCTGGCGTGTCGCTTCTGCTGAACGTGGTGCTCCGAAATAAGTATCTCGTCTATGTGGTCAGTATCGGAATGGCGATGGGCCTCTTCTATATGTATAGTCTCGGCTACAACCATTGGTCGTACAATCCAATGATGTATGAGCTTTGGACCTACACGGACCTCATCTCGGGCGCCCGCATCATCCTGCTCTGGCGGCTGTACTGGCTCGCGATTGCGGTGACTTCTCTCGTGCTGGCGCACCTGTTTTTTGAGCGCCGATCGGGCCGGAAGCCGAACTTGCCTTTACCCTTCGCGCTCAGATAAATTACCCGTCAATCCGCCGAATCAATCCTGCTTTTCATTCGCAGTGAAACCGAGGATGTCTCGCGGGAACTCGATCTCTGAAAGGACTCATTCGCTCTTATGAAAGTCTACGATACCGAACGTATTCGCAACCTTGCGGTCATTGGACATGGCGACGCAGGGAAGACGCAGTTGGTAAGCTCGCTTCTCTACGTCGCAAACGCCACAGCCCGCTGGGGCAAAGTCGATGAAGGAACATCGACGACTGATTACGACGAAGATTCAATCGCCCGCAAGATTACCCTCAACACCGCGCTGGCCCACCTCGAACATAAAGAGACCAAAGTTAACTTGATTGACACGCCGGGATACGCTGCGTTCGTGTCGCACGCACGACCCGCAGTGCGCGTCGCCGACTGTGGCATCGTAGTGGTCGACGGTGTCAAAGGCGTCGAGGTGCAGACGGAAAAGGTTTGGAATTATGCGAATGAGTTCATGCTGCCGCGCATGATGGTAGTGACGAAATTAGACAAAGAGCATTCAGACATCGGTATCGCGCTCGACAGCGCGCACAACGTTTTCAAACGAGCGATCGTGCCTTTCACTCTGCCGATTGGGAAAGAACACAACTTCAAAGGTGTCGTCGACCTTGTCCACATGAAGGCTTACGAATTTGATCCGGAACGTGGCAAAGCAAAGGAGATCGACATTCCCGCCGAAGGTCGCGACGTCGTCGATAAGACTCGCGAACGCATCATCGAGTTGGTTGCCGAGTCCGATGACGCGTTGATGGAGAAATATTTCGAGCAAGGCACTCTGGACGATTCAGATGTGCTGCCGAACATCACCAACGCGATTGCGCAAAGCAAGCTCTGTCCGGTTTACGCCGTTTCGACGACGAACCTGGTTGGCTTGCAGATTCTGCTCGATCACATCGTCGAGTTCGCCCCCGACCCGGCGCATCACGAGCTCGAACGTGGCAAGAATGAGAAAGGCGAGGAGGAAACGCGCAAATATTCCAGCAGCGAATCGTTCTCAGCTTACTGTTTCCGCACCATCGCCGATCCTTTCGCGGGTCGCATCAACGTCTTTAAAGTGATCAGTGGCAAGGTCGGCACGGACGCGACGGTCTACAACTCGACACGGAGCACCGCAGAACGGCTTGGGGCGCTGCACACAATTCAGGGAAAACAACTCGACAAGGTTCCCGAAGCCAATGCCGGCGACATCATCGCCTGCGTGAAATTGAGAGAGACGCAGACCGGCGACACGTTGTGCGACAAGGCCCATCAGATCATTTACGAACCGGTTCAATATCCCGAGGCCGCGATCGCCTTTGCGATTGAGCCAAAGTCGCGTCAGGACGAAGAGAAGATCAGCGTGGCGATTCACAAGATTCTCGAAGAGGATCCAGCGCTCTCGTTCACGCGCGATCCGCAAACGAAAGAATTTCTGCTCGCGGGTTCAGGCCAGGTCCACGTAGAAACGATCGTCGACAAGTTGAAAAAACGCTATAGCGTCGAGGTGATGCTGCATCCGCCCAAAGTTCCTTACAAGGAAACGATCACGCAACGCGCCGAAGTGCAGGGCCGCCACAAGAAGCAGACCGGCGGCCGCGGCCAGTTTGGCGATTGCAAATGCGTCTTTGAGCCGTTGCCTCGCGGTGGAGGCTTTGAATTTGAAGACAAAATTTTCGGTGGCTCAGTACCGCAGCAATTTCGGCCGGCGATTGAAAAAGGGATCATCGAGGCCGCGTCCCACGGCGCCATCGCCGGCTATCCGCTGGTTGATTTCAAGGTGCAACTGGTGGACGGTTCGTATCACAACGTCGATTCCGATGAACATAGTTTCCGCGCCGCCGGCCGCAAAGCCTTCCGCAACGCGATGGAGAAAGTGAAGCCGACGCTGCTCGAACCCATCATGGACGTGGAGATTACGGCGCCGCAGGAATGCAGCGGCGACATCATGGGCGATCTCAATTCACGCCGCGGGCGCGTGCAGGGTATGGACACCTGGGGCAAGAACCAGTTGATCAAGGCGCAGGTGCCGATGTCCGAGATGCTGAACTATCAATCCACGCTGAACTCGATTACCGCCGCGCGCGGCAGTTTCCACATGCAGTTCTCGCATTACGATCCGGTTCCGGGCCAGCTTGCGCAGAAGATAATTCAGCAGGCGAAGGATGAAGGACGGATTCGCGTGGCGGAAGAAGACTAGTCTGAGATTAATCCGCAGATCACGCAGATTTCGCAGAAGAATAAATCGCCACGAAAAGGCAAAAGACGGATTGCGCTAACTGACGCGCATTTGCTTTGTGCCTTTTTGTGGCCTCTTTTTGCCGCTGCATAATCGGCGTAGCAGTTCTGTCATATGACTCGACCGGCTCGCGCGACTAATTCTACAAATCGAGATTGAAAGTGTTGTCCGTTTTCAATTCGAGCAATCTTAGTAAGGAGCATTGACGTGAAACCAAATTGGAAAAAGTCTGCGATAGGCGCCGCAATCGCGACGATTGTTTTGGCGACGGCCGCGGCTGTTGTTTTTTCACAGAATCCGCCACCGAGACCTGACGGACCTCCGGGACCACCGCGCGGGGGTTTCGGACATCGTGGACCCGGCGGGCCGGGTGGTCCGGGAGAGTTCGGATTGCTCGCTGGTCTGAACCTGAGTGATGCGCAAAAGGAACAGGTTAAGAAGATCCACGAGAGCTTCGACGAAAGCACCAAGGCGCTTCGCGATCAGATGCGCGCCTTGCATGATAACGACACGGCAGATCCATTGAGCGGGAACTTCGACGAAGCCGCATTTCGATCGGCGGCTGAAGCGCGCGCGAAAATTCAAGTTGAGATGGAAGTGCAGCACGCGAAGATGATGTCGCAGGTTGCGACTGTCCTGACCGCCGAACAGAAGGCACAGATTGCCGAGCGGCATGAGCAGATGCGACTCATGGGACCGCCGCCGCCACCTCCGCCGGACGATCCCGAGTTCTAACATTTCGAGTAGACGAGGCACTCCTCCATCCAACGGTCCGGCAGTAACCATGGCGTTGCTTGCCGGGCCGTTTTCGCTGCTCCCCATGCACAACTCGTACGCGTGCCTGGCGAAACGGGAACCGCAAACGCTTCATTCCTCCTCTGCGTTCTGACCAGCGATTGTCCCTTCGCAGACGAAATCGGCAAAGAATCAACCGAAAACTGCAATTCTGGAGGAAGAGCGACGGCTTCCAGAAAATTCTATTGACCGAATTATGGCCGATGCGCGAGAATGAAAACTGGCCTGTCGTCGCTCAGAACAGGCCTATCGGACGTAACCCGCCGTCCTTCATTCCCTTGTAAGCAACGTTGAAAAGTCCTCAAACGGACTTAACTGTTTGCAGCAGCACTGCAAGGGTGAATTCCGAGCGTAACTTCACAAGCCATCTTCGGACAGATGGAAAAATACAATCATGCAGAAATCCTCTATACCAGCCCCGAATTCACACGAGCCCGCTGACTCTCAAAAGCATTTCCAAAGTGACCTAATCGATCAGCAGTGGCTTGCTGACTCGCTGACGGCTGCGCTTTCGGGCGGAAACCTAGACCAATTGGGCCAGGCACGTGAGGCATTTAGAAAGGACACGCGCGATGAAGATGCTCAGAATTTGCCCGATCTGGGAGAACTTTTTGAGCGTAGATCGACGGCGCGAAGTGCGGGGACGAGTCCGGTGGCTGGATCTAACGATCTGCTGCGTGAGCAGGAAGCCGAACTACTACGAGCGGAAGAACAACTAAAACGTCGGCGTCGCGAAGTTGAAAACGCGAAGCGACAAGCTGAAGAAGAAGCAAAACGTCAAGCTGTAGAAGCGCAACGTCGGGCGATTGAAGCCGAAGCTCAGCGGCGCGCACGCGAAAACGCTGAACGGCTAGCGGAGCTGGAAATCGTGCGCAAAGCAGCGGAGTCGGCCGCGCTGGAGGCGGCTCGCAAAGAGCAGTTGCTGAACGCCGAAATCGATGGACTGAAACGCGCCGAACAAGATCAACTGAAACGCATCGCGGAAGCCGAAGCACGTCTGCAGGCGGCGGTAACCGCATGTGAAGCCGCCGAAGCGCAAACCAAGAAACATGCCGAGCGCGAAGCGTGGCTGGCTGCGGAACTTAAAACACTCCAAACCGCCGAGCGCGAAGAGATTGATCGACTAAAGAAGATCGAAGCGGAGATTCTCACGCAACTCGAGGTGAAGCATCGCGCCGAAGAGGCTGCGAAGCAACGCGACGAAGAACTTCATCAGCTCAATGCTGAAATCGAATCCGCGCAGAAAGCTGCCGACGAACAACAGGGCCTGGTTAAAGCGGCGGCGGCGCGTGTGATGCAGCTGGAAGCCGACTGTAAAGCTGCCCAGAAGATCGTCTGGCAGCACACCGAAACCGAGCGCCAACTCTGTGCCGAAATCGATGCGTTTCACGACGCCGGCAAACAGCATGCTGAGAAGATCGAAAAAGCCAAGACTGAAGTCGCCGCGCAGGAGAGTCTGCGACAGCAACTCATCGTTGAGGCACAGGGACTCGCGCAACATGAACAGAACGTTCGCAACGAGATCACTGCATTGACTCAGCAGGCGAACCAGCAACGACAGACCATTGGTCAGCTTGAAAATGAAGCGCGCGAGTGTGAACAAACGCGTGAGCAAGCCGATCGGCGCGTCGCAGAACTGCGAAACAAGGAACAGGAGATTGCAACTGAGATTGAGCGTCTGCGCGTGGCCGAAGAACAGGCGCTGCAGCGCATTGGCGAGGTTGAAGCACGACTGAAGGCTCAGGAACAAACGCATCTCAAAGCCCAGATCGAAGAACAAGTCCGGGCGCAACGCGAACAGCAACGACTGGCTGAACTGGAAGCCCAGCGCGCGAAAGCACGCGCCGAAGTTCAGGAACGCACGCAGCGAGAGCACTCACTACTTGGACAGATTAAGGCCTTAAACAAGGATCGCGACGAGCAAAGCGCGCGCCTGGCAGAAGTCGAGGGTCACGCGCTGCAAGCCCAGGAAGAGTTCGAACGCTCACAACACGAATTTGAGCGCGTGTCGTCAGACTACGAGCGGCGACTCGCCGAGTGCGAAATAAAGCGCGCTCAAATGGAAGCGCAGACGACCGCACTTGCGACGAAGGAAAAGACTCTGGACGAACAGCTGCGGAAGTTGAGCGAACAAGAACGTGATCAGGTCGAACAAGTCAAAGAAGTCGAAGCTCGCGTCGCCATCCACGGGCAAGCACTTCGTCAATGCGAATCACGGCTTACCGAGCTAAATGAAAAAGAGCAGTCGTTGATTGCGCAGATTGAAGAGTCGCGAAAATCTGAGCAGGACTTGTTGAAGCGCATCGTTGACGCGGAAATCCGATCTGTCGAAGCGACTAAGGCATGGCAACAGGCAGAAATCCAGGCAAACGTCCAGGCCGAGAAGGAACAGCGGCTCAACGCAGAATTTGAAGCGCTGCACAACGCTGAGGCTGAACATCTCCAGCGGCTCGCGCAACTCAATGCGCGCATGCTGGAACATGAAGAAGCACGACGGCTGGCGGAAGAAACCGCTGAAAAACGGGCGCAGCAGGAACAGCAACTGCTCTCCGCTCTGAATGTATTGCGCGATCAGGAACAGGAACAAAATCGCCGGCTCGATGAAATTCACGCCGCGTTGGACGTTCAGGTCCAGGCTTGCGCCCGACTGGATCGTGAAATTCTAGAGAACGCCGAAAAAGAGAACGAGCTGCTGGCGCGGATTAAGGAACTTCATAGCGTCAAGACGGACGACGCCAGCCGGGTCGAACAAGTAGAAATTGATCTGCGGACACTCGAGGAGGCACTAAACCAGAGTCAGACTGAGTTCCGTCGGCGCGCTGAGAAAGAACAACAACTCAACACAGAAATTGAAGCGTTACGCGTCGCCGAAGCTGAACAATTGAAGCGAATCGCTGATGTCGAAACGCGTCTGCAGGAACAAGAACATACGCGGCAAACAGCAAGGGCGCGGGCGACCGAGCTCGCTGAGAAAGAACAGGAGTTGCACGACGAACTAGCTTCGCTGCAAGCATCTGAGCAGGCCCAACTGTCGCGACTGGAATCGATCCGTGCGCAGGTGGAAAAGCAACGAGCTGCGCTGCCCAACCTGGAGGAGGCAGAGGCTCGCTTGCGAACTGAAGAACAAGCGCGGCAGCAAGCGGAAGCCCGCCTGGCTCAACTAACTGAACAGGAGCAACAACTGCGCGATGAACTAACCTCGCTGCAGGCATCAGAGCAGGCCCAACTGACGCGGCTGGAATCGATCCGTGCGCAGGTGGAAAAGCAACGAGCTGCGCTGCCCAATTTGGAGGAGGCAGAGGCTCGCTTGCGAACTGAAGAACAAGCACGACAGCAAGCGGAAGCGCGCCTGGCTCAACTAACTGAACAGGAGCAACAACTGCACGAGGAACTAACTTCGCTGCAGGCATCAGAGCAGGCCCAACTGGCGCGGCTGGAATCGATCCGTACCCAGATGGAAGAACAACAAGCCGCGTTTCCTGATTTAAAAGAAGCCGAGGCTCGCTTGGAAACTTACAAAGAAGCCCGCCATCAATTGGAGGCGCGTGCGGCTGAATTAGCCCAAGAGGAACAGGGACTGAACGAGCGATTGGATGCTTTACGCGCGGACGAAGAGGTACAGATGGCGCGAGTCGAAGAGGTAAAGGCGCGCGTTCGCGAACGTGAAGAAGCGATCCGCCATGTCCTCAACGAAGCGCAAAGACAGGCTAACGACGAAGAGTCGCGGATTGAGGAACTACAGCTTGCGCGGTCCCAGACTGAAGCACAGGCTCGCGACCGTGCGGCAAGAGCAGAATCGCTGGTGCAGGAGATCAAAGCATTTGAGCCTGCCGTATCGGACGCGGTTCTTGATTTGGAGCAGGCGCAGCTTCACGAGGTCAAAGCTATCGAGCCGGTCTTTAATCAGACTCCACTCGCGACTGAGGACGTCAGTCAAAAGATCGCCCCGGTCGAAGTTCCCTGGCTGCAAATTGATCTCGAGCATACCGAGAACGGAAACGGCTCGGCGGCGATTTACGAAACCAATGAGGTCGCGGTTTCTCCCAGCTTGCCGGTCGCGAAATGGATCGATGTTGCCGCAGGTCTTGACGAGCATCATCAGTCGGATGTTTCGGCACAGATTCTCGAGCGGCTGCACCGCGATACGTCAACAGATCGCGCCGCGGCGCTCGCCGATTTGGCAGAGATCGGCGGCGAAGAGGCTTTTGAACTGATTACGAAATCTTTCGACGACGTCGCCATCGAAGTGCGTAATGCCGCGGCTCGCGCGCTTTATGATCTGAGTAACGACCGGGCCGGCTCGTTCACTCGTGCGCTTCGCGAAGCAACGCCCGAACGCCGCCGAAAGATTGGCGCCGCCATCGCCGGATCAGGTCTTGCCGTCGACGCCATCAACAGTCTCAGCGGAGAAGGTCGCGAGCGCACTTACGATGCGTACTCGTTACTGTTTTTGATGGCAAAATCCGGAGAAGTCTCCCCGCTGATGCAAGCAATCAGCCGGCATTCAAACCTCGACGTGCGACTGACGTCGATTAAGTTGTTGTCATTGAGTAATCAGCAGCAGGTGCTCTCGTCATTGCGGCATTTGGCCAGCCGCGAAGCTTTGCCACCCGAAGTTCACTCGGCCTTGATGGAAGCGATTTATTCCATCAGCACGCAAGCGCGCGAACACACCCCATCGCTGGCGTAAACACGACTGACCGCTATGGCACAGGAGTACTTGCGGTGAATGGAATTTTTTCCGTTCTCATCGCGGCGAGGTATGCGAACGATGCCATTACAACCGCGCACTGACGTAGTTCCTTGAGATTCACGCGTTCGAATGTGTCCACGTTTGTGTGATGCGTGCGAACGTCATAGTTGGTGTAATCCTGCACTGCATTGAATCCTGGGATGCCGACCGCAATAAAGCTCAAGTGGTCCGTGTTACCGATTGGCTGAATGATGTTTTTGCGAGCCGCGACATCCTTAAACTGATCGAGCCATGCGTCGAAGATCGGCCGCACCGCTTCATTATTTTCGAGATACCAACCGTAGATTGGCCCGGTGCCGGGATCAAGATTGAAGTAAACATCGAACTTTTCTCGCATGGCTTTGTTCGCGTCACCGGTCAGATGACTTGCGACATAGGCCTTCGAGCCAAGCAAGCCATCCTCCTCTCCGCTCCACAGTGCCATGCGAATGGTCCGTTTTGGGCGAGCGCCGATCGCTTTAAGGATTCTCAGCGCCTCCATAACCACGGCTGCCCCATCGGCGTTGTCGGTCGCTCCCGTTCCAGCGTGCCATGAATCGAGGTGTGCGCCGATCATGACAACTTGATCCTTCAACAGTGGATCTGTCCCCGGTAAGTCGGCGATTACGTTGTAGCTATTCTTGTCTCTGGTCAAAAATCGCGTCTTGAGGTTGACGCGCAACTTCACCGGAATGCCGCGCTGAATCATGCGGGCGATCAGATTGTAGTGTTCTGAGCTGAGTACGATGCTCGGGACCGTCGCTTCCCTGTTTGTCACTCCAAGCACGAACAACGTTCCGTGCTCGCCAAAGTTTGGCCGCAATACGACCGCTGGGCGAGCCTGACTCAGAAGTCGCGTCATGGTTTGTCGGTTCACGAGTGGTGGCGGCGCATTTCGCCGCGGCTGTCCAATCGCGACCGGCTTGTCGAACAGTGTCGGCTGCGGACGATCGGCTCGTTCAAAGACAGTCTGAACTGGCTGACTCAAGACGATCGCGCCCTTAAGCTTGGCCTGCATTTTCTGAATCGCTTGTTCGGTGTTATCGCCGATGAACACGGGCGAAGCGACGACTGCACGCGTCATCGATGGCGACCACGCTTCGGCGAATCCGCTCAAAGGGAGGTAGCGCGGCGAAACCATCTCAACGGTGAGCTTGTCCATGGTCCAGCCGCGTCCAAACTCAAACGGTTCGAGATGCGCGTCGCTTAGTCCCCAATTTGTCAGCCTGTCGCGTGACCATTCCGCGGCCTGTTTGTGCGCAGGACTCCCGGTCAATCGCGGCCCAATGTCTTCCGTAAAGTGCGTAAAAGTCTCTTCGACCTGTGAGTGATTGAGTCCTTCATCTTTGATTTTCGCGATCATGTCGCGGTCAACAGGCTCCTGCGCCCAGGCTATGGTAGTAATTAGCAAGCTGATAGCGATTAAGATTGGCAGTAAGTGACGCCTCATCACTCTCTCCTGGCAAGCTGGATTTTGAATTGCTACTGCGGTACAGCGACGCGACCGTGAAAGAGCCCCTACTTTGCGGTTCTTTGCGTCTTTGCGCCTTGGCGTGAAACTAAACCGCTCTCGACAAGCGTTTCACGCAAAGACGCAAAGGCGCGAAGCACCCGCAAAGGCAAATAGCGCACGACCAATTTTTGGAATCCTCGACAAACTAATTGCGAAACGAAGAGTCGATTCGATCGAGCTTGCGCAGCAGTCCGGGCCAGGTCAGGTCCGCGCCCTGCCCAACGGTTACTGCGCTCATTTGTTTGGCGGTAAGATTGATTATGTCGTTTGGAACATCATGCAGTTCGCCCCCGCCGGATTGCGCCAGGATTTGAATACGACACGCACGTTCGAGAATGTACATCGACAGAAACGCTTCGGCGGCTGACTTACCGACGGTCAGCAGCCCGTGATTGCGAAGAATCATGTAGTTGTTGTGGCCGAGATCCGCAACCAAACGCGGTTTCTCTTCTTCATTCAGCGCCAGACCTTCGTAGTCGTGATATGCAAGTGAAGCGAGCGGAAACATGGCCTGCTGCGATATGGGAAGCAGTCCCTTTGCCTGCGCCGAAACGGCGATGCCATAGTCCGTATGCAGATGCATCACACAGAGCGCGTCCTCGCGCGCCGCATGCACCGCGCTGTGAATTGTGAAGCCGGCAGGATTGATAAAGTATGGCGAATCGAAGACCTTATTGCCGCTGAGGTCGATCTTCACAAGGCTCGAGGCCGTGACTTCTTCAAACATCATCCCGTAAGGATTTAGCAGGAAATGATGTTCCGGACCGGGAACTCGCGCAGAGATGTGCGTGAAGATCAGGTCGTCCCAACCGTACAGCGCTACCAGTCGATATGCCGCGGCGAGATCGATGCGCGTTTGCCACTCGGCTTCGGAAACCTGATCGCGAATTGTGGTTGGCTTGGCGGCGGGTGTCACTTGAATTCAAACGACTTCAGATATTCGTTGAATGCCTGGTCCCATTTCGCAATTGTGTTCGTGGGCCCAATGAGTTTCGCGAAGTAATTTCCTTTCGGGGTTTCAATCACTGCACCACGAAGACGATAGTTTGTGTTGTTGTGACGATCGCCACTGCCCGGCGACATCTCAGCTGTGTAAGTGCCCGTCACGTCGACAGTCGACACTTTCAGGCCATTGACGGTGAGGTCCCCAGTTTTCGCTTTGTCCTTGGAAGCTGAGCCGTCCGCCTGCTGCATCTGGCCGATCCAGCGATCGATGTTCGCCTGAACGTTGCCGCCCTGACCCGCCCCGAAATAATAGAGCACCAGGGAAGCGTCCTCAGGATCGCCGTCAGCCTTCGGCAGCTTGTATTGCGCGACGCGCATGTTCGACGTCGGCTTCTCAGTCGTCCACGCATCCGGCGCCTTGAAATGCAGCTCGCCATTGGCCGGCAAATTGGATTGGCTCTGGTTCTTGCTCAGGCTCGCGCTGCTTGAACATGCAGCGAACACGACACTAAGCGACAACAAGAAAGCGGCGTAGATCCTTCTGTTCATAATCACCTCGGCAAAAGAATCTACACCCGCGCAGCTAACTTCGGCAAAGCCCGTCAATGGACCTTGGAATTCTTTGCGGGTCTTTACCTCTGAGCCTTTGCGCGAGGTTAATGAATTCGTTTGTTTCACGCCAAAGCAAAGCAGCAAAAGTTACCAAGAAAAAACCCTATTGGCCGCCACCGTGGGCAGACTTCGCACGTCGCTCCATTTCTTCCATTGAGACGTCTTCTTTGTGCGTCGCCACGTGCCACACGTGTCCGAACGGATCGAGCAACGTACCCGTGCGATCGCCGTAGAATTTGTCCTGCACAGCTTCTTTGACGGTGCCGCCGAATTCGATTGCGCGCTTGAAAGTTGCATCGACGTCATCGACGTAAATCATCAGGCTCACGGGTGATCCGCCCACGGTCAGCGGCCCGTTGTAACCCATGTCCGGATATTCGTCGGCGAGCATGATCGGCGAATCGCCAATCTTGATTTCGGCGTGACCAACCTTCCCGTCGGGCGCGGGAAAACGAAATAGTTCCCTTGCTCCGAACGCCTTGGTGTAGTACTCAATCGCCGCGGCCCCGCCCCGGACAATCAGATAAGGCGTCACTGAATGATAGCCTTCCGGGATTGGTTTGACTGACATGGTTCTTTTTCCTTTCTCAATGACCAAATCTTTGCGGTCCTTTGCGACTTTGCGTCTTTGCGTGAATCGTCGAACTTGAATGCGCAGGAGTTTCACGCCAAGGCGCAAAGACGCAAAGTTACGCAAAGTTATTGGCCGGTATACAAAGTCTTCTCATCGACAAAACATAGCCCGTTACCCCAACGGTCTTCGACGTAAAACGATAGTTCGCCCCACGGTCTTTTCACAATCTGTCCTGCTTCCTGATCGTGATAACGATCGTTAGCCAGACAGTTCAGCGCCTTTGCACGCTCAAAAACGTCCTCCAAATTATCGACTGCGAAATAAATGTAGTCAGGCGTGGGCTGTGGCTTCTCACCAGCGCCTTTCGCAACATCAACGAGCGCTAAGATCATCGGACCACAATTGAAGTAGTGGCGCGAGCCGCGCGGAATTGGAATGCCCGGATCGTCCAGTAGCTTCGAATAAAAGTCTGCCGCCGCGGCGAGATCTCCAACCTGCAAAGCGATTCGAAACATTCTTGGTTCGCTCATGGTTTACCTTTCTTCTTTGGCCGCTGGTTCTCCGGCAGCGCGGACTTGCGATGCGATGTACCAAATGTTATCAAACGGATCTTGAATTGCACCCATGCGCGCTCCGTGCGGCTGCAGCCTGGGCGGATCTTTTGCGATTGCACCTTCCGCTTTCGTCGCCCGTTCGTACCACGCATCGACGTCGTCGACGTACATCATGAAGACCGAAGGCATAGGCTGCCATTGACCGTGGGCCTCGCCCATTTCGATGACAGAGGTGCCTACGCGCATTGAGGCGTAACGAACGGCTCCGTCCGGTGACCGATGCACGAGGAGTTCTTCGGCGCCGAATGCCTGTTTCAGGAAGTCGATCATCTTCGGAGCCCCGACGGGCTGGAGCGACGGCATTAGGTTTGGTTGTCCGCGTGGGATAAACGATTCGCCTTGATGCGTCGCGACAAACCATTGATTGCCACCCGGATCGCGAAACCCACATTCACGATCACCATAGGGTCGCGCGGCGGGCGCAGAGACGTTCGTCGCGCCCGCTTGTACGGCCTTTTGGTAGATGGCATCAACGTCCTCAACGTACAAATGTATATATGTTGGAAGCGGCGTGCCCTTCCACTGTGACCCCTCACCGCCACCGCCGACCATGATCATGGACCCGCCAATGTTGTATTCCGCGTGGAACCCACCCTGCGATCCCAGACCATAGATTTGACCAGTCACGCCAAAAGTCTGCTTGAGAAACTCAGCTTCGGCATGCACGTCTGAAACGACCAGATAGGGAGTGACAGTGCGAAATCCCTCTCGCACACCACTCACTTCTGGCGAAGCTTTTTTCGCACCAGTGTTCATCGCTGCTTCCTCTTCAAGTTCTGTCTGCAAGCGCGCTTTGAAGTCTGCGCGCGGCAGATAGTGCAAGTCGACCACGATGCCCAGTAATCCGGCAACGCCTTTACCCGGCTCAACCGGCACGACACCGCCTCCCGCCATCATTGCGTCGATTGCCTGATCGAGTTGCTCTGTTAAATCAAGCTCACTCATTGATTTCTTTCCGCGTTTTTCCCTGTGTCCTCTGTGGTAATTTTTTGCCGCAAGTTCTGAAGTGCGCGAAATTGCAATTGCTTTATCGCGCCTTCAGTGCGACCCAGTTCGGCCGCGATCTCGCTAATCGATTTCTCTTCTGCGAATCTCATCCGCACGATGCGGCGCTGATCGTCAGGAAGTTCATCGACTTTGCGAATTACCCAGGCGCGCCGCTCGCTCTCCTCGAGATCGGTCTGTTGTGTTTGCGGCGAGATCGCCTGCATACCAGGCGTTTGCCCAGCCGTAAGAGAAGCCGTATGAACGCCCTCACTTACGCTCCGGCTACTGCCGGGTTCTCGTGCCGCTTTCTGCGCGCGATCGGCGATCACATTTGAAGCAATGCGCAACAGCCACGCGCCAAACGGCGCACCTGTCCATTTGAATCGATCAATGTTCGCGAGCGCCTTGCGAAAAACTTCGCTGGTTAGATCCTCAGTCATCGCGCGATCGCGAACGCGTCGCGCCACGTAGCCATACACCAGCTCAAAGTATCTTTCGTACACGTCTCCGAAACACGCGCGATCCTGCTGCGCCGCTTCCACCAAGCGCCGCTCCTCCGTCTCATCGCCCTTCCAGAGACGCACTTTCTGTGCAGGTTCGCTGCCCGCCATTGTTTTGCCAATTGTATAAACTGTGGGCGAAGTGAAAGGTTACGGCATAATCCACAGATTTCACAGATTGTGATTGGATGATAAGCGGTCAAGAAATCGGCATACGCGGATTTTCGCGTTCCCTGCTCACTGCTTACTGCCAACTGCTTCAGAACGGCACTAGCTCCGTCGTGGTGTCTCTCCGCTTCTTTTCTTTGAAGCCTTCGACGAAGACGCGCGAGCCGGGTGTGGGAAACTTTTCGGCGTAGCCCCTATCCACTAGCTTCTTGAGGCGCTCGCTGCGCGTGAAGACCGGGCGCACCTTGAACTGTTTGCCATTGACTTCGATGATACCGCGCGGGTGTTCCTGGAAGGTGCGATACCAGCTTCGCTCTTTCAAACTGTACGAGCGCACAAACACGCGCCCTTCGACGACCACGGCCCAGATGCCGATGATGCGGTGCGGTTTTGTGCCGGCGCGAATGCCGAGAATCTTCGCGTCGCGAATAGCGTCGACAGTTTTCTTTGGAAATCTCTTTGGGCTATTCATGGATGATTGCGTTATGGAAAGTCAGTCGGCCAATAGCACCTTGCGCACCTGAACCCCAACCCAATGAATAGCGCCGTGGAAAACTGAATGAATCAAAGCCCGGGCCGGGCAGCGCGCTCCAACTCTGACCGTCGTCGCGGGAAATATCGCCCCCCGATGGTCCAAGGGCAATCAAAGTCGCGGTTCCCGGCATATAAGCTACGACTGATCGAAAGCCGGAGAGTCCTTTCATCAGCGTCCAGGTCGCACCGCCATCATTTGTCACCGCGACATTGTCGCTGGCGTCCATCTCCTTCTGATAATCACCACCGACCACGATGCCGTGTCTCTCATCGCGAAAGGCTATCGAAAAAATTCCCGCCGACTGATTGGATTTGAGCGGCGTTTCGAATACCTTCCATGTCTTCCCGCCATCAGTCGTCCGCAACACGCGAGCACGACCCGCCGAACCCAGGCCAATCCATGCGTAGCGCTTGCCGTAAACAGCGATGTTGGTGCCGCTGGCAGCAAATGCCCCTTCATTCACCAGCGCCGGCGGCAGCTTGTCTACTGGGACTCGCGTCCATTCCTTACCACCATTCGAAGTAATTAAGACGTAAAACTGTCGATCGATTGAGTCGCCGATGACGATGCCGTGATTGGCATCCCAGAAAGACATAGCATCGAGAAATGCCTTCGCATCGTCGTTGCGAAATTGCTGCGTCCACGTCATCCCGCGATCGACCGTCTTGTAAATGCGGGAAGCGTCGCCGTTTCCGATACTGAGAACGTATGCGGTTTTCTCATCTATCGCGTCGGTGTCGCGAAAGTCCAACGTATCGGAGGTAACCGTTATTTTCTTCCACGACGCGCCGCCATCTTCGGTGCGCAAAACCGTGCTGCCCGAGCCGCTGGCCCAGACGACTCGGTCGTTAACCGCGCTTACTCCACGCAGGCGCGCAGTCACGCCGCTGGTTTGCAGACTCCATTGGGGCAACTGGAAAGATATTGCAAGTGCAATTAGAAAAAGACTCATTAGCCTTGGAGATTGCCGCTTACGGCTGGCCGCTTTGGTCAGTGCGGTAAGGCACTACCGGAAGCCTGGAGGCGCAACTTCGAGTTAAGGAGCCTGATAAATTAGCACGCGCTTCCGGCCACTGCGTCCGATGAAATATCCGACCGCGGCACCTGCTCCCGCGCCCAGCACAGTGAGCCCTGCGGTTACGGCGTGATCG
>JADMIO010806468.1_pt1 | contig 59167 bp, 55 predicted proteins | sample 8958161 | NCBI WGS metagenome assembly JADMIO01 (sample SAMN16585339, study PRJNA669376) | soil metagenome | isolation source: Crop rotation soil | place: USA: Cullars Rotation, Alabama | collected 2011 | reverse complement strand
GTATCGTCGGTCTGATAATCAGACTGGGACCACGGTCCCACTCGTATCGTCGGTCTGATTATTAGTCTGGGACCACGGTCCCACTCGTATCGTCGGTCTGATTATTAGTCTGGGACCACGATCCCACTCGTGTTGTCGGTCTGATTATCGGTCTGGGACCACGGTCCCACTTGTATTGTCGATCAGACTATCAGCGTGAGACTACGATTCCATCAATGCCTGTCAAGGGCAAGTATTGACATTCGTCGTAACCTGTAGAACGGAGTAACCTCGGTGTGCGGTTGTATGCCTGCTGTGGATTGCTGCTGTGTCCTGCTTATCCACAACATTTTGCGCACGGTTATGTGGACAAAATACCTGGTTACCCAGGCCGTGCCGGCACGTTAACCGGGCTGCATCCGATGCAAGTGTGTCGCTGTCGACGAGCTCGCGAGCTCGGACATGAGGTTGCCCCGTATTCAGTGTCGCTGATTTGTATTGTCTGAAGTTGCTTTTACGTTAAGTTGATGCAGATCAATTAATACGATACCTGCGTCATAATTGATTATTTGACGTGGTTTGATGGCCTCCACGCACGTTGTGATATGTAGATGATAATCATTATCACTTTACGGGTCCTTTCCGGTGATCCGACAGGTTACGGGGCGGCGACCTCGCGGGTTTTCGCTATTTATGAAAATTTTCCGGTTTAAGGCGTTTCCGTTCTTCTTCGTCATAACTTAATGTTTTTATTTAAAATACCCTCTGAAAAGAAAGGAAACGACAGGTGCTGAAAGCGAGCTTTTTGGCCTCTGTCGTTTCCTTTCTCTGTTTTTGTCCGTGGAATGAACAATGGAAGTCCGAGCTCATCGCTAATAACTTCGTATAGCATACATTATACGAAGTTATATTCGATGCGGCCGATCTAGCAGAAAGTCAAAAGCCTCCGACCGGAGGCTTTTAACTTCTGTCACCTAGGTTACGCCCCGCCCTGCCACTCATCGCAGTACTGTTGTAATTCATTAAGCATTCTGCCGACATGGAAGCCATCACAAACGGCATGATGAACCTGAATCGCCAGCGGCATCAGCACCTTGTCGCCTTGCGTATAATATTTGCCCATGGTGAAAACGGGGGCGAAGAAGTTGTCCATATTGGCCACGTTTAAATCAAAACTGGTGAAACTCACCCAGGGATTGGCTGAGACGAAAAACATATTCTCAATAAACCCTTTAGGGAAATAGGCCAGGTTTTCACCGTAACACGCCACATCTTGCGAATATATGTGTAGAAACTGCCGGAAATCGTCGTGGTATTCACTCCAGAGCGATGAAAACGTTTCAGTTTGCTCATGGAAAACGGTGTAACAAGGGTGAACACTATCCCATATCACCAGCTCACCGTCTTTCATTGCCATACGAAATTCCGGATGAGCATTCATCAGGCGGGCAAGAATGTGAATAAAGGCCGGATAAAACTTGTGCTTATTTTTCTTTACGGTCTTTAAAAAGGCCGTAATATCCAGCTGAACGGTCTGGTTATAGGTACATTGAGCAACTGACTGAAATGCCTCAAAATGTTCTTTACGATGCCATTGGGATATATCAACGGTGGTATATCCAGTGATTTTTTTCTCCATTTTAGCTTCCTTAGCTCCTGAAAATCTCGATAACTCAAAAAATACGCCCGGTAGTGATCTTATTTCATTATGGTGAAAGTTGGAACCTCTTACGTGCCGATCAGATTAAAACGAAAGGCCCAGTCTTTCGACTGAGCCTTTCGTTTTATTTGACCATGTTGGTATGATTTAAATTAATACGACTCACTATAGGGTCAGTGCGGCCGCGACTTCAAGTCACGTGAATTCCAAGCTTCGGATCCCACTGTGCTGGAAAGGTCGCGCGCTGGATGCTGCCCGATCTGGTCGATCGGCCGCTGACGCTCGTCCACTGCCCAAAAGGCGTGCCGCCGGGCGGCGCGCAGAAGGGCAAGGATTGCGTTTTCATGAAGCACGCGAAATTGTGGGGACCATCGGCGCTTCGTCGCGTCAAGATCCGCGAAAAAACCAAAACCGGCGAGTATTTGATCGCCGATTCCGCCGCCGCCCTGGTCAGCCTGGCGCAGATGGACGTTCTCGAAATCCACACCTGGAACACGCGCTTCGCGCGGCTCGAGCAGCCGGATCGGATCGTGATCGATCTCGATCCCGGCGATCAGGTGCCGTGGCGAGCCGTGGTCGCGGCAGCGCGAACGGTGCGCGGTTTACTGCGCGTGCTCGACCTCGAGTCGTTCGTCAAGACGACCGGTGGACGCGGTCTGCATGTGGTCGTGCCGCTGACACCGAAGGCCGATTGGAGCGAATGCCTGGCCTTCGCCCGCGCGTTCGCGCAGGCGCTGGTCCGCCGTAGCCCAAACCAGTTCACCGAACAATTCGCGAAAACCGGCCGCAGCCGGAAAATTCTCATCGACTATCTGCGCAACAACCGCACCAATACGTCGATCGCCGCCTACTCCACTCGCGCCAGGCCCGCCGCGCCGATTTCGACACCGATTACCTGGAACGAACTCTCTGACGCATTGAGTCCCGAACGATTCACGCTGACGACCATCGTCAAACGACTGCGAAAGCGCGCAGATCCGTGGAAGGATTACTGGACCACGCGGCAAAAACTTTCAGCGACCGCGACGCGCGCGCTCGACGCGATGTAAGCCGCGGCCACGTGTACAATTCAGGTGTGCGGGCGCTGTTGTTCACGCTGGCGCTGGTCACGCTGCTCGGGGGATCCGGTCCCGCGGGTTTGGCGCAAGAGGCGCCACGGCCATCATTTTCCGAATGGCTCGACGGGGTTCGCAAAGAGGCGCTCGATCGCGGCATCCGTCAGGAAATCGTCGACGAGGCGCTCGGCCAAATCGACGAGCCGATGCCGGTCATTCTCGAACGCGATCGCGCTCAGGCCGAAGCGGTGTTCTCGCTCGAACGCTACCTGACGCGGCAGCTCACGGCCCGAAAGCTGCGTAACGGCCGCGAAAAATTTGCGCTTCATCGCGAGCTGCTGGACGAAGTTGCCAAACGCTATGGCGTGCCGGCGCGGACGATCGCCGGCGTCTGGGGCATGGAAACCAACTTCGGCGGCTTCAGCGGCATCCGCCCGACGGTCGCCGCGCTGGCAACGCTGGCGTGGGACCCGCGCCGGTCGACGTTCTTTCGCGGCGAACTGTTCAATGCGCTCGAGATTCTCAATCGCGGCGATATCGACTTCGACAGCATGAAGGGCTCGTGGGCCGGGGCGATGGGCCAGCCGCAGTTCATGCCATCAAGCTATCTGAAGTTTGCGCAGGATTTCGACGGCGACGGCCGCAAAGACATCTGGAGCAACCCCGCCGACGTCTTCGCGTCGATTGCCAACTATTTGAAAGGCCACGGCTGGAACGAAGCACAGACGTGGGGACGCGAGGTCGTGATCCCGGCGGCGAAGGCGAAGGCGATTCGCGCCGACGTCGCCCGCCGCACCGATACGTGCCGCGGCGCGCGCGACATGACGGTGGCGCAGCCGCTGGCGACGTGGCAGAAGCTTGGAGTTCGCTTGCCGGGTGGAAAAGCGCTGCCGGCCGCCGACATCCAGGCGTCGCTCGTCTCGGGCAACACGCGGCATTTCCTCGTCTACCCGAATTTCGACGCGCTCCTCGAGTACAACTGCTCTCTGTCGTACGCCATCACGGTCGCGCTGCTCGGCGACGCGGTGGCCGCACCGAACCCTCCGGCCGCACCGGCAAAGTCGGCAGGCCGCAGCCGGCGCGGCTGATGCATGAACGCGACAGAGGTTCCATGAGAGCGGTTTTCGACGAACGCGGCATCATCGTCACCTGTCCGACCTGCTCCACGCGCAACCGGCTCACCTATCGGCGCCTCAGCCAGACCGTTCGATGTGGCAACTGCAAAACCACGTTGAACGCGCCAAACTCGCCGCTCGATATCACCTCAACCGGCGATTTCGACCGTGTCGTGGCTCAGGCGTCGATTCCGGTCGTGGTCGATTATTGGGCACCCTGGTGTGGACCATGCCGTATGGTTGCACCCGAGTTGGAGAAAGTTGCGGCGCGCCATGCCGGACGCGCGCTGGTCGTGAAGGTGAACACCGATCAGCTGACCGAGCTCGGGGAACGGTTCAACATCCGCTCGATTCCGACGCTCGCAGTGTTCTCGGGTGGCCGCGAAGTGGCGCGCACCTCGGGCGCTCGTCCCGCTGAAGAGATCGAACAACTGATCCCGTCAACTGGTCGCTGATCGCGTTCGCGCCGCTGCCACGAATGCCACGGCACAGGCGGCCGCGGCGATGGCGACGGTGGCGCGCGACGCCGGCGTCAGCGTGACGCGCGGCGGCACATGCACCACACCACGCTCGTCGGCAACGGCCGGATACGGTACGTAGCGGCCGCGGCTCGGCATCGCCCGATCGAAATTGATCGCGAGGTCGCGCAGTTGCTCTCGCATCCGCGAGCCATACATCGGACGGCCGTGGCCGGTCGCCAGGGCGTGCGGTTCGAGCAGTGCGAGCCGCTCGACCGAGCGCTGCGCGGCAATCCAGTCGGTCGTGAAATACGCCGGAGGCCGCCAGACGACCTGACGCTGCGTGATCACGTGGAAAGTCGATTCCTGCCGGGTTGTGGTCGCCGCATCGCCGGCCAGAATCACACCGTCGCTCGGGCGATAAAACGATACGTGGCCGGGCGTGTGTCCCGGCGTCGGCACCCACTGCCATTCTTCCAGTCCTGGCACAGTGCCTCCCGGCGGGAGCATCAGGACTCTTCTGCCAAGATTGATCGGACCTCGAGGCAGCAGCGGCGCCAGCCACGATTGCGTGCCGCCGCCCACCGATGGATCCGCGGGCGGATACGAAGATCGGCCGGTCAGGTACGGTAGTTCGAGCGCGTGCGCATACACCGGAACGCGCCACGTCCGCGCCAGGCTTCTGACATTGCCAACGTGATCGAAATGGCCGTGCGTCAGCAGAATCGCAAGAGGCGGTGTGCGAAACAGGCGCGCGGCCTCGCGGCGGATCGCTCCGGCATATCCCCGAACGCCGGTATCAATCAAAACCCAACGGCCGGACTCCTCGACCAGATAGAGGTTGGCCATCAACGTGTGCAGGCGATACACGCCATCCGCAATCTGTTTGGCTCGCATGCGGCGCGCAGGCTGCAACCGATGTACCATCGCCGCATGAAAGGACTCGTCCGTTGCGTCGTTATCGCGGCGCTGGCCGTCTCGATCGTCAGAGCTCAGGCGCCGTTCGCGTTGGAAGAAGCGACCATCGCTACTCTCCAGCAGCGAATGCAACGCGGCCAGGAGACGGCGCGTTCACTGGCCGAGCAATATCTCGCGCGCATCGACGCGATCGATCGAAATGGACCGTCGCTTCACAGCGTGATCGAAACCAATCCGGACGCGCTCGATATCGCCGACCGTCTTGATGCGGAGCGTCGCGGCGGGCGCGTGCGCGGGCCGCTGCACGGCATTCCGGTTCTGATCAAAGACAACATCGCGACCGCCGATCGCATGATGACCACCGCCGGCTCGCTCGCCCTGGCCGGCGTGAAGCCGCCGAAAGACGCGTTCATCGTGTCGCGACTGCGCGAAGCCGGCGCGGTCATTCTCGGCAAAACGAATCTGAGCGAGTGGGCGAACTTCCGATCGACGCACTCCACCAGCGGCTGGAGCGGCCGCGGCGGGCTGACCAGAAATCCTTACGCGCTCGATCGCAACACCTCCGGTTCGAGTTCCGGCTCCGGCGCGTCGATCGCCGCCAATCTCGCGGCGGTCGCCGTCGGCACCGAGACCGACGGCTCGATCGTGTCGCCGTCGAATACCAACGGCCTGGTCGGCATCAAGCCGACGCTCGGTTTGCTGAGCCGCGCCGGCATCGTGCCGATTGCTGCCAGTCAGGACACCGCGGGCCCAATGACCCGCACGGTCGCCGACGCCGCGACGTTGCTCGGCGCGATGACTGGCGCCGACGCCGACGACCCGGCAACCCGCGACAGCGCCGCCAAAGGCTCGCGCGATTACGCCGCCGCCCTCGATGCAAACGGCTTGAAAGGCGCACGGCTGGGCGTCGTCCGCAATCGATTGTGGGGATATCACGCCGCGATGGACCGCATCGCCGAAGCCGCGATTGCGGACATGAAGAAACAGGGCGCGGTGGTCGTCGACCCAGCGAACATTCCGACGCTGGGCCAGTTCGACGACACCGAGTTCGACGTGCTGCTCTACGAGTTCAAGGCCGGCCTGAACAAATACCTGACGTGGCTTGGTGCGGCCTCGCCAGTCCACTCGTTGAAAGACGTCATCGCCTTCAACGACGCGCACGCATCAGAGGAACTGCGCTACTTCGGCCAGGAGATCATGACGATGGCCGAAAAAAAGGGGCCGCTGACCGATCCGAAATATCGAGCGGCGCTCGCCAAGAATCATCGTCTCGCGCGGGCCTTGGGGATCGATGCGGTGATGACGAAATATCAGCTCGACGCGTTGGTCGCGCCGACCGGCGGACCGGCGTGGCTGACCGACCTGGTGAACGGCGACGGCGGAACCGCCAGCGCGCCCGGGCCGTCGACCGTCACAGCGGTGGCTGGCTATCCGCACATCACCGTCCCAGCGGGCGCGGTCAGCGGCCTGCCGATCGGCATTTCATTTTTCGGCCGCGCCTGGAGCGAAAAGACCCTGATCAAGCTCGCCTACGCCTACGAGCAGGCGACCAAGCATCGCCGCCCGCCGACATTCGCCGCCACCGCGGCTATCAACAACTAGAACGCCGAGCGCGCCGGGGGTCGCCGAGAAGACGTTCAACATCATTCCGGCGATTGCCAGATCGCCCGCCCGACGAAGAACGGCCCGAGCCGCTCGAGATACAACGATGTCTGCTGCGTTCTCCTCATCGTCTGGACGATTGCCGACAACGGGTAGAGATCCTTGCCGATTAATCCGATGACGAAATCGTTGTCGTCTTTGTCGAGGCCGTGGCAGGCAAGGCGGATGTCGTGCGCATAATCGGCGACACCGAACGACATGCCGATGGTGCCGTGCTCGGCGAGGATCACCCGCTGCTCCTGATCGGGCAGCTGGGCGAATTTTCCGCTGCGGCGAAGTGGATACCAGACGCTCCACTTCCAGAGCGGATTCAGGATCGTGCGGCGCGGCCGCCGCAACAGTACTTCGTCGAGGTCCGGTTCATAGCCGATAGCGTAGGTGCGTCCGAGCATGGTGTACTCGGGTTTCTGCACGAGAACCGAGAAGCCCGGTCCGTTCAGCAACGGGCGGACGCGGTCGAGGAAGAAGTCTGGATCTTCGCTGACCGTCAACAGACCGATGCCGCGTGGATCGTTGACGTCTTCATACAGCACGCCCGACACTTTGGCCTGCGCGAGTTTGTCGGCAAGCGGTGTCGCATCGGGGCAGCCGCCAAACGCCAGAAACTGCATGAACAGTCGACGGTCGGAGCGCTGCGGCTGTCCGTCCTTGATGCCGCCTTTTTCGCTGATGTCCGGCGGCTCCGGTCCGCGGCGTGTTTCGGTAGTCATGGCAAAATTATACCTGTCGAAAAAATGGCATACCGCATTCGCATGGCGACGCTCGACGACGCCGACGTGCTCATCCACCATCGGCTGGCGATGTTCACCGACATGGGCCGCACCATCGACGCCGAACGATTGACTGCCGAGTTCAGACGCTGGCTGACGGTGAACATGCCCAGCGGTACCTATCGCGCCTGGTTGGCTGAAGCGGAAGACGGCAGCGTTGCCGGCGGCGGCGGCGCGACGATCATCGCCTGGCCACCGGGCCCGCAGTATATGGGCCACACGCTGGCGTTTGTCTACAACGTCTACACCGAGCCGGCACATCGGCGGCGCGGCCTTGCCCGGCAATTGATGGACGCGCTTCACACCTGGTGTCGCGACAACGGCGTGACCTCGGTGGCGTTGAACGCCAGCGACGACGGCCTGCCGCTCTACGCGTCGATGGGCTACGTCGTCACGCCGAGCCCGATGATGTTTTTCTCGCTGGCCGGGGTATAATCCGTCGGCTCTAGGGCTGAAATCCGACCTGTCAGGTCCCACCTCGCTGACGCGACGTTGGGCAACACGGAGATACGACGAGCATGCCGTTCATCATTACCGACCCGTGCATTGAAACGAAAGACACCGCCTGCGTTGACGTCTGTCCGGTGGATTGCATCCACCCGCGCAAGGACGAACCCGAGTTCGCCGAAACGACGATGCTGTATATCCATCCAGAGGAATGCATCGACTGCGGCGCCTGCGTGCCGGCCTGTCCGGTTGCCGCAATCTACGAGAGCATCGACGCGACGCCGGCGCACCAGAAGGATCTGATCGAAGCCAACGCGGTCTATCGCAATGGCGATCCAGAGGCGATGGCGAAGGCCGAAGAAATCGCCAAGGCGCACGTCGCCGCGCATCCCGACATCATGGCCGTTCCCGCCGCGGAACGTCAGGCCGCCCACGCGAGGTTCTGAAGCTCGCCAGTTGGAACGTTAACGGCATCAGGGCGCGGCACGCGCAGGTCCAGGAATGGATCGAACGTGAGCGCCCTGACGTCGTTTGCCTTCAGGAAATCAAAGCTACTCCCGAGCAAATCCCCGAGTCGCTGTTCGGCTTCGAGGGCTACTGGTGCTATTGGCACGGCGGCAAAGGCTATTCGGGTGTCGCCTTGCACGTCAGCAAGGCCTGCTCGCCCGAGCGTCCCGAATTTCACCACCCCGATTTCGACTACGAGAACCGCATCGTCGCGGTGACGCTCGGCGACCTCACGGTCGCGTCGGTCTACGTCCCCAATGGCGGCAAAGACTTTCCCGCCAAAATGCGCTTTCTCGAAGCGATGGATGCCTACGCGCTGTCGTTCGCAGCCGGCGGCCGCAAGCTGGCGATGCTGGGCGACATGAACGTCGCCCGCAGCGAGCGCGACGTGCATCCCAAGGAACGCAAACCGCGCGCGATCGGCCAGCTGCCCGAGGAGCGCGCCATCATCGAGCGGATTCTCGGTCGCGGCTTCGTGGACCTCGGTCGTCAGTTCGATCCGGACAATGACGGGCTGTTCACATGGTGGGCGCCATGGCGGAACATGCGGCAGCGCAACATCGGCTGGCGGCTCGACTATGTTTTCGCCAGCGCGGCACTGGCCAACACCGCGACCGAGTGTGTGGTGCGCGCTGACGTTGGAACCAGCGATCATGCGCCGGTGGTGGCAACATTTAGTGATAAACAGACGAACGGCAATCGGAAGGCCGAGATCGCCAAGCCCGCCGAGTCGATCGCAGAATAAGCCTCGCTCGGCGCTCTCAGCGCGCTCGGCGTTCTAGACCAGAATTAAGCCATGTCGATTGTGGTTCAGAAATACGGCGGCTCCAGCGTTGCCGATGTCGATCGGCTGCGCATCGTCGCCGACCGCGTGATGCGGACCAAGCGCGAGGGGCACGACGTGGTGGTGGTCGTGTCGGCAATGGGTGACACCACCGACGATCTGCTGGCGCTCGCCCGCAAAGTTTCGCCCAACCCGGATCGGCGCGAGTTGGACATGCTGCTGACGGCCGGCGAACGGATTGCGATGGCGCTGCTGTCGATCGCGATCCGCGAGCGCGGCGGCGATTCCATCAGCTTCACCGGCAGCCAGTCGGGGATCATCACCAACGACCGTCACGCCGACGCGAGGATTATCGAAGTCCGTCCGTTTCGCGTCCAGGATGAACTGGCGCGCGGCAAGATCGTCGTCATCGCCGGTTATCAGGGGATGTCGTATCGACGCGAGGTGACCACGCTGGGACGAGGCGGCAGCGACACCACCGCCGTGGCGATGGCGGCGGCGCTTGGCGCCGATTATTGCGAAATCTGCTCGGACGTCGACGGTGTCTACTCCGCCGATCCTCGCGTCGTGCCTGAGGCTCGCCGGATCGGTTCGCTCAGCTACGAGGAAACACAAGAACTCGCTGAATCGGGCGCCAAGGTACTGAACGCACAGGCCGTCGAATTCGCCAAAGAAAAAGGCATTGCGATTTATGCGCGCGCCACCGCCTCTCCCCTGCCCGGCGCCGATCCGTCGGCTGACGGAACGGTCGTGCGCAAGCATCCGCCACGGATGCCCGGAACCGTCGTCGGCGTGGCGAGCGAGAAAGATGTTCTGGTGGTCGAATGCGACGGCCCTCGCCTCGAGCTCCTTGAAACGCTCGACGCCCACCACGTCTCGGGCAAACAAGTGCACGGCGGGGTGCGGACGACCGTCGTACTGTCCCGCGAGAATCTGCACGAGGAAAGCCGCTTGCGAACGGCCCTCGCCGATCGGTTTGGACCAGCCTGCACGATCGTCGACACGCTTGGTGCGGTCAGCGTGGTCGGCGCCGGCATCAACGCGTCGTTCGAGAACCTGCGGCGCGGCACGCGCACGCTCGAAGCGGCCGGCATCAGCGCGCCGCAATTCGCCACATCGTCGTTCCGCATCACCTGGCTGGCCGATCGACAGAGGCTGCACGATGCCGTCCAGCTGTTGCATCGCACCTTCATCGAGCGGACGGAGCTGGTCCCGTGACTGTCCTCGATCGCTTTCTCCGCTACGTTCAGTACGACACGCAGTCCGACGAATCGTCGTCGAGCTATCCGAGCACCGACAAACAGCTGATTCTGCTGCGCGACCTCGCCGCGGAACTCCAGGCGCTCGGCTGCGCCGACGCGGCGATCGATTCGTACGGCTATGTGATGGCGACGATTCCGGCAACGACCGCCAAGCGGAAGGTGCCGACCATCGGCTTCATCGCGCACGTCGATACCTCGCCCGAAATGCCCGGCGCGGGAGTGAAGCCAATCATCCACCGCAACTTCGACGGCCGCGATCTGGTATTGCCGGACGACCCGACTGCCGTGCTTCGGCTTTCGGAAATCCCCGCACTCAGCGAACAGATTGGCAACGACATCGTCACCGCGTCGGGAACGACATTGCTCGGCGCCGACAACAAATGTGGCGTCGCCGAAATCGTCACCGCGGCGGAATTCCTGCTGAACCATCCCGAGATTGCCCACGGCCCCATTCGGATCGCCTTCACGCCAGATGAAGAAATCGGCCGCGGCACGAAGCATTTCGACGTCAAGGCATTCGGTGCGATGTGCGCCTACACCATGGACGGCGGCCGGCGCGGCGAGCTCGAGATCGAGAGCTTCTCTGCGGATGCCATGACGCTGACTTTTTACGGCCGCAACACCCATCCGGGCTATGGCAAAGGCGTGATGGTCAATGCGATCAAGGTGGCGGCGTCGTTCATCGCGCGCCTGCCGCAGCCGCTGTCGCCCGAACAGACCGAGCACTACGAAGGGTTCGTTCATCCCTACGTCGTTCAGGCGAGCGTGGACCGCACTTCGGTCAAGCTGATCGTCCGCGATTTCGCGACCTCACAGCTGGCGTTGAAAGAAGCAATGCTCGAGGCGTTGGCACGTGATGCGGTTGCGGATTTTCCCGGATCGCGCGTCGAGACGGTCGTCGAGGAACAGTACCGCAACATGCGCGAGGTACTCGATCAGCATCCGACCGTCGCCGAGCACGCCCGCGAGGCGATCCGCCGCGCCGGACTCGAGCCGCGAATGCGTCCGATCCGAGGCGGCACCGATGGCTCGCGGCTGTCGTTCATGGGCCTGCCGACGCCGAACCTCTTCGCCGGCGAACAGAACTTTCACTCCCGTCTGGAATGGGTGGCGGTCCAGGACATGGAGCTGGCGGTGCAGGTGATCGTCAATCTGTGTCGGGTATGGGAGGAAGAATCTGGCATTGAATAATCGGGTAATCGAGTAATTGGGTAATTGGATTGCTCAATTGGGCAATTGATCAATTGGAATGCGCAATTGACCTCGGACTCAATTCAATACCCCAATTCCCCAATCGAAACCCCAAATCCCCCAATCCAATTCCCCAATTCCCCAATTCCTCAATCCAATTACCCAATTACCCAATTACTAGATTACTCAATGCCCTATTTAACTGTGGCGAATGTGTAAGTAACACCCGCGAACCAGGAATGCGACGTGCGCGTAATCAGGTTCGACAATGCGTTCGTATCGGCAACGGAACGGCCTTCGACGATGCCTGCCGGCAGCGCGGCGACTGGACCGACTGCGACGCCGCCAGTGACCGAGGCGTGGCTGCCAAAGCGCAGCGCCGAGCCAAAGTAGAAGACCGCGCGGCCGCTGTCGCGAAGTCCGAGGCCGAACGAGAGCGGCGCGATCCAGCCGAGCTTGTCGTGGTGAACTTGCAGGAACATCGCCGCGCCGAGCAGCACATCGTTCTGTTGATCGTCCTCGCGGACGACGACGCGAATCGGCGAACCGGTGACCGTTCCCAGCGCCCACACCGGATCGGTCAAGCCGCTCGCGACGAAGCCGCCGGTCAGTGCGAGGTCCCAGCTGTTGGCATCGCTGCCCTGCGCTCGCGCTGGTGCCGCTGACGCAGCAATGAGCACAAGCGCACTGATTAGTCCGCGACGGCAAAAGATTGTGGGCATGGGCGGGCCAATCTTACAATGAAGGTGCCCCCCATCGCCGTGTCGCCTTGATTGGTATACGCCCGTCGTTCCCGGGAGTTCTGCTCCTCGCCCTCGTCCTGTCGACGGCGCGGTCTTCTTTTGGCGCGAGTGCTCCAATCGTCAACAGCAATGGCGAGGCGTTCGTCGCGCATCAGGCGGGCAGCGACGTTTGGTACATCGGCACGACCAACCTCGAACTCGCCGTCGGACTGAATGGATCGCGGATCCTGGTGCCGCAGCGTCTGCTGAATCCCACGTCCGAGCGCACCTGGGACCTTGCCGCCGAACCGGACGTGACCATCACGGTGGCGGATGAAAAGCTGACGCTCGGTCAGACCGGACCGCTGACGCTGGCGTCGACGCAATCCGCGGCCACCGCGACCGGGGTGCGGCTTGATTTCGTGTTCGACCACCGTGAGAAACGATTGCGCATCACGCGGTCGTATGCCGCCTACCCGGGCTCGCCAACCATTGAAACCTGGACCACCGTAGAGAACGCCGGCAGCAGTCCGGTGCAGGCGCGCGATCTGGTCGGCTGGCAGTTCACGATGCCGCTCGGGCGCGTCCGCTGGCTGGGTGGCCTGCGCGGCGACAGCGCCGACAACATCGAGGCCGGCGCGTTCGCCCTCGACGAATGGGACCTCGACGCCGGCGACCGTCTGGAAATCGGCAGCGAACGGCGATCGACCGAGGAATTCATCCCGTTCTTCCTGGTCGACGACGGTCGCGATGTTTTTTACGGCGGCATCATGTGGTCCGCCGGTTGGCGGCTGGCGTTCGAGCGGCGCGCCGACTCGTTGCATGTCAGTTCGCTGTTTCCAGGCGTCGGCACCAGCGTCACCAACACCGAACCGCTCGAAGTGCCCCACACCTTCTTCGGCTTGACCGCGCGTTCGATTGCCGATGAATCAGGAGCGCTGCGAAGCTTCATCATCAACGGTATCCGCAAGGGACGGCCGTTCTATCCGCTCGTTACCTACAACACCTGGTTTCCATTCGGCGTGACGGTGACCGAAGACTTGATGGTGACCGAAATGGATCGCGCCGCTTCACTTGGCGTCGAACTGTTCGTGCTCGACGCCGGCTGGTGGGTTGGCGCCGGCCAGGACAGCGACTACGACTACGACTCGGGACTTGGCTCCTGGACGGAGGACCGCGATCGGTTTCCCGCCAGCCTCACCAGTTTGCGCGACTACGCGCACGGGCTCGGCATGCAGTTCGGGATCTGGGTGGAACCGGCGCGCGTCGCGCTTTCGACCGTCGATAAAACCGGCAACGCTCGCGAATCGTGGCTGGCGCAGCAGGGCAAGGTCTACGGTTCAGCAAAGACAGCGCAGCTTTGCCTGGCCAGCGATGCCGCCAGGCAGTGGGTGCTCGGCAAGCTGGTGGATCTGATCACTCGAGTTCGACCCGACTACTTGAAATGGGACGAAAACTTCTGGATCAACTGCAATCGCGACGGTCATGGTCACGGCACTGACGACGGACCGTTTCAGCACACCAAGGCCTTGTACGGCATCCTCGCTGAATTACGACGGCAGTTTCCGGATCTGGTCATCGAAAATGTCTCGGGTGGCGGCAATCGGATGGACTTCGGAATGCTCGCGTATACCGACGTCGGCTGGATGGACGACCGAACCGCGCCGTCGACGCACGTCCGGCACAATCTCGAAGGGTTGACGTTTGCGTTTCCGCCGGCCTACCTGTTGTCGTTCGTGATCGACGGCGAAGGCGAGCCGATCTCGGCGGGCTACGATCTCGATCTCTTTGTCCGCAGCCGGATGCCGGGGACCCTGGGACTGACTTACCGGTCTGACCGCGTCGACGAGGCAACCGGCGAAATGCTCGCGAACCAGGTTCGCCAGTACAAACGCGTCCGCGACATCATTGCCGACGCCAACGCGACGCTGTTGAGCGCGCAGGCCCCGGTAACCGACGGGACGTGGGACGTCCTGCAGGAAGTGGCAACCGGCGCCGAGAGCGCCGTGATTTTCGCATTCAAAGACAACGACGAGGATGGCCGTGTGCTGGTGCGGCCGCGCGGTCTGAATGCCGACGCGACTTACACCGTTGAATCACTCGATGCCGGACCGCTGGGCGCGGCGCGCGGCGACGCATTGATGCAGGACGGGCTGGAAATCGTCCACAACGGCACGTCGCGCGCGCATGTGCTGATCCTAACGGCCAGGTAGAACGGCCTGGTCATTTACATTCCGGCGACACGCTGGTCGGACGCCGCTCGTTCCATTTGTCGACGATGCGCCGCAGCTCCTTGATCGGTTCCGGATTGTCGTCGACCTGCAGGCGCAGGACGGTGTCGTTGTGCAGCCAGACGCCGCAGTTCTTCTTCACAATCACCAGCGCGGCCGACTGTTGGCCGCGCGTGTCGCCGCCGCCTTCCTGACCGCCTTCGAGCGCGGCGACCAGGCGTTTCGAGAGATGGCCGCTGGTGTTCTCGAAGCGTTCGATCATGTTGTCGACCACTTGCGGGCCGGCGAGGATGTTGCCTTGCGCGGTGGCGAACTTTCCGGATTTGTTGCCGGCCCAGGTGCTGGCTTTCGGACCGGTGTAAGCGGCGAACTCGCCCTTCAGATTCATTACCGCGAACTGGCGGCCTTGCTTGGTCCACCGTTCCGGCAACGGATCGCGATCGGCATCGAGAATCCGCTTGATGATCGCGTCTGGCTTGACGCCTTTCCGCAACAGGTCGAGTGCCTGGCGTCCGTAGCTGACGTCGACGATCGCCTGGGTTGCCGCGACGCCAACATCGGCGTCGGCCCACAACACGCCGTTTCCCACCGAGAACACGCGCGATTGCACCGCGCCGCCGACTTCGCCGGTCGCCGGATCGAATCCGAGGATTGAGAAGGTACCGGTGTCCCACAGCGGTTCGGTGGGGCTCGCAGGGCTAAAGCCCTGCGCTACACCCTGCGCCACGCTCGCAGGGCTAAAGCCCTGCGCTACACCGTGCGCGACAGCTATCGCAGCGATTAACGCCAGCGCGACTTTCGACTTCCGACTTGCGACCTTCGACTTCCGACTTGCGACTTTCGACTTCAGACTTGCGACTTTCGACTTCACTAACATCCCCCTCCCCACGCGCTGACAACGGCCTCGACGGAGCTCTTTTTCAGCTCGACGACCACGTAGCGCTCGTGATCCCAACCGGCGTACTGCGCGATCCAGAACGTTCGCGCGCCGACGCGGACGACGCCGAACGGCAGCATGTAGGTGGCGCCGTACTTGTTGCACGGCAGCAGATCGACGGCCATGTCTACCCACTTCATGGCGTCGCCGTCGCGGATGAACCAGCCGGTCGCGAACGCGATACGGCATTGTTTTGCGTCGCTGCTGCGATAGGTTCGGCTCGCCTCGATATAGAACGTCCGCGGTCGATCGCCAAACGCATACAGCGCTTCAATCACCGGCGGCTGCGGCTCGCGCACTTTGCGACTGATGGGGTGGCCGAAGCGGCGGTCGACTTCCAGTTCGGCGTCGTTGAACTTTTCGCGCAGGCCGCTGGCCAGCGCTTCCGCCGCGGCGCCGCCGGCCGCAACCACATCGATCGCCTCGAGCGGCTGCGGCGGCGCGATCGCCAGGCCGTCCTTCGGATACGGCTGCTCGGTCAACGGCGTCGCCGGGCGCTCGCTGCGGTAATCGGACTTCAACGCGATCTGCCGAAGGCAGTGCGCGAGGATCCAATCGGGCTGTGTGATCCGCACCGTGCGTGGCGGCGTCTTGTCGGGCAGCCACAACTGCCACTCGGCGAGCGGACCGGTTCCACCCCACCAGAACTTCGGCACGCTCTGCAGATTGATCGGGATCTCGAGCTGAAATTGCGGCGCCGGCCAGGTGTTAATCCAGCGCCGGCTGTCGAAGGTGGCAAACGGCACCAGCACCCCATCGCGCCGCATCACGGCAAGCGAAAACGCACCGGGCCGCTGCGCATGGAGCAATAGCGGAAACGCCAGGAGCAGCAGACACCAGGAGAGGAAAATAAACGCCTTTCCATTCCCGGTGCTGATGCGCGTGGCGTCTGCGCCACCATACGTATGTGCTCGGACGGCCGTCAGGATTGTTTCCTACGAAACGGAAAATGGTACGAACCCCGACGGTTGAGGTCAAGAGGCTCGACGGCTACTTCTTTCGGCCGCCGGCGCGCTTCCGGCCACCCGCGCGTTTCCGACCGCCGCGCTTGCGCGGCACTTTCCCGCCGGCCTTGCGCGCCTCACTCAAGCCGATCGCGATGGCCTGCTTTCGACTCGTCACTTTCTTGCCCGAGCGGCCGGACCGGAGCGTGCCGCGTTTACGTTCGTGCATCGCTCGCTCGACCTTACTTTGCGCTTTCTTTCCGTATTTAGCCATGCGCTCGGAACAGCAAGAGCGCTGCCGATTTCCGCGCCCCGCCGGCAGACCTGAAGCGGACGCAGCGATTGCGGAGTTTGTGCGCGCCGCCGGGCTTACCAGTATGATGGGCAGCATATGGGCATGGCGGCTGTTCTGTCGTCGTCCGTCGCGGCCCCGCGTCCACTCCTGGTGGACCGCGATGAAGACACGCGGCGCATGTACGCGCAATTCCTCAAGGCTTCCAACTGCGACATCGACGAAGCGGGCGACGGACGACAAGCCCTCGCCAAGGCGCTGGCGCGCCAACCGGATGTTCTGATCACCGAAACTCGCTTGCCAGGGATGAACGGCTTCGAGTTGTGCAGCCTGCTACGCTCCGATCCGTCGACGAAATTCGTTCCGATCGTGTTCGTCACCGGTGATGCGTTCGACCACGCCATCAAGCAGGCACAAGACGCGGGCGCCGACGCGGTCCTCGTCAAGCCTTGCTTGCCGCAAACGTTATTTCTCGAAGTCCGACGATTGCTTCAACAGTCGCCGGAGCTGCGCGAACGCGCACGCATCGCGCGCGTGAAGGTCGTCGCGAAAACGCGGCGCCCGAATGATTCCCTCGACCGGCCGACCACCGACCGACGCCGGCCGACGCTGAGCCGCGCGCACGTCCGGCAACAAACCACCACCCCGCCGCTGACGCCGCCGCTCCTGTTCTGCCCGGCCTGCGACAAGCCGCTGACCTACCTGCGCAGTCATATTGGTGGTGTCAACGCCCAGGCCTCGGAACAATGGGACTACTACGACTGTCCCGCCGGTTGCGGTTCGTTCCAGTATCGGCAGCGCACACGAAAGCTCCGACGGGACAATTAAGGAGACACGACGATGAAGCAAGGCCGCAAGAATCGAATTGCGAAGACTATTGGTGTGACCGGCCGGGTGTTGAGCACGCTCGTTCTGATTCCGTCGATCGCCTACGCCGCGGCGCTGAACACAGCGCAGGTGAAGCGCGTCGAGGAAGCCGCGCAGGTACTGCGGGACATTCATGCGGTGCCCGACAAAGATATTCCGCAGGAGCTGTGGGAGCGCGCCGCCTGCGTAATCGTCGTGCCGTCGATGAAGAAAGCGGCGTTTGTGATCGGCGGCGAATATGGCAAGGGCCTCATGAGCTGCCGCCACAACAACGCGTGGAGCGCGCCGGTCTTCATGGAAGTCGGCAAAGGAAGCTGGGGCCTGCAGATTGGTGCGCAGTCGATCGACCTCGTGCTGCTGGTGATGAACCAGCCCGGCGCCGACAAGTTGCTGAAAAACAAAGTGACGCTCGGCGCCGAGGCGTCGATCGCCGGTGGACCGGTCGGACGCGATGCGCGCGCCGCCACCGACGCGCAAATGAAGGCCGAGATTCTTTCCTACTCGCGCACGCAGGGCTTATTTGCCGGCATCAACCTCTCCGGCGGTGTCGTACGGCCCGATGCCGATAGCAACGTCGACCTCTATGGCGCCAGCGCAGTACCAGCCAACGTGGTCAGCGATGCGCGCATCACGCCACCGGCCTCGACTCTGCCGTTCATGAAGGCGCTCGAGCGCGGCCGTCCATAGCCCGTCCATAAAGCGCGGCAGCAGGCACACAACGTGCAGTTTTCTTCCAGGAGGAGGAAAACTCATGCGTGCACTGAAAGTACTGTGTGGTGCTGCAGCGCTTGTGGCGTTTCTCGCGCCAGGAGCTCATGCAGACGAGTGGAACAAACGGACATATCTGACATTCAGCGGTCCCGTGCAGGTGCCCGGCGCGACGTTGCCGGCCGGCACCTATACCTTCGAGATCGCCAACCCCGATACGACTCGCCACGTCATCCGCGTTAGCGAAAAAGACAGCGGCAAGCACATCGGTCTGTTCATGACGATCCCGAACGACCGCATGGATCCCCCGAGCGATAACCTCGTGTTGTTCTCGGAACGCCCTGCCGGCTCGCCCCAGGCGATCCAGGTGTGGTTCTATCCTGGCGACCGGATCGGTGAGGAATTCGTCTACCCGCGCAATCAGGCAATGGCGATCGCCAAGGCCAACAAGAAGTCGGTCCTGTCGACCAGCACCGCGTCCAACGCCAGCGACAGCGAAGAGAGCCGCATGGCGGCGATGAAGACCGCGTCGGTGCAGCGCGTCGACGAAAGCGGCAACCCCGTGAAGGAAGAACCGAAGGCCTCGACGACGACGGCCGACACGACCACGGCGCCCAAGGCTGACACGACGCCCAAGGCTGACACGTCGCCTCGCGCGACGACGGCGCCCCGCGCCACCACCGCGCCGAAGAGCGTGACGGCGAAGGCCGATACGACGCCGCGAGCCAACACGGCCGATGCGGCGCGAACTGATACGGTCGGCACCGCTGGCTCGGCCCGCCGGCGCGCGCTCCCGCGCACGGCCAGCAACCTGGTCGCGTTCGAACTGCTCAGCATGCTGTCGCTTGCGGGTGCCTACGGCGTGCGCCGCGTGCGACACGCGTTCGACAAGCAGTAACATTCAGGTCGCGTGGGTCACGTGAGTCGCGCGGGTTGGCTGGGTCTGGTAACAGGTGTCGCACTCTGTTTACCGTACCTGCCCAACCTCCGCGACGCACACCACGCGCTCGCGTTCCAGGAACCTCAGGCACCATCATTTCGCAGCGCTTCATCCGAGCTGGTCGTCCTGCCGGTCGTCGTCACCGATAAACCCGATCAGTATGTCGGCGATCTCAAGCAGGAACAATTCACGATCTTCGATAACGGCCGCAAGGTTCCGATCGAATTCTTTTCCAGCGAAGACACGCCAGTCACGATCGGTCTCGTGATCGACGCCAGCAGCAGCGTCAGGAAAAAACTCGGCGATATCGTCGCCGCCTCGGCGGCGTTCGCGCGCTCGAGCAATCCAGACGACGAACTGTTCGCCGTGTTCTTCAACGACGATGTGCAGGATGCGCTGCCCGACCGTGGCATGCTGCTGGCCAGCGATACCGGCGGATTACACCAGGCCTTGCAGACGCTGGTGCCGGAAGGACGAACGTCGCTCTACGACGGGTTGATTCACGCGCTCGATCGACTGACCACCGGCAGTCGCACCCGCAGGGCGCTCGTTCTAATCAGTGACGGCGGCGACAACGCCAGCACCGCAACGCTCGATCAGGTGCTGGCGAAGGCTCGCTCCTCGAACGCCGCGATCTACACGATCGGCGTGTTCGACGATTACGACCCCGACAAGAATCCGGGCGTGCTGAAATCCATCGCCAACGCCACCGGCGGCGAACGCTTCCTGCCCCGGTCGGCCGGGCCGCTGATGGCCGCTTGCCAGCACATAGCCCGCGAGATTCGCAGCGGCTACACGATTGGCTACACGCCTCCGGATCGCGACGGCGCTTTTCATCGCATTCGCGTCGAAGTCGCCGGCGACGGCAAACGCAAGCTCACCGCTAAGACGCGGCCTGGTTATTTCGCGTCGCGGCACACTGGAGACCCGCGATGACACGCGCGCGCGCGCTGATTGTTCTCGAGATTGTCTTGCTGGTGGTTGGACTCGGCTTCGGCGTCTGGGTAGCAGCGCGCCTGGTCGAAGCGCGACGCACCGCGAACCTGCCGATCGAACCGGTCCGGGTAACGATGACGCTGCCGGGCGATTCAGGTTCGCCCGAGGCAAAGGCGCCGCGGCGGGATGCGCCGCCGGCAGGAACGGTCATCGGCCGCTTCGAAGTGCCGTCGCTGAATATTTCCACGCCGCTGCTCGAAGGCAGCGACGACGGTACGCTGGCGCGCGGCGCCGGCCACATCGAGGATACGCCGTTTCCCGGCGAAGCCGGCAACATCGGCATTGCCGGCCATCGCGACACGGTCTTCCGTCCGCTCGAGCACGTCAAGAAAGGCGACACGCTGCAGGTCACCACCGCGGATCGCGTTTACCGCTACGCAGTCGATCGCACGCTGATCGTCGATCCGGACGACGTCTATGTTTTGGATGAAACGAAGGAACCGACGCTGACGTTGGTGACCTGTTACCCGTTCAAGTATGTCGGGCACGCGCCGCGCCGGTTTATTGTTCAAGCCAGACTGGTCACCGAACCGGTGAACAGATAATCGTTTGGGTCAGTAGGTCCGGTAAGTGAGAGGTCGCGTAGGTTGGGACAGCCCACCTACGCGACTTGGTCACTATCTCGCTACATCTAGCGCTACTGCTTCCGCACCGCGACGGTGAACGCACCGCTGTTGTCGCCGACTTCGTTGTCGTTGACGCCGAGCATCAGGCGGCCGTCATTCGGCATGATGATCGGTTGTGCGTTCGATCCGATCGGGAACGGGGTGCCATTGCCAACGCGTCCGATCAGTCCGCCGACCGGCATGGCTGCGACTGGATACTCGGCTTTGCGCAGCGTACCGTCGCCGTCCGGACCGGCGTTCATACCCTGGCCGTAAGAGATCTGACCCGAGGTGCTGAACGACACGCGATCGCCCTTCTTCACCGTGATGCCCGCGTCGTTCCACTGCTGGTTGGCCTGAACGAGCACGGAACCGGCCGGCGCGACGCCGCTGGTGCCGACTGCGTTCGCGGTTGCCGCGGTGGCGTTGTAGTTGAACGCGGTGCGCGCGCTCTGCGGATTCAAATACACCCGGCTGACGTCCGAGACGCGATACTGCTGCGTATCGCCAGAGGTGTTGCGCCAAATCAGCGTGTCGCCGCCGATGATGTTCACGAACGTACCGGGCTGCGACTGGCCGCTGCGCAACATCAGGAAATGTCCTGACGCGGGCAGGGCGCCGAGTTCGGCGGCTTGCGGCGTGCCGCCGACGAAGTCGATCACGGCAACCTGACCGATCGGGAAGGTGAATTCGGGACCGCCAGCCTCGTTGCTCAGGTTGAGAAACCCGTTGATCAGGTTCTCGCGTTGGTCACCGTGGAAGACGACTTGTCCGCTCTTGCGCTCGCCGTCGGTAAGGATGAAGGTAGCGCGCTCGGCCGCGAGTGCGTACAACCCCGCACACGCGACGAGCACACCGGTCGAGATAGCTTTTCTAAACATCGTGTGCCTCCTCTTCTGACCCATCTGTCAGAGCAAGAGACACACCAACCGCGGCGACGCGACAGGCGCCGTATTACGACGGCCGCGTCGTAATAGCCCAGCTAGAATGTGAAACCGATGCCCACTTGCGCTCGGGCGGTGTTGATGCCTTTGTCGCCCTCGATCTCGCCGGTTTTCGGCAGAATTCGGCCGTAACGGAAGCTGCCATCGATGAATACCCGGCGCTGGATGGGATACATCGCTCCGCCGCCGAATACGATCAGCGGCTTTTTCACCGAGCCGTTCAGGTCGTTGCCGAACTGCACGCCGAGCGATTCGGGAGTGACGGTGTTGCCATTGACGGCGAGTGCGGTTTCGGCCTTCACCGCGGCAACGCCGACGCCGAACAATACGTAGGTCTGCGCCTTCCATCCCATGTTCGGCGCATAGCGAATCGCGGCGTCGAAAAAGTTGACCTTGTACGAGGCGCTGACCGTGGCACCGACCGCATTGCCGATGACCAGGGCGCGCTGGTCGAGGTCTTCGGTGCCCACGTTGTTCATGTGGCCGCCTTCGATTGAAACGCCGAACTCGCGCGCGATGCGCATCCCGACTTCGCCGCCAAACGCGCCGGAGGATTTGTGACCGAATGTCGCCGCGACGTCGAACGCGGCAAAAAACTTGGAGGAGTCGCCGCCTGCCGCGGCTGGTGTTTGTGCCTGGCCGCGTGCGACCAGCACCAGGGAACCGAGCAGCACGAACGACACAACACGAGCGACACGCATCATGAAGACGCCTCCGTCAAACGCGAACATACGTGATCTCCGACGAGAAATCCTGGCGCGGAAAGGGCTGGGACCTACCGCTAAAAGTAAGGAGAGGGGAAGAGTATAACACCGGCCGTGGTATTCTGGGCCGTCGGCATGCATGACGAAGTAGACGCACAATCCCCTGCCCTCGACGCACCCGCGGCGTTCGAGGCAGCCCCCGCCGCAATGGATGCGGTGGTTCCCGTCGATCTGCCGCCGCCGGCGCTCGATCAGGCACTCGCCCCAACGCCGGTCCCATCACCCGACGCGCTACCGCCAACCGAGCTCGAGCATCAGGCGGTGCCGCGGGAAAATCCGTGGATGCGGATGGGACGCGAGATCGCCTCGGGCGTGCAAACGCTGGTCTCGGCCGCCGTCTACGCAACGTTGATCGTCACGTTCGGCTTCCAGGTGGCCCGCGTCGACGGCCTCAGCATGGCGCCGACGCTCGAAGATCACGATCGGCTGATCGTCAACAAGCTGGTCTACGAACTGGGCGAGCCGCGGCCGGGCGACATCGTCATGCTTTACTACCCGCTCAATCCGGAGAAGATGTTCGTCAAGCGCGTCATCGCGCGCGAAGGCGATACGGTCCGCATCGTCGACGGCCGCGTCTACGTGAACGACGTCCCGCTGCACGACGACTACGTCCCCGCCGAATTCCGCAGCCACGACGATTGGGGTCCGCAGGTCATTCAGCAGGGCTACTACTTCGTGATGGGCGACCACCGCAACAACAGCTCCGACAGCCGCCACTGGGGACCCGTGCCGAAGAAGTACATTGTCGGCAAGGTCAAAGTCCGCTGGTGGCCGCTCGGCGAGGCCAGGATCTTCTGAACTTAGAAGTCCGTCAGTTGAATTCCGTCAGTTCAATTCGTCAGTTCAGTTCTAACTTCTCAGTTCTCAGTTCTAAGTTCTAAGAAGCTGCTGATGTTCTTCGCGCAGCTTGTACTTCTGAATCTTGCCTGACGCGGTCATCGGGAATCCGTCGACGAAACGGATGTATTTGGGGATTTTGAATTTGGCCAGGCGCTCGGCGCAGAATGCGACGAGTGCCTCGGGGTGGGCGGTCGAACCGGGCTTGACGCGCACGGCGGCGGCGACGACTTCACCGAAGAACGAATCGGGCACGCCGTAGACGTACGCGTCCGCTACCGCCGGATGTTCGCGCAGCCGATCTTCGATTTCCTTCGGCGCAATGTTCTCGCCGCCGCGAATGATCAGGTCCTTGATGCGGCCGGTGATGCTGACAAAGCCCTCGCTGTCGATGCTGGCTTCGTCGCCGGTACGCAGCCAGCCTTCCGCATCGATTGCGGCCCGCGTGGCGTCGGGATTCTTGTAGTAGCCCTTCATCACGTTGTAGCCGCGGCAGCACAGCTCGCCGCGGTCGCCTGGCGGTTTTTCCTCGCCGCTCGCCGGATCGACAATTTTCACTTCGAGCTCGGGCAGAACGGTGCCGACCGTGCTGGATCGCTTCGCAATCGACGAATCGCGAGGCGTCATCGTGATGCCGGGCGAGGCTTCGGTCATTCCATAGATGATCGTGATTTCCGGCAGGTGCATGTCGGTCATCACCCGCCGCATCAATGGCTCGGGACAGAGCGATCCGGCCATCACGCCGGTCCTCAGCGACTTCAGATCGAATTGCGCAAAGTCCGGATGCTCGAGTTCGGCAATGAACATCGTCGGCACACCGTAGACGGCGGTGCAGCGCTCGCGATGAATCGTTTCCAGAACTTTTCGCGGTTCGAAGAATTCGACCGGACACAGACAGGCGCCGCAGGTGAAGGCGCCGAGCACGCCGATGACGCAGCCAAAGCAGTGAAACAGCGGGACGCACAGGCAGAGGCGATCGGCTGGCGTGTAGCCGAGCATGGTGCCGAGCGCATGGCCGTTATTGACGATGTTGCGGCTCGACAGCATCACACCTTTGGGAAATCCAGTAGTCCCCGAGGTGTACTGCATGTTGATCACATCATCGACGTCGACTGCGGCGCTACGCGCGTCGAGCTGCGCGTCCGACACCTGCGCCGCGAGTTCGCGCAGCTGCTGGTACGGCATCACGCCGGCCGGCGGGGCGCTGCCAATATGAATGATGCGGCGGAGCGCCGGAATCCTGCCAGACATTGCGCCCGCTTGCGCCAGCTCGTCGAGGTACTTCAGATCGCGAAACCCGTCGATCGTGATGACGGTTGCGGCTTCACACTGCCGCAGCAGATAGTCGATATCGTGGGCGCGCAGTGAAGTGTTCGCGGTGACCAGAATGGCACCGATTTTCGCAAGCGCGAACTGCAGGACCACCCATTCGGGAACGTTGGTCGCCCACAACACGACGCGCTCGCCCGGCTCGACGCCCGCGGCGATCAGGCCGCGCGCAATCGTGCGCACTTCGCGCTCGAGCGTTTGAAAACTGTAGCGCGGCTGGCGATCGTAGACGAGCGCATCGGCATTCGGCAGGGCATGCGACAGCCGAGTCAGCAAATCACCGACCGTGACATCGCGGTAAGGCGGCTGATGCACGCGCGGATTGTGACATATACTGAGACGTTCATGAAAACGTGCGTCGTCTTAATCGGTGGGCCGGACGTGCTGCCGGCGCTGAAAGAACGAGCTGCGAACCTCACCGGCGAACAACTGTCGTTCACCGATGCAGACGCGTTGATCGCGCTCGAAGTCATCACCAAGCGCAAGCCGAAGATTGTCGTTCTCGAAAAGGAATTTGCCGGAACGCCGCGCGGCAACGCGCTGATCAATCGCATCAAGGCCGACCCGGCGCTCGAGCACGCCGAAATCCGCGTGCTGGCCCACGACGGCGACGACGAGCGGGTCATTTCGCGCAGCGGTGCAGCGGCCGAGCCGAAAGGCGGCAGCGGCGGAACGGCGGCGGCCACCGCGGCGGCACCGGCGGTGGCGCCGCTCGACCAGCGCGGCACTCGGCGATCGCCACGGTATCGCATCGCCGGCGACGTCGACGTGGTTATCGATGGCAACGCAGCGCTGCTGATCGATCTGAGCAGCATCGGCGCACAGGTCGTATCGTCGGTCGTGCTGAAACCGAATCAGCGGGTGCGAATGGCGCTGACCGACGACAACGGCAACGTCCGCTTCAACGCGCTGGTGGCGTGGGCGTCGTTCGAGATCCCGCCAAAGTCGGGGCCGCGGTATCGAGCGGGGTTGGAATTCGTGGATGCCGACAAGAAGGGCGTCGATTCATTCCGGGCGCGCCATCAGCAGAAAACCTGAGCTTTCCGCGTCAACTCTGAAATCGCTCTCTAACGATGGTATCGTCGCGCTCGGATCCGGTCGAAACGATCGTCGCCTTCACGCCGCTGATTTCTTCCAGCTTGGCTATGTATTTCTTGGCCGCTTCGGGCAGCTTCTCGAAATCGCGCACGCCTTTGGTCGGCTGCGACCACCCCGGCATCGTTTCGTAAACCGGCTGGCACTGCGCCAGCTGGCCGAGGTCTGAAGGAAATTCGGTCAGCGTTTTTCCATTGCAGCGGTACGACGTGCAGACGTCGATCTTGTCGAGGCCGTCGAGCACGTCGAGCTTGGTCAGCGCCAGGCCGTCGAGTCCGTTGATCCGCGCCGCGTAACGGACGGCGACGGCGTCGAACCAGCCGCAGCGGCGCGGGCGCCCGGTGACCGCGCCATATTCGCTGCCGCTTTCGCGCAGCCGGTTGCCCAGTTCGCCGAACAGTTCGGTTGGAAATGGTCCCTCGCCGACGCGAGTGGTGTAGGCCTTGACCACGCCGATCACGCGGCCGACCGCCTTGGGCGGCACGCCCAGGCCGGTGCAGACACCGCCAACCGAGGCGTTCGACGACGTCACATAGGGGTAGGTGCCGTGATCGATGTCGAGCAGCGTTCCCTGGGCGCCCTCGAACATGATCGACTTCCCCGCCTTCATCGCCTCGTTCAGCAGCACCGACGCGTCGCAAATCATCGGCCGCATCCGCTCGGCCTGCGCCAGCAGCTGCTCGAGCACCGCGCTCCAATCCATGGTGTTGTCCTGGAACAGGCGGTTGCGCGCCGTGACGTTGTCGCGGACGTTTTGCTCGAGACCCTTCGGGTCGACCAGATCGCCGACGCGGATCCCGCGTCGCGCGATCTTGTCTTCGTAGGCCGGTCCGATTCCCCGCGAGGTCGTGCCGATCTTGCGCTCGCCGCGACGTGCTTCCGACAGCAGATCGAGATCGCGGTGATACGGCAGGATCAGATGGGCCTTATCGCTGATCAGGATTCGGTCTTTGGTGTCGATGCCGTTCTTGCCCAGTTCGTCGATTTCCGCAAACAGCGCCTGCGGATCGATGACCACGCCGTTGCCGATGACGCAGGTGATGCCGGGATGCAGAATGCCCGATGGAATCAGCCGGAGGATGAACTTGGCGCCGTTGACGTAAACGGTGTGGCCCGCGTTGTGACCACCCTGATACCGTGCGACGATCGAAAAATGTTTCGTGAGCAGGTCGACGATCTTGCCTTTGCCCTCGTCGCCCCACTGCGCACCCAGCACAACCAGATTCATAAGCGGGTTAAGATTCTACTCTGTAAATGATTCAACTCGACGGACAGTCGCTCACGCTCGAACAGCTGTTGCGCATCGCCGACGAGCGCGAACGCGTCGAGGTGGCGCCGGCGGCGCGCGAGCGCGTGCGCGCATCGCGCGCCGTGGTCGAGCGGCGGGCGCGCGGTGACGAGCCGGCCTACGGCATCAACACCGGATTCGGTTCGTTCGCCGACGTCAAGATTGCGCCCGATGCGCTCGAGACGCTGCAGCTGAATCTGCTGCGCAGCCATGCTGCCGGCGTCGGCGAGCCGTTGCCGGTGCGGGCCGTGCGCGCGACGATGGCGCTGCGGGCGAACGTGCTGGCAAAAGGATTCAGCGGCATCCGGCTCGAAACGCTCGACGCGCTGATCGCGCTGCTCAACGGCGGCGTGCACCCGTACGTGCCGTCGCGCGGCTCGGTCGGCGCGAGCGGCGATCTGGCGCCGCTCGCACACCTGGCGTTGGTGTTAATCGGCGAGGGCGAAGCGTTTGATTCCGCAGCCCTAAAGGGCTGCGCCACAGATGTGGCGCAGGGCTTTAGCCCTGCGAAAATTGCCGGCGCCGAAGCACTTCGCCGCGCCGGGCTGGCGCCGGTACAGTTGGGCGCCAAAGAAGGGCTCGCGCTCATTAATGGTACCCAGCCGTCGGCCGCAGTCCTGGCGCTGGCGCTCGCCGACGCGGAAACACTCGCGCGGGCAGCCGATATCGGCGCGGCGCTGTCGATTGACGCGCTGCGCGGCTCGATCCATCCGTTCGAAGCCCGCATCCACGATGCGCGGCCGTTCGCCGGGCAGCGGGCGTCGGCAGCCAACATCGAGTCGCTGATGCGCGGCAGCGGCATCAACAAGTCTCACGAATTCTGCGGCAAGGTGCAGGACGCCTACTCGCTGCGTTGCGCCGCTCAAGTCCATGGCGCGGTCCGCGAAGCGCTGCGGTTCGTCCGCGACACCGTCTCGATCGAGGCCAATAGCGCCACCGACAACCCGATGGTGTTCGCCGCCGATGGCGCCGACGGCGGCGGTGAAATCGTCTCCGGCGGCAACTTTCACGGCGCGCCGATCGCGATCGCCGCCGACCTGCTCGCCGCCGCGCTGGTGCCGCTGGCGACGATCAGCGAGCGGCGGACCGATCGACTGGTCGATCCGGTGCTGAGCGGCTTGCCGGCGTTCCTCACCAGAGAGGGCGGCGTCAATTCCGGCTTGATGATGGCGCAGGTTACCGCCGCGGCGGTCGCGTCCGAACTGAAAACGTTGGCGCACCCGGCCGGCGTCGACACGATTCCGACCTCGGCCAACAAAGAAGATCACGTCAGCATGAGCATGGCGGCGTCGTTGAAGGCCGATCGCGCGGTGACGCGCGCCCGCGAAGTGGTCGCGATTGAATTCTTATGCGCGTGTCAGGCGATCGACTTGCTTTCGCCGCTCGAAACCTCGCCGCCGCTCAAAAACGTTCACGCTTTCGTGCGATCGCGCGTCGCGATGCTTGACAGCGACCGTCCGCCGGCACCCGACATCGCCGCGATCACGGCGATGATTGCGTCGCGCGGCGTCGAAACCGCGTGCGGCATTCGAGTCAAGTAAAAAATATTTCGTTTTTCAAATTGACAACGTTCGCGCAGCTTCTTAGTGTCTAGCTTTCCGTCCGCGTCCGTGATGGCCACCGCAACCAGAATTATTCGCGCACCGCGAGGCACGTCGCTGACCTGCAAAGGCTGGCCGCAGGAAGCCGCGCTGCGCATGCTGATGAACAATCTCGACCCCGAGGTCGCCGAACGGCCGGATGACCTCGTGGTCTACGGCGGTTCAGGCAAAGCGGCGCGGAATTGGCAGGCCTTCGATGCGATCGTGCGATCGCTGACCTCGCTCGAGCACGACGAGACGCTGCTGGTTCAGTCTGGCAAGCCCGTAGGGATTTTTCCGACACACCCGGGCGCGCCGCGCGTTCTCATTTCGAACGCGATGCTGGTGCCCGCGTGGGCCAATTGGGAGACCTTTCGCGACCTCGAGCACCGCGGTCTGACGATGTATGGCCAGATGACAGCGGGGAGTTGGATTTACATAGGCAGCCAGGGCATCGTCCAGGGCACCTATGAAACGCTCGCGGCCGTCGCCCGCAAACACTTCGGCGGCACGCTCTCGGGAAAGCTCGTCGTCACCGCCGGACTCGGCGGGATGGGCGGCGCCCAGCCGCTCGCCGCCACGATGAACGGCGCCGCGGCGCTGGTGGTCGAGGTCGATCCGCAGCGGATTGCGCGGCGGCTCGAAACCCGCTACCTCGATGAGTCGACCGACAACCTCGATGAAGCGCTGAGCCGCGTCCGCCAGTGGACGCGCGACGGTGTCGCGCGATCCATCGGGCTGCAGGCCAACGCGGCCGACGTGCTGCCGGCATTGGTGGCGCGGAACGTGACGCCCGACGTCGTGACCGATCAGACATCGGCGCACGACGCGCTGGTCGGCTACGTGCCGAACGGGATGCGGCTCGACGAAGCAGTCCGGCTGCGCGAACGCAATCCCAAAGAATATGTGGCGCGCTCGATGAGCGCGATGGCCGCCCACGTCGGCGCCATGCTCGAGTTGCAGCGCCGTGGTGCGGTGGCGTTCGACTACGGTAACAACATCCGCGCGCAGGCGCAGCTCGCTGGCGTCTCGAACGCGTTCGACATTCCCGGCTTCGTGCCCGAGTACATCCGGCCGCTGTTCTGCGAAGGTAAAGGGCCGTTCCGATGGGCGGCGCTCTCGGGCGACCCCGAAGACATCCGGGTCACCGACGAAGCAGCGCTCGAGATGTTCGGTCACGACGAAGCACTCGTCCGTTGGATTACCCTGGCGCGCGAACGCGTCGCTTTTCAAGGTTTGCCCGCCCGCATCCTGTGGCTAGGATACGGAGACCGCGCGCGATTCGGGCTGCGCATCAACGAACTGGTCCGCGAGGGACGGATCCGCGCGCCGATTGTCATCGGCCGCGATCACCTCGACACTGGTTCGGTGGCGTCGCCGAATCGTGAAACGGAAGGCATGCGCGACGGCAGCGATGCCATTGCCGATTGGCCGATCCTCAACGCCCTGCTCAACGCATCGAGCGGCGCGACCTGGGTCTCGGTCCATCACGGTGGTGGCGTCGGCATTGGCTACTCGCTGCATGCTGGTCTCGTCATCGTGGCCGATGGATCGTCGGACGCCGATGAAAAACTCGAGCGGGTCCTGTCGTGCGACCCGGGTATCGGCGTGCTGCGGCACGCGGATGCCGGATACCCGGAAGCGATCCGGACCGCTCGGCGCGAAGGTTTGCGGATCCCCATGCGTGAGGAAAGCGAATGATCACTGCGCGTACCGCTCTGGCGCGCCGCGTTATGGCGGCGCTCGACGCGTCCCCGTCCCGGATTCCGGTGCTGCTCGGCGGCTGCGGAAGCGGACGGACGACGCTGCTGCAGCAGCTGCGTGAGCGGCTCGGCCGGACCAGTACTCAGTACATCGATGTCGAGCGGACCGCGACCACGCCGGAACGGTTGCTCCGCGCGATCGTGGCGACCACGCCGTTTCCCTTCGCCGATCAGTCGCGCGTCGGCGCGCGCGCCTCGTTCGATGCGGCGCTCGACTTTCTGTCGGGGAGCCGCACTCCCGGCGGCGGTCCGGCCACGTTCCTGCTCGACGAATTCCTCGAGCTGCGAACCTTTGAGAGCTTCCCCGGATTACGGCGTGTCCTGCACGACGCCATCGACGGCCTGGTGGCGAGCGGCAATCGGTTCGTCTTGACGAGCCGCTACGTCACCCGCGCGCTGCGATTGCTGCGCGACCACTCGGCGCGCTTCGAAGTGATTCACATGCCGACGCTGACCTCGGAGGACGCGGCCGACATTCTCGGACCGGTCGGCAATACCACCAATGCCAGCGACGCCGACCATCTCGCGCGCACGGTGCTGGCGCTTGGCGACGGCCGTCCCGCCTATGTCGCGGCGATCGGCGACGAACTGGCAGCGAACCGCGGTCCGGGCAGCGGCGACGCCATCGCCGCCCTCTCGGGCCTGCTGACGCCGCGCGGCCGGCTGTCGAAGGAATGCAGCTTCTGCTACGAGCTGCGGCTGCACCGTGCCCGCGGCTACGGGGCGCTGAAAGCGATTCTCGAAATTCTCGGCGAAGACGAGGGGCTGACCCTGACCGAAATCTCGCACCGCCTGCAGCGCACGCCCGGTTCCACCAAGGACTATCTGTCGTGGCTGGAAGATGTCGACCTGGTGACCGCGCGCCAGAAGAAATACAGCTTCACCGATCCGCTGCTGCGGGTCTGGGTGCGCCTGCATTGCCGCGCCGCCGCCCCGAGTGAAGACGATGTCGCTCGCGAAGTGACGCGCTACGCGCAAGCGGTGTTGCCGAAGGCGGTGAAGCCGGTGGACGAGAAGGTGCCGCAGCCGGCCGAAAAAGAACCGGCCTACGCCATGGCCGGCGGCCCGTCGTCGGGGATTATCGAAATCGATTAGCAACAATGGCATGGGGTAATCGAGTAATCGGGTAATCGAGTAATCGGGTAATTTAGTAATTGAGTAATTGGATTGGGAGATTGGCTCCTTGCTGAATTGGTAAATTAGTCAGTGGCGACATGAGTAGAACGCCGGCCGTGCGTTCATCGGAAATCACGCCCCGAGCCGTTTACACGAGCCGGCGGGAATTTCTGACCTTCGGCGGCGCGGCGTTGACGACGCTGCTGACCGGGCGCGTCGACGCCGGCCAACCCGCCGCCGAGAAGTTGTCGATCGCAAAAAAAGTCGCCACCACCACTGACCCACTCACGCCTTACAACGCGGTCACGACCTACAACAATTTCTACGAATTCGGCATGGATAAGGGCGACCCGGCGCGGAACAGCAAAACGTTCAAGCCGAGGCCGTGGTCGATCGCCGTCGAGGGCGCCTGCGGCAAGCCGGGCAGCTACCCGCTCGAAGACATCCTCAAACCGCATCCGCTCGAGGAACGCATTTACCGCCATCGCTGCGTCGAGGGCTGGTCGATGGTGGTGCCGTGGATCGGCTTTCCGCTCGGCGATCTCTTGAAGCGGTTCGAGCCGTCCGGGGCCGCCAAATACGTCGAGTTCCTGACGGTCCACCGGCCGCAAGAGATGAACGGCCAACGCGGCCTGTTCCAGTCGCTGGCGTGGCCCTACCTCGAAGGCCTGCGCATTGACGAAGCGATGAATCCGCTTGCGCTGATGGTGGTCGGGCTGTACGGCGAGGAGTTGCCGAATCAAAACGGCGCGCCGCTGCGGTTGATCGTGCCGTGGAAGTACGGGTTCAAGAGCGCCAAATCGATCGTCAAGATCCGCTTCGTCGAGAAGGAACCGCGGACGTCGTGGATGAAGGCGGCGCCCGAGTATTACGGCTTCTACTCGAACGTCAACCCGTCACCGACCAATTCGTCGTTCCGCGATCAAGGCACCGAGCGGCGACTCGGCGAATTTCTGATGCGCAAGACGCTGCCCTTCAACGGCTACGGCGAACAGGTGGCATCGCTCTATACAGGAATGGACCTGCGAAAAAGCTACTGACCCTCTCCGAGCGAAATCTGCGGACTCTGCGGTTTCTTTTTCTGACAGCTAGTTCACGAGCGCGCCGTAGACCAGGCTTCTGGTCAGGCCGTGAATTGCGCGCGTTGTTTGCAGGTTCGAGTGATTGACCATGCCGACGAACGCGAGGTCTTCGACTGGATCGATCCAGAACCAGGTGCCGGCAATTCCGAACCAGCTGAACGTGCCGGTCGAAACCGAATCGCCGGCGGCGGCCGCGTCCATTACCACCTGGAAGTCCATGCCCCAGCCGGTGCCCGGCGCCATCGTTTTCAGCGCGTCGGGATTGACGTGGTTGGTCCGCATCATTTCCACCGTTCGCGGTGAAATCAGGCGCGTGCCATTCAACTGCCCGCCCTGCAGCAGCATTTCACAGAACCGGACGTAATCGGCGGCGGTCGAAAACAGTCCGCCGCCACCTGATGCGCCAATCGGTACCACCGCCGGGTCGGGACGATTTTCGTCGACGGCGAGGCTCGCGCCGGCGCCTTGATGCACCAGCGCGAGACGCGCCAGCTTGTCCTTCGGCACGTAGAAGCCGGTGTCTTTCATGCCGAGCGGCTCGAAGATTCGCGTGCGAAGGAAATCGGCGAACGGCATGCCGGACAGCTTTTCGACCAGGTACCCCTGGACGTCGACGGCGATGCTGTACGACCAGCGCGCGCCGGGCTGTGCGAGCAGCGGCGTTTTCGCCAATCCATCGATCATCGCTTGCAGCGGCGCCGCGCTATTGAGAATGTTGCCGTCGATGATCATCTTGTCGACCGGACTATTGGGATTCAGGACGTAGCCCAGACCGCCGGTATGGGTCATCAACTCGCGCATCGTCATCGGCCGGCGCGCGTCTTCCAGCTTCGAGGTGCCGTCTTCGTTCTTGCCGACGTAAACCTTGAGGCGAGCCAGTTCAGGAATGTGGCGCGAGATCGGATCGTCGAGGCGCCATTTCCCTTCTTCGTGGAGCATCATCATCGCCAGGCCGGTGACCGGCTTGGTCATCGAGTAGATGCGGAAAATCGAATCCTTCTGCACCGGGTCGTTCTTGCGGACGTCCTGCACGCCGACCGCGTTGAAGTGCACCACTTTGCCGTGGCGTTCGAGCAGCGTCACCAGGCTGGCGACCTGTTTCTCGTCGACCAGCCGTTTCATATTCGCCTCGATGCGGCGAACGCGCTCGGTCGAGAAGCCGACCGCCTCCGGCGCCGCCGCTGACAGATCGCGGACCGCCTTGTCGCCGATTTTCATCCGCGCCGGCGCGGCGGCCGTCGCGGTAGTCGACTGGGCGGACGGCGTCAGCGCCAGCAGCGCAGCAACCGCCAGGGCAACGACTGCGAGCAGATAAGAACGCAGGTGGCGTGTCATGGCGGCGGATGTTAGCATCTCCGGCCATGGCTCAGCAGAAGAAGGCGGCGAGAAAGACGGCGAAGAAGGCCGCGAAAAAACAGCCGCGGCACGCAGCGCGCCGCAGCGCTGCCAAAGCGGCGCGGACGGCAGCCCGGCCCGACGCGCTGTTCGCGCCGGTCAAGGGCGCGGAGCGCCGCGTCGTCGGCCACGTGCAACTGGAAGTCGGACGCGCCGGCGACGCGCGCGTCAAGCGGCTGATTTATCCGCCGGGATTTCACTGGTCAAAGGACATGAAACCGGCAGTCGGCACCGACTACTGCATGCACGCGCACGTCGGGTTTCTGGCGCACGGCGAAATCCACATCGAGTATCCGGACGGCTGCATCGTGGAGCACAAGGCGCCGCAAATCGTGGCGATCGAGCCGGGCCACGACGGTTGGGTGGTCGGCAGCGAGCCGGTGGTGTTAATCGAGTTCGATTTCGAGAACGATACGATTCGGCGAACGGGGATGGCCACCAGTCATCGTCATTGACCGTTTGCGCTACGAAGTCGTACGAAGACACGGGATCAACACGAAGCAACGGAGCAACGAAGCAACAGAGAAAACGCCAAAATATCTTCAGTCCGTACACCGTTTGTCTTCGTTGTTCATTGCTTCGCGTTGATCCCCTGTCTCGGTTCCCGCCGTGCTGCTTTCAGAGACACGGCCGCCAACAACACCCCGGTTGCGGCTTCCAACCAAATGGTCGCGTTCATCGTAGCGGCGTGATGCGACATCGGCGCGCGCAGGTAATGCGCGAACCCGTCCAAGCCGAATGCGCCATAGACGGCGACCGTCACAAGCCCGAGGCGGAGATACCCGCGCCGAACCGCGAGCGCGCCGGACACACCCAACAACGCCAGTGCAACCCACGCCGCATAGACACGCGCAACGGTGAGCGAAGGCGGCAGATTGGGATAGTCCGCCAGGAACGTCGCGTTATGCGCGAAGTGGAACAAGCTCGCCGCCGTGTAGGCCGCGAAACAGACGACGAGGAGCGGGCTCGTCAACTCGCTGCCGTCGCTGCGCGTTGCCGCTCCCACATCGCCCGCAGCCGCGCGCGGCGCCGATCGATGATGCCCTGCGCATCGGGCGCGCCCATCGCCACCTCTTCGAGATGCTTACAGAACATCGGTTCGTGCATCGCGGTGCGTATTTCGTTGAGGAACGGCTGCAGTTTGCAGAACGTGCCGAAGATTTCGCCGTGCGCGGCGCGAAACGAGTCGGCATCAATCGCACCCGACGTCACCATCGACGCCGCCATGTCCCAGTAGCCGATCACCATCCGGAACGACGCATTGCGCGGCCCGCTGACGGTCGCCACCACGTCGGCATAAGTCTCGGGATGAAACTCGGTAATGAACCAATGCCGCGCTTCCCGCAACACCGATTCGCGCCGCAGCTCGAATAACTTCAAATTCAACGTCGCACTCTCAAACGCTGTCGCCATTCTTTGTCCCTTTACCCTTTCCCCTCAACTCAGCCCTTAGCCCTAAGCCCTCAGCCCTTCACTAAGCCCTCAGCCCTCAGCCCTCAGCCCTTCCAGTGCCGCTCTCGCCGCCTCCTGCTCCGCCTCTTTCTTGCTCGGCCCGACCGCGCTCGCCAGCGGAGTGCCGTTGACCATCACCTCGACCTGAAATTGCTTCTGGTGGTCGGGTCCGACCGCGCCGACCAGCCGATACTCGGGCAGCGGCAAATCGCGGCCCTGCAGCAGTTCCTGAAGCGCCGACTTGAAGTCCTGGCCGCCGACGCCGTGGCGCTGCACCTGGCCGACCAGCGGCGCGAATTCGCGGACGATGAAGGCGCGGGCGTGCTCGATGCCGCCGTCGAGATAGATCGCCGCGATCAGCGCTTCGTAGCCGTCCGCCAGCAGCGCCTGCTTACGCCGGCCGCCGGTTTTTTCTTCACCGCGGCCGAGCAGCAGATGTTCGCCGAGGTTGAGGCGCTCCGCCTGCCGCGCCAACGTCGTGGTCGACACCAGCGACGCCTTGGTTTTGGACTTCTCGCCCTCGTCGAACTGCGGAAATTGCCGGAACAGCATGTCGGCGATGACGAAGCCCAAGAGCGCGTCGCCGAGGAATTCCATCGATTCGTTATCGGCGACGCCGCCGCTGACGTCTTCGTTGGCCCGCGACGTATGCGTCATCGCGTGCTCCAGCAGGCCGCGATCGCGAAATCGATACTGCACCACCTGCTGCAGCGATTCGAACTCGTCGCGCAGCCGGACCACCTGGCCGTTTTTCAATTCGGTGCGATGACTGTCGATAATCCGCCGCGCTTCTTCTGCGTCGCTTTCGTGCACCGACAGCTTCACCTCGCTCGCCTTGTCGACCGACAGTGGGAAGACCGCGTGGGAAATGCCCGACGAGGTCACCGCCATGATGCCGTGCGCCTCGAGCAGACTGCGGACGACGCCGGCTTCGATGTTCGAGGCTGACGAGAAGATTACGACCAGATCAGGCATGAGGATCTGACGATGTGAGGATCTGAGGATGTGAGGATCTGACGATCTGAGGATCTGACGTTGTCAGATTCACGCAACCGCTTCATTGATGTCGTCCACTTTCAGCAGAATCATGGTCATGTCGTCGTGCTGGGGGGCGTCGCCGACGAACGCCGAAATTTCACGGAGCACCCGCTCGCGCAATTCGTCGGGCGGAAGGTGCGCGTGGCTTTCCACCAGTTGGCCGAGCCGGTGTTCGCCGAAACAATCGTCGTGGGTGTTCATCGCCTCGCTGATGCCGTCGGTGAAGAACAGATAGAGATCGCCGGCCCGCAGTGGAATGGTTTCTTCCTGCAGCAGCCGTTCGAACATTTCACCGCCGTCGAGATTCAAACCCAGCACCATGCCGTCGGGCACCAGAATCTTGGCCTGGCTGCGGCCGACCGATGCGCCCGGTCCGGGCACGTAAATCAGCGGTGTGTGGCCGGCGCGGGCGTAGGTCATGGTGCGGGCACGCATATCGATCACCGCGTAGGTCATCGTGATGAAACTGCGCGCGTCGAGGTGCTGCGCGATGATTCGATTTGCCGCCAGCAGCAGATCGCGCGGCGAGGTGTGAATCTCGCTGAGCGACAGCATCAGTCCTTTCAGCTCGGCCATGTAGAGCGCTGCCGACGTGCCTTTGCCGGATACGTCGGCGATCAGCACGCCGACACGATGCGCGTCGAGCGGCAGGAAGTCGTAGTAGTCGCCGCCCACTTCGCGGGCCGGCACGCACAGCGACGTCACCGACAAGCCGGGCATCGACAACGGTCCCTGCGGCAGCAGCGACATCTGAATTTCGTGCGCGATGCGCAGTTCTTCTTCCATCCGCTTCTTTTCAGCGGCCTGGAGCAGCAGGTCTTCGATGCTCGCGGTCATCTGATTGAACGACCCGGCCAGTTCGCCGAGCTGGTCGTCGCTGTTGACCGCAATCTTGTGGGTGAAGTCTCCCTGCCGCACCCGTTCGGTGCCGGCGAACAGTTCGTGAACCGAACCGGTGATCGATTTGGCCAGCGCCAGACCCGCAACCAGCGAGATGAACTGGATGATCAGGAACAGCGCAGCGATGATGAACAGTACGATCAGCAGTTCCTGGCGGAACGTCCGGCCAACCCGGCCCTCAGCGCCGGAAATCCGATCGTATAAGTCCGTGACGCTCAACGCCGTCGACACCGTCAACGTGTCTGACGCGCCGGTCCGCCAGTCGCTGAATTCCACCAGGCTTGGCAGGTTGGCCAGAATGCCAGGCGTGAATACCGAGGCCTGCACGCCGTCGTCGCCACCGTCGTGACCGGCCAGCGGCATCGCTTCGGGCTTGTCGCGGACCGGCGGCGTCACGCTCTTGATTTCGACGCCAGTTTCACGCCGCAGCTGATCGCGAATCGGATCGTTGACCAGCAGGTCGACGACGACCGCGTACGGAATACGCTCTGCATCGGGAAACGCCACGGCGCGAATCACCATGTGCGTGTCGGCATCGGGGCTGCCGACCAGCCGTTTGTGCGAATACGCCAGCACCCCGGCATAGCCCCGACATTGGACCCAGTCGGGGATCGTGGTGGGCGGAGCGACGTGCGCCCACGGTCCCGCTTTTTCGGCGCGGAAGTCGGCAGTGGCCAGCCGGCCGCCGCCGCCTTCACAGACCCGCGAAACCGGCACCAATGCCACGGAAATTCCCGGATATTGGGTGGACTCGCTAGCCTGCCGGCGGGTCAGAATCGGCAGCGCATCCCGGACGCCGGCGCGTTGGATTTCGAGTGCGGTCGTCTCTGCAAAGTACGACGCGGTTTCGCCGAGCGCGCGCAGCCTCGCCTGTACCAGATACGAACTGAGGTTGTAGAACAGCAGGAAGCCGCACAGCAGCGCAAATGCCGCCAGCAGCATCGCCGGGAAGAACCCGACGAAGATGTACGACAAGAGCAGCTTGCGCCGGACTCGCCACAACAGCCGCCGCTTCGCCAGCACGGCGAGCTGAAAGCTGAAGTAGACGAGGCCAGCGACCGCAGCAACGCTGGCCACTGTCTCGATGACGCCGAGAAACGCCGGCACGCTGCCGAACACCGCGCCGAGCAGCGCGACGAAGATCTTGATCGCGATGCCGACGACGATCGCCCGGCCGGGAAGCGTGCGCAGCAGCGCCGCGCGGACACCATCGCTCTGGTGAAGACGTGGCATACGATGGACTTCGCCGTATTAAAACATGTATCGTGAATGGATCGTGAAGCTTACAGACAGCGCTCGGTTCAGCACCATCTGCCTGCACGCCGGACAGGAACCCGATCCATCGACCGGCGCCATCATCACACCGATTTATCAGACTTCGACCTACGTTCAGGAAGAGCTCGGCAAGCACAAGGGATTCGAGTACGCGCGCACGCAGAATCCGACCCGTCTGGCGCTCGAGCGAAACCTCGCGGCAATCGAGGCCGGCAAAACCGGCTTTGCATTCGCCTCGGGGATGGCGGCGATCGGCGCCATTGCCACGCTCCTGAAGGCCGGCGATCACGTCGTCGTCTCTGACAATACGTATGGGGGCACGTTTCGGTTATTCGACAAGGTGCTGACGCGTTACCAGCTGTCGTTTACCTACGTCAACACCTCGGATCTACCGGCGGTCGAGCGGGCGTTTACGCCGGCGACGCGGATGCTGTTCGTCGAAACGCCCACCAACCCGGTGATGGGCATTACCGACCTGCGAGCGGCGGCCGACCTCGCCCACCGGCATCAGGCGCGGCTGGTCGTCGACAATACCTTTGCATCGCCCTACAACCAGCGGCCGATCGAGTTCGGTGCGGACCTGGTAACCCACAGCACGACGAAATACCTGAACGGCCACAGCGACAGCGTCGGCGGAATCGTTGTCGCCGTTCGCGACGACGATATCGAGTGGCTGCGGTTCGTCCAGAATGCCGAAGGCGCGATCCTGGGTCCGTTCGACTCGTGGCTGGTGCTGCGCGGCACCAAGACGCTGATGCTGCGAATGCAGGCCCACAACGCCAATGGCCTGGCCCTGGCACAGTTCCTGAGCGCGCACAAGAAAGTGCAGCACGTCTTCTACCCGGGACTGCCGGACCATCCGCACCACGCGCTCGCGAAGAAACAGATGCGCGGGTTTGGCGGCATGCTGGCCTTCGAGCTCGGCTCGCTCGAGAAGGCGCGGACGCTGTTGAACAACGTCCGGCTGCACGCCCTGGCGGAAAGCCTTGGTGGCGTCGAGACGCTGATCTCGCATCCGGCGACGATGACGCACGCCTCGGTGCCGCCCGACCGCCGTGCGGCGCTCGGCATTACCGACGGCATGGTTCGAATTTCGGCCGGCGTCGAAGACGTCGACGACCTCCGCGAAGACCTGGCGCAGGCGCTCGACCGGGTCTAGGGGCGTGATCGATTTCATCCTTCACAGCGACAAACACCTGCTCGACCTGGTCGCCACCTATGGGCCCTGGGTCTACGCGGTGCTGTTCGCGATCGTGTTCGCGGAAACCGGCTTCGTGGTGACGCCCTTCCTGCCGGGGGATTCGCTGTTGTTTGCGGCCGGCGCGCTGGCGGCCACCGGCGTCCTGAACCCATGGGCCGTGATCGTGTTGCTGATCGCCGCGGCATTCCTGGGGAATGCGGTCAATTACGCAGTCGGCCGGACCATTGGGCCGCGAGTCTTTACGGCTAGCGGCGGGTCCGGGATCTCGAATCGCCTGCTCAATCGCGACTACCTGGCGCGCGCCCATGCGTTTTTCGAACAGTACGGCGGCAAGGCTGTCGTGCTCAGCCGTTTCGTCCCGATCGTTCGAACGTTCCTGCCGTTCGTCGCCGGTGCGGCGCAGATGTCGGCCGCGACGTTTGGCTTCTACAACGCGGCCGGCGCCATCGGCTGGGTGGTACTGTGCGTCGGCGCCGGGTTGCTCTTCGGCAACGTGCCGATCGTGAAGCAGAACTTCTCGCTGGTCGCGCTCGGCATCGTCGGCGTTTCGCTCTTGCCGATGGTGTTCGAATTCGTCAAGCACCGGCGCCAGGCGCAGCCGTGAGCCGCGAGCGATGGGCGACTAACCGCCGACGCTGTCACGCACCCACGCCTCATACGCACTCGACACGCTGTCCGGCCTCAACACGACAAACTCGGGAAGCTCGTATGGGTGCAAAGCGCGAAGCCGTGCTTCAAGCGCCGGCAGCCGCCCGGCGGTCGTCTTGATGAACAGCTGACGCTCCGGCTCGGTGTCGACCGCACCCTTCCAACGATAGGTCGATCGCATCGGCCCGTGGACGTTCACGCAGGCCGCGAGACGCTCGTGCACCAGCGCCGCGGCGACCTCATCCGCGTGGTCTTCGCCGATCGTCGTCAACACAATCATCACATCCGTCACGATCACCTCTTGTACTTTGATCGAAGTTGTTGTACTGTCTTGCCACTCGTGGTGAAAGGCGACGAAAAAAACGAGAAACCGGTGCGCAAGCGGAAAGCCGCACCGAAAGTGCGCAAGCCGGCCGGCCGGAACCAGAAGGCCGTGCGCTGGCTGCTGCTGTTCATCGCGTCGCTGATCGTGGTCGACGGACTGGTTGGCGAACGCGGCCTGCTGGCAATGCTACGCGCCCAACACGAGTACGATGAATTGGCCGCGACGATTAACCGGCAGCGCGCCGATAACGCCCGCCTGAAAGATGAAGCGCGCCGGCTGACGAACGATCCCGTGACGATCGAAGAAGTGGCCCGGCGCGACCTCGGCCTGATCCGGCCAGGCGAAAAACTGTTCATCGTCAAGGACATTACGCATCAGAAACCGTAAGCCTGCGGTCTGAAGTCAGAAGTATGCCCCGGTCGAACGATCGGACGCCTCGAGCGGATGTTTCGAGCCGTTTCGATCGACGACGCCGGCGAACTTCAGACTTCAGACCTCAGGCTTTCGGGCGATAAGTCGAAAATCCCCAGATAAATCCTTCCAGATCGCGAACCGCATACCCGCGCGAGCCCCACGGCGTGTCGCGCGGCTCGTTGATGATCGTCGCATCGTGTGCCTTGGCCCGAGCAAAATGCGCGTCAGGGTCGGCGACGTAAACGTTGGTGGCGTGGCTTTGGCCCTGCCAAATCTGTTCGTCGCCGGGGGCCGAGCCGAACATGAAGATGCCATCGCCGAGCGCCATCTCGGCGTGATAGATCGACCCGTCCGGCCCCGGCACTTCGAGGACCATCCGGAAGCCGAGCGCATCGCGCAGAAAATCGCGCGCCGCCGCACCGTTCTTGTAGTGAATTTCCGGAAAGACGGCCGGGTCGGCCTGCGGCGCGTCCATGTCGTAGGTGCCGAATCCCCAGAGGTGGCCTTCGACGTCACGGAGGCCGTACTCGCGCGATCCGTAGTCCATATCTTTCAGCGGCATGATGATTTCGGCGCCGCCGGCGACCGCTCGTCCGTGATGGGCGTCGACGTCGTCAACATGCACGTAAATCCCCTGCTTCACCGCGGACCACGGGTTGCCGGGAATCTGGTGGGCCGAGCTCAAGCCAACCACCGCCGGCCCGAGCTGCAGCTGTGCGTGGGCAATCGATCCGTCGGGATTCGCGAATACAGCCTGCTTCTCGAAGCCGAATGCGTTGACCAGCCAACTGATCGCGGCCGGCGCATCCACGTAACGCAGCGCCGGAAAGATGTTTGGACGCGGACTCATACAACTATCCTCCACGGCCGGCAGCGTATCAGCGGGCCGTCGTCAGCGTCTTGTAGGGAATTTACCTGCACGAGCCACGAAGAATTCGAACGCCGATTTCCTTCGCGTCCTCGGCGTTGGATCTTTGATTTCGAGGTTACGGTTCGTCAGCCTGGATGCCGGCGCCGTCGGGTAACACCGACGCCATCAACTCGGTCGGCGTGACGCCGGCGAACGCACGGAAGTCTCGCGTGAAATGGGCCTGATCGTAGTAGCCGCAATCGGCGGCAATATCGGCCAGCCGGTCGACCGTTACGGACCGCGGCCGCGCGCCGGCGCGCTTGAGCCGTGCTGCCGCGCGGGCGAAGCGCAACACGCGCGCCATCGTTTTCGGCGCCAATCCAATCTCGTGCTTGAAGCGCGCGATCAAGTGCTTCTGGCTCCAGCCGGTTTCATCCACCAGGTCGCCGATCGCGACGCCGCCGCCGCTTTCGAGCAGTCGATGCCAGGTGCAGACGACGCTCGACGATGGCGGTTGGGCGGCTTCGAGCCGGGCGCCGATCTCGCGATCGAGCAGGTCGAAGCGGGCCTCCCACGAAGGCGCGTCCCGCAGCCGTCCGGTCAGCTCGCGCCCGTACCGCCCGATTAGCAGATCGAGCGGCAGCGACTGATTGCGCAAGTCCCCGAGCGGACGGCCGAGGAACAGGCGCGCCCCGAGAATGCTGAAATTCACCTGGACTCCGCCCGAGGGGCCATGCGACCGTACGCGCACGAACGCGTCGTATGCGCCGGTGGCGAAGCTGTCGAGCTCGGCGAATCGGTCGGACTCGCCTGCTTCGTAAACCCGGACCGGCGCGCCGAAATTGATGATCAGCGGGATTTCGTCGGTCGGCAGCTCACGGCGCAATAGCGTCGTCGCCATGTGCTCGAACCAGCCGACGTATTGGCGGACGTGGCGCCGCAGCGCGGCGTGCGGCTGGCGCAGCGCCATCTCCCAGCGTCCCATGGACGACTCGTGCGAGACGATTCGCGTCGGCTCGCCGGCGGGCATCGCGTTACTCTACACGCGTTCGAGCGAGGGATTCCTGGATTCGGTCGAGCGGAAGAACAGCGCGAATAACAGCAGGACCGCCGCGGCGCCGGCCGCTGGCACCAGCCAGATTTGCTGCCAGGCGTGGCCATCGGCGCCAACCCGGAATGCGTCGACGACCCGGCCCGACACCCACGAGCCGATCAGCATGCCGACGCCGAGCGTAACGAAAGCGATGAAGCCCTGGGCGGCGGCGCGCAGGTCGCCCGGCGCCTTCTGGTCCACGTAAATCTGTCCGGTGACGAAGAAAAAGTCGTAGCAGATGCCGTGCAGCAGGATGCCGGCGTAGAGCATCCAGACCAGCGCGCCGTTGTCGCCGAACGCGAACAAGGCGTAGCGCGCCGTCCACGCCGCCATGCCGACCAGCAGCATGTACTTGACGCCAAGGCGGCGGAAGAACCACGGCATCACCAGCATGAAAAAGATCTCGGACATCTGGCCGAGCGTCATTTTTCCGGCCGCGTTGCTGACATGGAGTTCGTTCAGAAACAGATTGGCGAACGCGTAGTAGAACTGCAGCGGGATGCAAATCAGAAAAGACCCAAGCACGAAGATCGCAAACGAGCGTTCGCCGAGTAGACTGAGCGCATCGAGCCCCAGCACGTCGCGCATCGTCACACGGCTCTTTTTCTGCGGCGGCGTATGCGGCAGCGCAAAGCAGAACAGGCCAAGCACCACGGAACCGGCGGCAGCCAGTTGCAGCGGACGTTCAGTCGCTTCGAGGCCGAGCGAGCCGATGAACAGCCCGGCAACGATCCAGCCAATCGTGCCGAGCACGCGAATGCCCGGAAACTCGCGCTCCGGGTCTTTCATTTGATGGAACGAAATCGAATTGCTCAGCGCCAGCGTCGGCATGTAGCACAGCGTGTAGACCAGCAGGACCGCGTAGAACGGTCCAAAGGCGGTCTGCAGCGACGCCATATAGAGCACCGCCGCACCAAGCAGATGCAAACCGCCGAGAATTTTTTCGGTCGCCAGAAAACGATCGGCGACCATGCCGACGAAAAACGGCGAGATCATCGCCGCCAGCGCCGTGGTCCCAGCCGCCAGCCCGATCTGCTCACCGGAAAAGTGCAGCGTCGCACCGAGCCACGTCCCCATCGTGACGTACCACGCCCCCCAGACGAAGTACTGGAGAAACATCATCATCGACAATTTGAGACGCACGCCAGCCGTCAATGAGAACCCCTTGAACCCCTTGAACCCCTTGAACCCTTTGAACCCCGTTCTTCTACGACCACCACGGCGTGACCGGCTGCTCGGTGAGAATGACCCGCGACAGCATGTCGACCGCAGCCTTCAGGCCTTCGTCGACTGACGCCAGCGCGTCTTCGTGCTCGATGCTCATCACGTAGTCGTAGTTGACCAGCCGGAGCGCGGTGACAATCCGCTTCCATTCCAGTTCGTCGTGGCCCCAACCGACGCTGCGGAACAGCCACGAACGTTCGGGCATCCTGCGGTAGCTTTTGGTGTCGATCACGCCGTTGATCGCGATGTTATGGGGGTCGAGTGCCACGTCTTTCGCGTGGACGTGAAAGATGGCATCGCCGAGCGCGCGGATCGCCGCCGGCACGTCGACCCCTTGCCAGAAGAAGTGGCTCGGATCGAAGTTGATGCCGAGGTTTTTGCCGCACTCGGCGCGCAGTTTCAGCATCGTTTCGACGTTGTAAACGACGAAGCCGGGATGCGCTTCGAGCGCAACCCTTACACCATTGTCGGCTGCGAACTTCGCGGTATCGCGCCAGTAGGGAATCGCCTTCTTTTCCCACTGCCAGTCGAGCACCTCGAGAAACTCGGGCGGCCATGGCGCGGTGACCCAGTTCGGATACTTCGCCTCGTCCGAATCGCCCGGGCAGCCCGAGAACGTCACGACCACCGGCACCTCCATCCGCTTGGCGAGGCAGACGGTTTGGCGAAACACGTCGTCGTATTCCTTGGCGATTTTCGGATTCGGATGCAGCGGGTTGCCGTGGCACGACAGCGCGCTGATCGTCAGGCCGGCATCGGCGATCATCTGCCGATACGCCGCCGCCGCCTTCTGATCGGCCATCAACGCCGTCAGATCCAGATGGTCCTGCCCCGGCCAACCGCCGGTGCCCAGTTCAATCGCCTCGACTTTTCCGAGGGCCTGCACCTTGGCCAGCATGTCGCGGGTCGAGAGCTTGCCGAACACGGGCGTAAACAATCCGAGTTTCATGTATTGATCCCGACCAGCGCCGCCACCTTGGTCCAGGCGCCGCCGCGGCGATGGCTCTCGAGGATGGCGTCAACGACGGTCGCCGCATGATACCCGTCTTCGAAGGTGGCAAAGGCAGGCGGCTTCGGATCGTCCGGCGCGCGGCCGTCGGCGATGAAGCGGTAAATGTCGCGCATCACGTTGCAGAACGCGTCGGCCCAGGCTTCCTGATGGCCACCAGGCAGGTGGGCGTATGAAGCAGCTTCGGGCGCCAGCAAGGCCGGATCTTTCGGAAGGATCGCGTTGGCGGTCTCGCGGCGCCCGATCCACAGATCGTTTTGACGCTCCTGCGCCCAGCGCAGCGATGCATTCCGCCCGTTTACCTCAAACCACAGGTCGTTCTTGTGACCGGCGCAGACCTGACCGACCGACAGACAACCCTTCGCCCCGCCGGAAAATCGAACCAGCACCGTGGCGAGATCTTCGCTGCGAACGGTGAACGGTTCGCGGCCGTCGGCCGACGCGCGGGCAAAGGCCTCGGTCGACGATGCCGGCTTGTAGCGGGTGCCGACCACAGTGGTCAGATCGGCCAGCACTTCGACAATCCGCTGGCCGACGACGTGCTGGACCAGGTCGCACCAGTGCGATCCGATGTCGCCGATCGCCGAACTGGCGCCGCCTTTTTCCGGTTCGAGCCGCCACGAAAAATCGGTGTCCTGCAGCAGCCAGTCCTGCAAGTACGCCCCATGCACGAAATGGACAGCGCCGAGCTCGCCGCCGGCAATCGTCACGCGCGCCTGCTGCACCAGCGGGTTGCCGCGATAGTTGAAGGTGACGGCGTTGACGACGCCGGCCTGGGCCGCGGCGTCGCATAAGCGGCGCGCCTCGAGTGCGGTCATCGCGAGCGGTTTGTCGGACACGACGTGCTTACGCTTCGCCAGCGCCGCCATGATCACGTCGGTGTGCAGGTGGTTCGGCGTAGTGTTGTGGACCACGTCGACGTCGGGATCGGCCACCAGCTCTTGATAGCTGCCGTAGGCTCGATCGACGCCCAACGCATCCGCTTTCTTCCGCGCCGACGCCTCGCTGCTCGCGGCGATCGCCACGACGTCGACGAAGCCGAGCCGGCGCACCGCATCGATATGATGCGCGCCGACGAACCCCGGCCCGACCAGGCCCATGCCAAGCCGCTTTTTCACGCCAGCGCCTGCCGGGCGTAATCGAAGCACTTCTTCACTTCCTCGACCGACGAACCGCTGCCGCGGTATTCGTATTCGACGTAGGCGCGGATCGGCCACTGCTCTTTTTTCAGCAGCTGCAGCACTTCGCGAATCGGCGTGTCGCCCTGACCCCACGGCAGATTATCGCCCTGGTTTTTCTTGCGATCCTTGAGGTGCAGGTTGGTGATGTCGGCGTGGTGCGCACGCATGTAGTCGAGCGCATTGAAGTTGGCCGCCGTGAAATGGCCGATGTCGAGATTCACCTTGAAGTACTTCGACATCTTCATCGCCGCGGCAAAACTGTCGGGCGTGGCGAACTCGTTCGGATCCGACGTATTGGAATGGCCGTGCATTGCGACCACCATCTGGTGCTTGTCGGCCAGCGGTGCGATCCGTTTGGCGACGTCGAGCGTCGTCGACGCGGTGATCACCTGTGCGCCAAGCGCCTTGGTCATTTCGAAGCCGCGCGCGATCTCTTCGTCGGTAAAGCTGCTGTTCGGGCTGTAGTTGTAGGCGTAGACCGTGATGCCGGCCGACTGGAACTTCTTGCCGACCGCACGAAAATGATCGAGCGGGGTTTCCAGACGCCACGTGCGTAAATCGTTGCGCGCCTTGACCGCTTCGGGCGACGGCGGCGCCCCGCGCGCCCCGCGCGCGCCGCTGTTGAACGACGGCTCGACCTGCGGCGCGAACAGCTCGCATTCGGTCGCGCCGCAGTCCTTCATCGCTTTGATCACCACGTCGATCGCGTCGGTGTTTCCAGGGCCGGGCGGCCGCGGCAAATCGCGGAAGCTGTAGGTCTGGACGCCGAGCCGCACCCCACCAACCACCTGCGCGAAGCCGAGCTTCGGCAATGCGAACCCCGCTAATGCTATTTGACCAAAACGCCGTCGGGAAATCATAGGCACCTTTTGGAACGCCGAGCGCGCCGGGACCGCCGAGTTTTTCTTTTTCCTGTCTCGGCGTTCTCGGCGAACTCCGCGTTCGGTTTTACTGGTACAACGCGAACGCAAACAACGAATCCCCCACTCCTACCAATAAGTACTGGCGACCATCGACCATATAGGTTTCCGGCGCGTTCGTCACCTGGCCAACCGCGCTGTGCCACAGAATTTTTCCATCCGCCGGATCGAACGCGACGATGTTGCCGCTGATGTCGCCGCCGAACAGCAGTTTCCCCGCCGTCGTCAGCAAGCCTGACGCTGCGCGATTGTTGCCTGGAGCGGCCCGGAACTTGTGCCGCCAGACGGTGCGGCCGGTCTTGTAGTCGATGGCGGTGATGTAGGTGCCCATCGAGCCGACACCGATTTCGTCCTTGCCGCCAAGGCCCATCGCGCCGCGCGGATCGGTTTCGCTCAGGTAGTACATCGCGTAGGTTTCCGCCGTCGGCACATACAGCAAGCCGGTGTCGGGGCTGTAGGCCGGCGGCGGCCAATTGGTCGAACCGCCGTTGGCCGCCGACACCAGCGCGCCGCCGATGTCGTGATCCTTTTTCGGGTCGCGCACCGGCTGGCCGCGATCGTTCATGCCCTTCGCCCAGTTGACCGTTTCAGAAAACTTCGTGCTGACCATCCGCTCGCCGGTATGACGATCGAGCGTGAAGTAATAACCGTTGCGGCTCGCGGTCAGCACCATGTTGCGAGGACCGCTGCCGCGGAAGTCGCCGTCGACCAGCACCGGCGTTTGTGCTGAATCCCAATCGTGGGTGTCGTGCGGCGAGGTCTGGTAATACCAAGCCATTTTGCCGGTGTCGACGTTCACCGCGACGATGGCGCAGGTGAACAGATTGTCCAAGCCGTCGCCGCGCGGCTTCGACATGTAGGCCGGCGTCGGGTTGCCGGTCCCGAAGATGTAGAGATGCGAATTCGGATCGTAAACACCAGGCAGCCACGGGTGGCCGCCGCCATGGCGCGCCGCGTCGAGGTTCTTCCAGGTGTCGAGGCCTGGATCGCCCGGGTTCATCGGTACGGTATAGAACTTCCACTGCAAATCGCCGCTTTCCGGATCGAACGACTGCAGGAAACCGGGCGAGTCGAGATCGTTACCGGTGCCGACGATCACGTGGTTGCCGATGACCATCGGCGCCGAGGTCAGAAAGTACTGCTGCGCGAAGCTGGCAATTTCCTTGTGCCACCGCTCTTTGCCGGTCCGCGCGTCGAGCGAGACGAAATAGTCGTCGGGCGTGACGAAGAACAAGTAGTTGTTCCACATCGCCGCGCCGCGGTTGCCGATATGCGTCCCGCCTTTGGTTTTCCAGAAATAGCGCCACAGCGTGTGGCCATCCTGCGCGTCGAGCGCCCACACGTTGTCGGGTGCGGTGACGTACAGCACGCCGTTGACCGCGAGGATCGCGCCTTTCAGCGTGATGTTGCCGCCGACGACGACATCGCCCGAGCCTTCACCGCCGACGTTCACCGCCGCCGCACCAGCGGCCGGTGGCCCGCCGGCCGGCGCACCGCCGGCGAGCCGAACCGTCCAGGCGAGCGACAGGTTTTTCACCGTCGATTGATTGATCTGCGTCAGCGAACTGTAGCGGCGTCCGGTGTAGTCGCCCGAGTAGGAGGTCCACTGCTCCGCAAGCGGTTTCAAGAGCTCACCGGGATCGAGCCCGCGAGATTGCGCCGACAACGCTGCCGCGCTCAGGCACGAAACCGTCAAACCACGAAACCACGAAAAGCGGTTTGTCATTTCAGTGTCACCAGATAGGCCGTCACGTTGTGGATATCAGCGTCGGTGTACACCTTCAGCAGATCCTTGTGTGGCTTGAGCGGATCGTGAATGTCGACCGCTGTCCGTGAACCGGGCGAAGTTCGAAACGAGCGAAACGTCCCGTCGTCCATCTTCAGCGAGACACCGAAATCGTCGATGCGATCCAGCAGTCCGGAAATCTTCTCGCCGGATGGCAGCGTGACGGTGACGCGCGCCGGTTTGGTGGCGACCGGAGGTGGACCGCCGCGGCCGCCGCCGGTGCCGGGCATCAGCCAGGTCTGCTGAAGCAGGCGCTCGTCGGCGACTCTCGTGGCGAGGCCTTTCAAATCGCCGCTGATGGAATGACAGGCGGCGCACTTCGATGCGAAGAACGCTTCGCCCGCTTTGGCGTCGCCGACCACGATGCTCGGCGGCTTGACGCGCGATTCGTCGTAGCCGGCGGCGCGGAACGTGTGGATGAAGGCGGCGACGTCGGCGATCTGTTCGGTCGTGAAGGCGAACTTCGGCATCCCGCGATCGGTCCGGCCGTTTTGAATGACCGGCGCCATCAGCTCGCCGTGCTGGTCGTCGAGCACCAGCCCCGAGCGCAGCAGGCTCGGCCCGCTGTCGCCGCCGCGGGTATCCGCACCGTGGCAGAACTGACAGTTGACGCCGTAGAGCGCCTTGCCGCGCTCGACCGCCGCCGGATCGGCCGCGGGCCGCGCGGGATAGGCATCGCGTGGCGAGGTGACCGTTCGCGGCGGAGCCTGGCCGCCGCGGCCACCCTGGGCGTAGACACCGCACGCCAGCGCGGCGCACATCGCCAGCACCGCCGTGCATCGAGTCTGCAGGTTCTTCATTGCCTCCTCAGGCCGTCAAAACGTCGCGACGGCGAACTGTATCTGACGCGAAACGCTTTTGCCAGCGGCGATGTCATCCACCACACGTCGGCGACACCATCTCGAATGCGCTAATCGTCAAGCGCTGCTCGGTCGGCAGACTGATCAGCAGTCCGCGCACGTACATCCGATGTCCGCGATGGGCAGCGGCGGGATACGCCAGCGCATCCAGCAGCCGGAACGTGTTCTCGCCGAGCGGCATCGCGTTCGCGTTCGACGCCGACGTCGTCGGCGATGCGACCGCCGGAGCGCCGGCCTTCGTCAGCAGCCATTCGCCGCGCTCGCCGGGCGTCAGGCAGCCGACGACTTCGACGTACGAGTAGTCGCCAATCGGCGGTGGCGGCTTGGGCTGCCCCGGCAGTACCCGGGTGCCGTCGAGCGCGTCGGCCGTCAGCTCGTGTTCTCCGGCTTTGAAGCCGTTTTCCCGCAGCACGTGCGCCACGATATCCAGATACACATCGTCCGCAAGGCTGGCCGGCGTGCCACGCGGCATCGTCGTCGCAATTTTGGAGTAGAGCGTTCGGAGATCTTTGCCCGCGTAGATGCGCGCGAACCGTTCCGCCCGGAGAGCGGGACCCGTGCCACCACTGAGATCGGCACGGTGGCAGTTGCTGCACGCGGCGTCGTAGGCCGCAGCGCCGCGGGTTGCCTGGGCGTCGGTATAAACGCCATCGGCGACCGTGCGTTCAGGGGCCGGCGCGCTCTGCGTCGCAAGAACGATCGTGAACAGGCCGAGGACCGCGATGGTCATGGTCGGCTCATAATCCGGGCTGCGGCGGCTTGACCGGCTCCCACACCGCCGCGCCAGTGCGCTTGGTGTCGCGCCGATAGAGCCTGCCACCCTGAGCGACGTACAGCCACGTGCGGCCCGGTCCGCCGAAGGCGATGCTGGTCACAGGACGCGCGTTGAATTCGGGCTTGTTCAAGATGTTGGTGCAGCGGCCGGGCTGCTCGCACACCTGAATGCCCATCGCGCTCGTCGCCCACATGTAGCCGAGCGTATCGGTGGCGAGTCCGCCAACGCCACTGAACAGACCTTCTTCCGGCATCTCGAGGCGCTGAAATGGTTCGCCGTTGACGAGCGTTCCATCGGCAGCGATCTGGAACGACCACTGAAAGCGATCCATTCCGTCGCCGACGAGCAGCATTGCTTGATCGGGCGTCAGAGCCAGTGCGGTCGGGCTCATGATCTCGCCGCCGTTATACACAACACGACGCTGGCCGCTGACCTCGATCAGGCCGATGGTCTTGTGCGCCGTATCGACGAAATAGATCGCGCCGTTCTTCGTCAACGCAAAATCGTTGGCCTCGACATTCTGGGCGACAATTTTTTCGTCTTTTTCGCCAGCGGCGATGCCATACGAGATGACGCGTTTGGCCGCCAGCTGCGTCGCATATAGACGACCGTCGGCGCCGACGCGAACCACGCGCGCGCCGCCGGTGTTTTCCTTGAACACCGTGACGCGGTTCGCAGGATCCGACCGGTAGATCCGGTTAGTCGCGGCATCGGTGAAGTAGACGTTGCCGTCCTTGTCGGCGGCCGGGCTCGCCGCCGAGCTGTACGAGCCTCCGACCGGCTCCCACAGCCGATCGGGATAGATCAGCGCGTAGACCGCACCGCGTGGTCCACTGCCGCGTCCTGCTGGTGTCGCGCCGCGGCCTGGTCCGCCAGGTGCCGCGGGATTTGGTGGCGGCGGCACCACTTCCCGTCGCGGAACCGTCAGCGCGAAAATGCCGCGGCCGGCGCCGGGCGGCGCGTCGCCGGCGACGATCGGCGCCGGATATCCGCGCCACAGCCATCGCAAAGTGTCGGGCAACATCGACGCGCCGTGGCGATTGCTGTGGCCGTCCTCGCCGAGTTCGATGCGGACGTCATTCCCGGCGAACTCGAGCGCGGCGGCCATCCTCGGGTTTTCGAGGTACCAGCTGCCGGCGTAGTTGACGAGATCCTGACGGCCGGTCTGCATGAAAACACGCAGCGGCCGCGGCTCGGTGCGTCGAATCAGTCCCGGCAGTCGATCGGCGCCCCTGAAATTACCGAAGCTGCCGATCCAGGTGATGACACGACGGAACTGGTCTGGGCGATTCCATGCTGCGACGAACGCGCCGACGCCGCCGGTGCTGAGGCCGGCGATGCCGTGGTCGTTCGGATCGGTCGAGAGGTTGTGCGTTTTCGCGACGTCGGGAATCAATTCTTCGATCAGGAAGTTGGCGAATCGCGGCGTCAGCGAGTCGTACTCGAAGATGCGTTCGTAGCGGTTCTGTGCGGCGTCGGACAATGCCGGCATCACACCCGGATCGATGAAGATGGCCGCCATCGGCGGTACCGTCCGCGCTGCGATCAGATTGTCGAGGACGACCGGCACGCGGACGTTGTCGCCGGCGTAGCCGGCGCCGTCCAGAAAAATCATGAAGGCGAGCGGACGGCCCGGATCGTGGGCGGCGGGCACGTAGAGCTGATAGCTGTGCGGCGTTCCCGGAAAGAATTTGCCCGGCGCCAGCGTGTGACGGGTGATGGCACCGTGCGGCACGTCCGCGCGCGGCTGCGAGTCGGGGCCAAGCGCATAGTCGACGGGAGGCTGACCGCTCAGCGGCGCCTGCGGCAGAGTCGTCGGCGTCTGCGCGCCGACGAGGAACGCGAGGCCGAGAACGCTCCATCCGGCTATCGGCTTCATCGCAGCGTCCTCAACGTTTCGACGGAATCTTCGGCACGCCGCCCTGGGCGGTAATCAGTTTCGTCAGGAGGTCGACAGCCAGATCGACGGGCAGGTTGTCGGCGACGGCAATCGGCGTCCGCCCCGCGCCATTCAGCTCGTCCAGCTTGGCACCGTGGTCGGCGAGAAACTGGATGACCTCGCACACTTCCGGCTGCGTGCGCCCGTTCATCGCCACGGCCGCGTGCATGATCGTGTTGCCGTTGCTGGTGACGACATCGACGTTCGGATCGAGACCGTAGGCATACTTGAACGTCTCGAGCCGGGCGCCGGCCGCGGCCGCCATCAGCAGCGTCGAGCCGTCCTGGGCCTTCAGCGCCGGATCGGCGCCGGCGGCGACCAGCGTACGCATCACCTCGGCACGGTCGGCGCGCGCCGCCACCATCAACGGTGTCTGTTCTCCGGCCGGGCCGCCTCTTCCGCCGCCAGCACCGCCAGCGCCCGGGCGCGCGGCCGATTTCGGCGTGCGCGCGTTCGGGTCGGCGCCTTTGCCCAACAGCACCCGCACCAGGTCCTGATCGCCCGACTGAGCGGCGAGGTGCAGCGCGGTATTGCCGGCGCGATCGCTGACACGAAAGTCGGCGCCGCTGTCGAGCAGCGCCAGCGCGGCGGCCATTTGCCGATGCTGCATCGCGACGAGTAGCGGTTTCGCGCCCGACTGGAGCGCGACATTCGGATTGGCACCGGCCGCGAGCAGGATCTTGACCGCCGCGAGATCGCCTTTGACGACCGCGAAAACGAGCGGCGTAAAGCCAGATTTCGCAGCCGCATCGACGGCCGCGCCCATCCCGATCAAACCGTCAACGACCTCGCTATGCCCTTCCGCGGCGGCCCACATCAGCGCGGTCTGACCGGCACGTGGTTCGGCAATGTTCACGTCGGCGCCGCGCTGCACCAGCTCGCGCACGACCTCGAGGTTTCCGGCGCCGGCGGCGATCATGACTGCCGTTTCGCCATTCCAGCGTGCCGACCGCGCGTCGCCGCCGGCGGCGAGCAGCCGCCGCACCAGCGCCGCATCGCCGTTGCTGGCGGCGAGGGTCAGCGGCGTCTCGCCGTATTCGTCGACCGAATCGGCCCGCGCGCCGGCGTCGAGCAACGCCTCGGCCATGCGGCGTTCGCCGAGATAGACGGCCCAGGCGAGCGCCGTTGCGCCGTCAGGCTGCGCCGCGTTGACGTCGGCACGCGCGCGCAACAGGCTGTCGAAGGCTTTTTGATCGCGACGCTTGATCGCGGTGATCAAGTGATTTTCGCAGGGCTGAAGCCCTGCGCGACAACGCTGCGCGCGGCTGTCTGGCGACTGCGCACCAATCGGCAGCCATGCCGTCAACGCGACCAGCAGCACGCTCAGCGAGAAAGTGCGATGGCTCACAGGTTCGCGAGCCGGCCGGTGCTGTCACCGAAACCGTCGACGTGCGGCAGGCCCGCCAGGTCGAACATATTCAGGAACAGATTGTTGAGCGGCGTTTCCTTCGGATAGACGAGATGGCGGTTGCCGGCAATTTTTCCGCGGCCGGTGCCGGCCAGCACGATCGGCAGATCGTCATGCGTGTGGATATTCGACTCGCTGATGCTGCTGCCGAACACGACCAGCGAGTGGTCGAGCAACGTGCTGTCACCGTCGGGCGTCTCCTGCAAACGCTTCAGCAGATACGCGAACATGCCGACGTGCAGTTCGTCGATCTTGATCAGTTTGTCGAGCCGCTCTTCGTCTCCCTGATGGTGCGAGATCGAGTGGTGCCCATCGGAGATGCCGATCTCGCGATAGGCGCGGTTGCTGCCGTCGCGACCCAGCATGAACGAGGCGACCCGCGTCATGTCGGTTTGCCAGGCCGCAACCTGCAGATCGATCATCAGCTTCGAGTACTGGGCGTAGTCGTCGGGAACCGAGCCCGGTCGATCGAGCACCGGAACCTCCAGCGTGCGGCTCTGTTTTTCGGCCAGCGCGATCCGGCGCTCGATGTCGCGAACCGCCTCGAGATATTCCTCGATCTTCCGCCGGTCGCCGGCGCCGAGCCGCTGCTGCAAGCCGGCCAGGCTGCCGCTGACGTAATCGAGCACGCTCTTCTGCTTCTGCAGCCGGCGTGCGCGCACCTCGGGATCGGTGCTGTCGCCGTCGCCAAACAACCGTTCGAACACCGCGCGGGGATTGATCTCGGCCGGCAGCGGGCTGTTCGGGCCGCGCCACGACATCGACATGTATGCGCAGGTGTAGCCCGAGTCGCAGTTGCCGGCGAGCGGCTGCGGCTCGAGGCCGAGTTCGAGCGACGACAGCTGGGTGTGCTGGCCGAGCGCTTTCGCGGCGATCTGATCGGCGGAAATCCCCAGCCGGAAATCGGCGCCGCCGGTTTTGTAGGGATGCACGCCGGTCAGGAATGTCGCCGTCGCGCGCGCGTGATCGCCGGGACCATCGCCCAGCGCGCGGCCGGTCACCTGAGCGAGCCCGCTGACCACGTTCAGATGCTCGCGGAATGGTTCGAGCGCCTTCATCGTCGGCGCGAATTCGAAATTCGACCCGACCGTCTTCGGCGTCCACATGAACGGTCGCGGGCTCTTGTCGCAGGCGCCGACAATCCCGTTGGGCGTATAAACGTAGCCAAGGCGGATTGGCGGCTCGGACGGGGCGAGCGTCGCAGCGGCCGGACGCATCGCGTCGAGCAGCGGCAGCGCCATCGTGGCGCCGAGCCCTCGCAGGAACGTCCGTCGCGGCAATGCCTGATTGCTACCGATCATGATGGAACTGTCCTTTACTCGGGGAGCCTTGTCGATCGTTTTGCTCCAGGGGCCCCTGTCCCCCGGAGCGCATCCGGAATGGCACGCTGTTTACGACCGCCAGAATCCACGACGAAATTCGATAATTGTCGCCTGCCGCCGCCCGATCGATCGCTCGAACCGCAGGGAAATCGTAGTACTCGACGCCCCGGCCGAGAGCGTAGGTCAGCAGCTTTTCGGTTGCCGTGCGTACGAATTCGCGCCGATATTTCGTGAGCAGAAGCTGTGTGAGCCCCGCCGGGCCATCGAACACCGTCCCGTCCGGCAGTTTGCCGCTCGCGTCAATCGCCGCGCCGGCATCGGTCGCGCGCCATTGGCCGACGGCATCGTAGTTTTCCAGAGCGAAGCCGATCGGGTCCATCCGCGCATGGCAGGCGGCACACGTCGGATTGACGCGGTGAACTTCCATCTGCTCGCGCATCGATAGTCGCTTGCCGTGCGGCGCCGCCTTCAGCTCGGGCACATCGCCGGGCGGCGGGGGCGGCGGTGTCCCGAGAAGCGTTTCGAGCACCCACTTGCCGCGCTGCACGACCGAAGTCCGATTCGGGTACGACGTCACCGTCAACACACTGCCCTGCCCGAGCAGGCCGCGGCGGTTCGGGTCGGTGACGGGGACGCGGCGAAACTGCGATCCGTAGACGCGCGGAATGCCGTAGTGCTCGGCGAGTCGCTGGTTGAGGAACGTGTAGTCGGCCGTCAGCAAATCGAGAAGGCTCTTATCCTCCCGAAAAATGCTCGACACGAACAGCGTCGTCTCGGTGAAAAAAGCGTCGCGCAACGCTTCGTCGAATGGCAGCAGAACCGGATCGGGCTGCACGGTCGCCACGTTTCGCAACTGCAGCCATTGCCCGACGAAATTCGCGACCAGCGCGTCGGCACGCGGATCGTCGAGCATCCGCCGCACCTGGCGTTCAAGCGTGGCAGCGTCGCTGAGGCGCTTCTGTTCGGCGAGGCGGAGCAGCTCGTCGTCTGGAATGCTGCTCCAGAGGAAGAACGACAGGCGTGATGCCAGTTCGACATCGCTGACCAACGTGCGGCTGTTCGGCGCGACGCTTCTCGGAGCCTGCTCGATTCTGAACAGGAATTCCGGCGCCACGAGGATCGCCTCGAGCGCGGACTGGATGCGGCTGTCGAAGTCGGATCCGGCGTTCGATCCTGTTCGACTCTGCTCGTAAAACGCATAGAGCGGATCGACGTCGGCCTTCGTCACCGGTCGGCGGAAGGCGCGCCGCGCCAGGTTGGCGAGAATGGCTCGGGCGCAGGCCGGCTCGTCGGCGGTCTTGGTCGGTCGGCACGTGAAAATCGCGCGCCGGCTCGGCGTGTCTCCTCGCCCGGTTGGCTCGTACGGTCCGCCAACGATCAACGTGCTCACTTCAGGCGCCGTTCCCATCACGTCGAAGCGCTTGACGCGCGCGCCGTCAAGCCGCAGGTCGACCGGTGTCGGAATCTGCGTCGTGCCGCCGCGCCCCGCGGCCTGCCCCGCCGGCGCGTCGCGTTCCGCCTTCAGGTTCTCGCGCGGCGACGTGACGCCGATAGTGTGCAGGCCTGCGTTCACCGCAATGCGCACTTGGTAGGGATCGATCTCGGCCTGGTCGCCGTCGGCCTGCACGCCGAGCGCCCGCACTTTGAAAACGTATTCGGCGTTCAACGGGAAGTAATGCGAGACGACGATGCCGGCGCGCGAATCGAACGGCAGCTCGTCACTCAATCGCTCGTTGCGCACACCTTTGTTGGGATCGCGCTTCGCTTTGTAAATCTCCTCGACCGGCTTCGTCGAGAGATCGCCGACCGCCAGCGCGCTGACCCGGCGCGCCGCCGCCATGTAGCGATCGAGCAGCACCGGCGACGTGGACAGCACCGCGGCGATGTTGTCGAACCCGTAGCCTGAATCGTCGACCGGCAGCCACCCGCCCGGCTGGATGTCGACCGCCAGCAGATCCCGAACTGCATTGCTGTACTCCGCGCGGTTCAGCCGATGCACCGGCGCGCCGCCGACGCGCGGCCGTTCGCGCGCCGCCCGATCAAGCGTCGTTTCCAGGTACTCGACGAAGCCAGCCACGGTCGGTCCGTCCGGCCGCGCTCGAACGGTTGACGGCGGCATCTCGCCGGAGCGCAGCTTGCGCGCCACGCGTTCCCACACGTCGGCGTGCGCCGGCACATCCGCAAGCTGCAGATTCTGCAGGGATAGACCGCCGGTTTTCAGGCGGTCGCTGTGACACGAAACGCAGTACTTGGCGACGAGATCCGGAGGCGCGGCGTCGCGCGGCTGGCGAGAAAACGGCGGCGCCGGCTCCACCGCAGTCGACCTCGCGAGTAACGGCGAACCGTCGCCATGCGGAGCGAGACCGCCATGGCCGGCGCAGGCGCCCGCCATCAGGAAACCCGTCGCCGCCGAGCACAGCTGTAACCAGCGCACGGTCGAAGCTCGCGTGATTATAGCCGCAAAATGTCCAATGAAACCGATTACAATCGCGGACCATCGGCCGTCGGTCCGGCCGAAGACATGGAGGAGCGTATGCGACTGCATCGCGCGCTGCAGACAGTGCTGCCGATCGGAGGGCTGCTCGTCGGAACCTGGCTCGCCCCCGCCCTCTCCGCTCCAGCCATCAGTCTGGTTGCGGCATCACTCGATCAAGCGCCGGCCGTAGCGGGCCGTGGCGCGCAGGCGCCGCAAGGTCCGGTCGTCAATTCACCGGAAGTGCATCCCGATCGGCGCGTCACCTTCCGTGTTTTCGCGCCCGAGGCGCAGAAGGTGGAATTGCGCAGCCCAGGCGACATCCCCGGCGTCGGTGGCCGCGGCGTCGCGCCGCCGCAGCTGACCAAGAACGCCGAAGGCGTTTGGGAAGGCACGTTCGGACCGGTTCCTGCCGGCGCCTATCGCTACGTATTCGTCGTCAACGGCGTGACGACGATCGATTCGAGAAATCCGAATTCGAGCCAGACCAACACGACGGTCTATAGTCTGGCAGTCGTGCCGGGGTCGGAGGCGTTCGATACGAAGAACGTCCCGCACGGCGCCGTCGCGTCCGTTCATTACTATTCGACCGCGCTCGGCGGAACTCGCCGGATGCATGTTTATACGCCACCCGGATACGAGAACGGCCGCGATCGCTATCCGGTGCTCTACCTGCTGCACGGCGCGGGCGACGTCGACGATTCGTGGACATCGGTCGGCCGCGCCGGATTCATCCTCGACAATCTGATCGCCGCAAACAAAGCCAAGCCGATGATCGTCGTGATGCCGGCGGGTCACGTCAACGGCGCCGGTGCCGCGCTCGGAGGGAAA
>JADMIO011851735.1_pt1 | contig 59168 bp, 35 predicted proteins | sample 8958161 | NCBI WGS metagenome assembly JADMIO01 (sample SAMN16585339, study PRJNA669376) | soil metagenome | isolation source: Crop rotation soil | place: USA: Cullars Rotation, Alabama | collected 2011 | reverse complement strand
GCCGCGACTTCAAGTCACGTGAATTCCAAGCTTCGGATCCCACTGTGCTGGAAAGTAGCGAACTGGTCGAGATGCTCGGCAGCACGAACGATTGGTACGTGCGAAAGGCGCGGCGTCTGCTGGCCGATCGCCGCGACCCCCAGGCCGTCAAGCCGCTGGCGGCGCTGGTGACCGGCAGTAAGAACGATCACCTGGCGTTGGAAGCGTTGTGGGCCCTGTATGTCAGCGGTGGATTGGACAACGAGCTGGCCGAGAAACTGCTGGGGCATCGCAATGCCGACGTTCGCTGGTGGACGGTACGGCTGTTGGGCGACGAAGAAAAGGTCGCGCCGCCGATTGCCCGGCGGTTGGCCGAGATGGGGCGGCGCGACGACAGTATTGCCGTCCGCAGTCAGCTGGCCTGCACCGCCAGGCGTTTGCCCAGTCCGCAGGCGTTGCCGATCGTCAAGGAATTGGTTGCGCGCGAGGACGCGGTCGATCCTTACTTGCCGCTGTTGTTGTGGTGGGCTGTCGAATCGCACGCGGATGACGCGCAAGTCGAACTGTTGGCAATGTTCGCCGACGAGGCAACGCGGAAGCTGCCACTGGTGCACGACACGATTCTGCCGCGGCTCATGCGTCGATCGGCGGCCGAGGCCACGCAAGTTGGTTATCTGGCCTGCGCGAAGCTGCTCGAAACTTCTTCCGCGGCCGACCGCGGCATGATGCTCATTGCGCTCGACCAGGGCTTGAAGGATCGCACCGCGTCGCGCGGCGGCAGCGCGGGCACGCTGTTTGCCAACCTGGCGGAGAATTCCGCCGTAGCGGTCAAACGGGACGACTCGGCCGGCAGGGTGCCGGCACAGCTAGTCAAGCAGATCGAGTCGGCATGGCGCGATGACACCGACGACGTGGTTTTGATACGGCTGCTGGCCCGGCTGGGTAACCAGAAAGCGCAGGCGCGCGCCGTTGAGCTGACACAGGACGATCGATTGCCGGTGCCGAAGCGCGTCGAAGCCGTGCAACTGTTGGCCGAAGTCGGTCGGCCGTCTTGCGTCGCGGCGCTGCTGGAATTGTTGACGTCGGACAAGCCATTAGCTTTGCAGGTGGCCGTGCTTGAGGCCCTGCCGGCTTTTGACGATGACGGGATTGCGCAGGTACTCGTCGATGCTTATCCGAAGCTGCCGGCAAAGTTGCAAGCAAAGGTTTGCGACGTGCTGTTGAGCCGCAAGGCCTGGGCGGCCAGATTGCTCGAGCTGGTCGATGCCGAAAAATTTCCGGCCAAGGACATCGCGGTCGATCAGCTGCGTGTCGTGGCGCTGCACCACGACGAGCGGCTCGACGCGCTGGTGAAAAAGCACTGGGGGAGCATTCAAGGGGGCACGCCGGAGGAGCGGCTGGCCGAGATGCGGCGGATCAACAACGACCTGCGCGCGGCGCCCGGCGACGCGGCCGCGGGCAAGGAGCTGTTTACGAAGCATTGCGGCACGTGCCACAAGCTGTTCGGTGAAGGGAACCAAATCGGCCCCGAGCTGACGCACGCCAACCGCAAGAACACCGACGAGCTATTGGCGACGATCGTCAGTCCCAGCGCCACGATCCGCAAGGAGTTCATGAGCTACGTCGTGCAGACCACCGACGGCCGGGTCGTTACCGGCGTCATCGCCGCGCAGTCCCCCTCGAGCATTACGCTACTGGGAGCCAAGAACGAGCGCAGCGAAATCGAGCGCGACAAGATTGAATCGCTCGTGGAAAGCCCAGTGTCGCTGATGCCCGAGAATCTCCTCGGCCCGCTGCGGCCACAGGAGCTGCGCGATTTGTTCAGCTACCTGCAAAGCGAAGAGCAAGTGGCGGGAGCGAAATGAGGCTTGGATTGGCTGCCATGCTCACGCGAGCGTGACGCAATCCGGGAATTCGGAACGTGGTTTCGCCTGCTGCCAGCGGCGAAGGCATGTAGCCGCGGGCGGAGCTTTGCGGAGCCCGCGGGCCCCCGGAAGCCGGGCGCGGTCTATTCGAATGCCGGTCACCAGGTCGCTAACATGAAAGGCGCATCGACCAGCTAGTTGTTGCACAAGCCCGGGGCTTTGCGCGCAACAGCGTGCAAGCTCGCAAACCCCATTTGCGTTTCAGCTTTCCGACTTGCTCGAAGGGATTGCGAACCATGTCCCACGTCGTAACGAAACTCGGGCCGCCCATGGGACCGAACCTCGATCGCCGCGCGTGGCTGGTGGCGGCCGCCGCCGGGGCGGGCCTGAGCCTGCTGCCTGTCGGTGCCGCCGCCTCGCAGACGCTCGATCAGGCACAGCTCGAGCCCGCCAAGCGCAAGCTCATCGAGCGGCTGCTCTACCAGCGCAAGGACATCGACGATTGGCTGGCCGGCCGCGCATTTCCGTTCTGCAAGTACGACCCGGAGCTGGGCTACCTGCACATCGACCGCGATTTCAAGGAAGGGGTCGACGGCGCGGTCTGCAGCTATCGCTACGACGCATCCGGTGCGCGGCAAACCATCGCTTACGCCGGCCGGCCGTGCCGGATCAACACCTACGGCAACAGCTTCACCAGCTGCGAACAGGTAAGCGACGGCGAAACCTGGCAGGAATTTCTGGCGGCGCACCTGGGCGAGCCGGTGCGCAATTTCGGCATCGGCGGCTACTCGGTCTATCAGGCGTACCTGCGGATGAATCGCGAGGAGAAGAAGCTGCCGGCCAGATACATCGTGTTCAACATCTTCGACGACGATCACTACCGCAATCTGCATGCCTGGCAGCGGCCGCGTTTTGGCACCAATCGCCGCTCGCCGCAGCCGCCGGTCCCGCACGTCAAGGCCGACCCCGACGCGGGTACGCTCGTCGAAGTGCCCAATCCATGCCCCGACGCCCAGTCGCTATATCGACTGTGCGAATTCGACGAGGCGTGGAAACTCATGGGCGACAACTTCGCGGTCACCAACTTTGCCGCTCGCGAAGTGCTCAAGTCACAAGGGGCCGCGGGCGTGCCGCGCGACGATTTCGACGACGCGCCCTGCACGCGCCGCGCGTTGTACGCCACGACGCGCATCATCGAGCTGATCGAAAAGGCGGCCGTTGCTCAGAACTCTCGCGTGCTGTATGTGCTCTCGTACAGCGGACAGCGCGTGAAGCGGTTTTTGACCGACAAGTATCGTTTCGACAGCTCGCTCGTCGAGTTTTTCGAAAGCCGCAAGCTGCGCTACGTCGACTTGCTCCGCGCGCATGCCGTCGAATTCGATGGTTTCAAGCCCGACGTCGACGCCTATGTGAAGCGTTATTACATCGGCCATTACAACCCGCTGGGCAATTTCTTCTGCGCCTTCGCGATCAAAGACCAGCTGGTGAAGATGCTCGATCCGCCGCCGCCTGCGTACGCGCCGCACACGGGATTTTAGTCTCGAGCACTTGCTGCTACGGCGTGGCAAATGCCTCGCGAAAGCGGCGCATGGCGAGATAAGGATCGCCTGCGGGAAAGGCCTCCAGGGCAATCGAACCGCGATAGCCGATTTCGCGCAGCGTGTGGGCCACGTGCGGATAGTTGATCTCGCCCGTGCCCGGCTCGTGCCGGCCTGGCACGTCGGCCACGTGTACATAGCCCAAATGCTGACCGCAGCCGCGCAGCACCTGGCAGACGTTGCCCTCCTCGATCTGCACGTGGTAGACGTCGGCCAGCAGCTTGATTCGCGGGCTGCCAACCTCGTCGATCAGGCACAGCGCGTCCTCGACCCGGGCCAGCGGATAGCCTGCGTGATCGACCTTCGTGTTGAGCGGTTCGAGGTGGTACGTGACGTCGTGCCGCTCGGCCAGCTCGGCGATCCGGCAAAGGCCTTTGTAGGCCGTGATCCAGCGCGTGATCGGATTCGCGGCGATGGCATGCACGACGCGGCTTTGGTTGTCGATTTCGCCGGTGCTCAACACCAGCTCGCGGCAACCCAGCCGTTGGGCCACGGGCAAGGTTTCTTCGACTCCGCGCAAGAAAGTCGCCAGACCGTCGGGATGCACCAGGCTGCCGAGCGTGTAGCCGCTGAAGCTGTTGATGCGCACGGACGATCCATTGACCGCATCTGCCAGCGCGTGGACGTCGTGCTCATTCCAGCGCCAAAAATCGACGGCGAAGCCTTCGGCCGCGATCTTGCGCGCCCGCTCGGCGAGCGGCAGATCGCGAAACATGGTTTCGGCGCAGATTGCGAGTTGAAACATTGCGTGAAGGCTTGAGGCTTGAGACCTGAGGCTTGAGGAAGACGCTACATGCGTTGTCCTATCGTGACCGTGCTATGGGCGTCAAGAGGTTTACGATTGTCCTGCGATTGACCTGCGCCGCGCGAAGCCTTTCGGCGAGTTTTGTGTCGTGTGACGTGTAACGCGACGTTGCCGCCGTGCAACGCAAACTATGGTTGCGGTCGTTTGGCGATTGTATAATCGACGTAATTCTCGGAGCATGAACGGTCGTTTTTTGCGCCGCAAGCATATGGTGGGCGAGGGGTTGGCTGGCGATGTCTGGTTTTGCCCGACTGACACCGAGCGTACGATTTGCCGCCAGTGGTCTTGCGCTGTCGGTTATGGCGTGGCTGGCATTCGCCGCGCTGGCACGCTCGGCCGAGGCGCCGACTTTTGAGCGCGACGTGTGGCCGATTTTGGCGACTCGTTGCACGGCTTGCCATGGCGGTGATAAGCCCAAAGGTGGGCTCGACCTGACGAGCGTCGCGGCCATGCTCCGCGGCGGCGAAAGTGGTCCGGCACTGGTTCGCGCCAGGCCCGAAGCAAGTCTGTTGGTTGCCAAGCTCGACGAGCGCGAGATGCCGCCGGCCGGCGAGCGGCAGTTGCTGCCGGAGGAGATCGCCACGATTCGCAGCTGGATCGCCAGCGGCGCTCCGGCCGCGAATCCAGACGCCACCCCACCGCCGGTCTCGCCGGTGCGCGACGCCGACCGGCAGTTCTGGTCGTTCCGGCCGCTGGCCGAAGTTGAAATTCCAAGGCTGCGCACTAGCGATCGTGCCCGCACGCCGATCGACGAGTTCCTGTTGGCGAAGCTCGAAGCAAAAGGGCTGGCGTTCTCGCCCGATGCCGAGCCGGCGACCCTGGTGCGCCGCGCGGCGCTCGATTTGCTCGGCCTGCCGCCCGAGCCTGCCGAGGTGGCGGCCTTCCTGGCGGATCGCGATCCGGGCGCGTACGAGCGACTGCTCGATCGCCTGCTTGCTTCGCCCCATTTTGGCGAGCGCTGGGGACGGCACTGGCTCGACGTGGCCGGCTACGTCGACACGATCGGGTTCGACGTCGATGCCACGCTCGTATTGCTTGCGGAGAACAAGTGGCTGTACCGCGACTTCGTGATCCGCTCGTTCAACGAAGACAAGCCGTTCGACCAGTTCCTGTGCGAACAGCTGGCCGGCGATGAGATGTACGACTGGCGAAACGCGGAGCGTCTGACGCCGGCGATGCGCGACGCGCTGGTCGCCACGGGATATCTGCGGACCGCGCGCGACTTGACGCACGAGGACGTCGGTCTGATCCGCCAGAATTATTTCGGCATCATGCACGACACGCTGGAGACGGTCGGCACCGGCCTGTTGGGCTTGACGATCAATTGCGCACGGTGCCACAGCCACAAGTTCGATCCCATTCCGCAGGAAGACTATTACCGGATGATGGCATTGCTCAGTCCGGCGTACAATCCGCATGCCTGGCAGCCGGTCACGCCAACCGAGACCCGCAAGGACGACCGAACGTTGGCGGATGTTTCGCCGCTCGAAAAGACTGCCATTCAAGAACACAATGACGGGGTCGAACGAGAGCTGGCGCCGCTTAGGCAACAGCTGAGCGATCTACGGCAGCCGCACGTGGCGCGGCTGCGTGAAGAGGCATTGGCCAAACTGCCCGAAGCGATTCGCGCCGACGTCAAGCAGGCGGTCGACACGCCCGCCGACAAGCGCAACGAGGTACAAAAGTATCTGGCCGAAAAACTCGGCGGCAGCCTGGCGATCAAGCCCGAGCAGGTCGATAAGCAACTGCCTGACGACGAAAAGAAAAAGCTAGACGAGCTGAAGTCGCAGATCGCCTCCATCGAGGCGAAGCGCAAGCGGTGGGGAAAGATTCAGGCACTGTACGACGTCGGCCCGCCGCCGCCGGCCCATCTATTGGTCCGCGGCAGCGAGGAGTCGCCGGGCCAGGAAGTGCCGCCCGGCTTCTTGCGGGTGCTGTCGGTTACCGACGCGGCCGCCGTGGCGAGCGCGTCGACGCCGATGGAAGGCACGAGTGGTCGTCGCACGGCGCTTGCCCGTTGGCTCACGCGACCCGGTACGCCCGCCAGCGCGCTGGTGGCCCGCGTGATGGTCAACCGCGTCTGGCAGCAGTTGTTTGGCCGCGGGATCGTGGCGACGGGCGACAACTTCGGCGCCCAGGGCAAGCCACCGACGCATCCGGAATTGTTGGAATGGCTGAGTCGCCGTTTCATCGCGGATGGCTGGAAGATCAAGCCCTTAATCAAGCAAATGATGCTCTCGAGCGCCTATCGACAGGCGTCACGCCGCGATCCGACCGCGGTATCGGGAAACGCCGAATCGCAAAACGCGGATTCGGAGCTGGTCGACCCTGGCAACGAACTGTTGTGGCGCATGCGGTTGCGGCGGCTGGAATCGGAGATCGTGCGCGACTCGATCCTGGCGGTCAGCGGCGCGCTCGACCGCACGCAGGGTGGCCCGCCGGTGCCCATCAACGCCATGAGCGACGGGATGGTCGTCGTGGCGCGAGAGAAACTTTCGCGCCCAGCCGACGCGTTTCGTCGCAGCGTGTACCTGGTGACGCGCCGGGCCTACAACCTGTCGCTGTTGACCGTGTTCGACCAGCCGCTGGTGGCGACGAATTGTTTGAAGCGCGACGCCTCGGCGGTGCCGCTGCAATCGCTGGTGATGCTCAACGACGCGTTTGTCCAGGAGCAGGCCGACCGATTCGCCGCGCGCATCGAGCTGGCCGAGAGCCGGTCGCCCGAGTCGAGAATCGCCGCCGCGTTCGTTTGGCTGTTGGCCCGCGGTGCAAACCGCGAAGAAATGGCCACCTGTCGCGATCTGCTCCGCGACCAGGCCGACTTGTGCCGCCGCGCCGGGATGGACGACGCGGCCGCCGGGCACCAGGCGCTCGTGCAGTTGTGCCATACCTTGATGAATACGAGCGAGTTTTTGTATGTGGAATGATGCGCCCAACGGGCTTGGCAGCCGCAGGGCGTTCTTGCAGGACGCTTCGCTGGGGTTTGGCTCGTTGGCCCTGGCGCACATGCTCGCGCAAGATCGTGCGTGGGCCGAGACGAATGCCCCGGGCGGGCCCGGCGGTACCGATCTGCGCCCGCGGGGCGGCCACCACGCGCCGCGAGCCACCAGCGTGATCATGCTCATGCAAGTCGGCGGGCCGAGCCACATCGACCTGTTCGATCCCAAGCCGGAACTCACGAAGCGCGACGGCCAGGAGTTTCCCGACAGCATCGAAACGCTGCAGCCGGGAAGCGAAACCAAGAAGCTGATGGCCAGCCCATTCAAGTTTCAACCGCGCGGCCAGTGCGGCATGGAGATTTCCGAGCTGCTGCCGGCGATCGGATCGGTGGCCGACGAGATTTGCCTGGTGCGCTCGATGCAGAGCGACAACAACAACCATCCGCAGGCCACGCGGTGCATGAACACCGGCAAGGTTTTTCCCGGCCGGCCGGCGCTCGGTTCGTGGATCGGATACGCTCTGGGGAGCGAAAATCAAAACCTGCCGGCTTACATCGTGCTGCGCGATCCCGATGGTTACAACAACAACGGCACCACGATGTGGGAAAACGGCTGGCTGCCGGCCACGTTTCGCGGCACCGAGATTCAGTCGCGCGGCGCCGCGGTGCTCGACTTGCATTCGGCGGCTAAATTGCCCGAGGGGATGCAGCGAAACAACCTGGCCGCGCTGGCGAAGTTGAACGACGAGCGCCGCAAGCTCTATCCGCGAGAGTCCGATCTTGAAGCGAGGATTCGCAACTACGAGCTGGCCGCGCGGATGCAGACCAGCGCCGAAGCGGTGCTTGATATAGCGGGCGAAACGCACGCTACGCGCGGGCTTTATGGTCTCGATAACCCAACGATTGAGAATTTCGGCACGCGCTGCCTGATGGCCCGCCGGCTGGTCGAATCGGGCGTGCGCTTCGTGCTGGTCACCACGCCCATCAAAAGCGGCACGGCGCCGTGGGACCATCACGAAAAGATCAAGCCGGGGCTGGAGGTGTTGTGCCCGCAGGTCGACTTGCCCACCGCCGGTCTGATTCGTGACTTGAAGCAGCGGGGCCTGCTGGATTCGACGATCGTGTTTTGGACCGGCGAGTTTGGCCGTTTGCCGATTTCGCAAAAGGCCAGCGGGCGCGACCACAACCGCAATGCCTTCAGCCTGATCGTGGCCGGCGGCGGCTTCAAAGCCGGCCACGTGCACGGCCGCACCGACGAAGTAGGCTACCGCTCGATCGAAAGCCCCGTGAGCTGCCCCGACCTGCTAGCCACGATCTTGCACCAGCTCGGACTGGATCACGACCGGCTCAAGTACTTGCACCACGGTCGCGAAGAATCGCTCACCGACTCGCCGGTGACGGGGGCCCGCGTGGTCCGCGAGTTGCTGGACGCATGAACTGAATGGCGTGTTCGAGATTCGCGCTTAAAGAGTAGACCGCGCACTACTCGACGTCGCCTTCCGGTCGAGCAAGAGTGGCTCTTCCATGTTCATCGACATGGACTTTCACAACCGTCCCGTCGTAAAAGTCCTCGCGTCGAAATATTCTTCCGGTCGATTCCAGCTCGTCTTCGAAAAAGCACCACGCTTCTTTTCCATTGTTCAATGCGACGCCGTAAGAGTGCGACGACGCATCATTGCGTGGTGTCCGTCCCAGAATGACACCAATCTGCCCATTCAGATGAGACTTGGCCTGATCCAGTGACTTAATGCGAACCTCTTCATAGAAGTCAAAGATTGGATCGGCCATTTTGTCTGCCTGAGTTCCCCCGCTTCATCTTCGCGAAATTCAGCGTTTACCTTCGGTTGCCGCCACCGTATTGACCAGCGTTCCGATCCCCTCGATTTCCACTTCCACGCGATCGCCTGGTTTGATGGCGCTGGTGCGGCCTGGCGTGCCGGTGAAGATCACGTCGCCCGGCTCGAGCGTTACGTAATGGCTGATGTAGCTGACCGTCTTGGCGACGCTAGTGATCAGCTGGTTGGTGTTTTCTTCCTGCATCACTTTGCCATTGAGCCGCAGTTTCAACTGCAGCTTGTCGTAGTCCAAACCTGACGCGATCACCGGCCCGACCGGGCCGAACGTGTCGCTGGCCTTGGCGCGCCACCACTGCACGTCGTTCTTTTGCCAGTCGCGGGCACTGACGTCGTTGCCGCAGGTGACGCCGAGCACACATTTGCGGGCCTCTTCTTCGCCGACGTTCTTGGCGCGGCGGCCGACGACGATCACCAGCTCACCTTCGTAGTGCACGTCGTTGGTTCCGGCGGGAATCACGATCGGTTCGCCGGAGGCAATCAGCGAGGAAGGGGTTTTGAAGAATATCTGCGGCAGTTGGAACTTGGCGGGTATCTCACCCGGCTTTTCGGTTTCGACGACCGTCTTGCTGTCAGCCGTGGTCTGGCCGGTTTGTCCGCTGGTCGTCACTTTCGTTGTCGTGGTCACGGTGGCGATATTATCTCCGGCGCCGAGGTGGCTCTTATAGCTGCCGGCCAGTGCCAATACTTTGCTCGGGCGGGCCACCGGCACCAGCAGCTTGACGCTCGACAGCGGATAGGTGCGGTCGGTCGGCTTCCAGATAGCAAACAAGTCGCCATCGATCTGCCGCACGACATCCCCTTCGATGATGCCATAGGCCACCGTGTCGCCAGCTTGAAAGCGGGCGTAGCGAGTAACCTTGTCGGCCCCGTCCGCGACGGAAGCGGCCAGCAAGCCAAGCAAGAACGCGGAAGCGAAACCGCTTTGTCGACGGGACATGGCCCATCTCCCTGGTGTCTGGTGCAATGGGGAACAGCTCACAAGTGATGGAATCAAATCGGGCGCCATTCTACGAGGTATTCTGGCGCGACACCACGATTCTTCGCATCTCTAATCGAAATCAACTGGGATCGCCCGCTTGCTTCCACCAGGGATAGTACGTGGGCATGTCGCGACTTGCGCGCATGGTGAACTTGGGGGGGCGTTTTTCGAGAAACGACACGACGCCTTCGCGGACGTCGGCGGCGCGGCCCATGTGGTAGATGCCTTGCGATTCGATGTCGTGCGCCGCGCTGGGATCGGGCGCGGCCAGCATCTTCCACAGCATCTGTCGCGTGAGCGCGACGGCGACCGGCGAAGTGTGTTCGGCAATCTCGCGCGCGAGCGCTTGGGCCGCAGGCAACAGCTCGTCGGGAGGAAGCACGCGTCTCACCAGCCCGCCGCGCAGCGCCTCCTCGGCGCCGAACACGCGGCCCGTCAACATCCATTCGGCGGCCTGACTGATTCCCACCAGCCGCGGCAAGAACCAGCTAGAGCACGCTTCGGGCACGATGCCGCGGCGCACGAAGACGAATCCGAACCGGGCCTTGTCGCTGGCCAGGCGAACGTCCATCGCCAGCGTCATCGTCACACCAATGCCGACGGCCGGCCCGTTAATAGCACCGATGATCGGTTTCTTGCTATCGTAAATCGCCATGCTCAGCTGGCCGCCGATGTCGCGGTAGACGCCGGAGTCGCCGGATGCCGTTGGCTGCGGTTCGTTGCGGGCGAACGTGTCGGCTCCCTTGGCCAGGTCGGCGCCGGCACAGAATGCCCGCTCCGAGCCGGTGACGATGATGGCGCGCACGTCGTCATCTTCGCTCGCGCGCCCCACTGCGTCGATGATTTCGGAGCCCATCGTGGAATTGAATGCATTCAGCTTCTGCGGTCGATTGAGCGTGATCGTCAGGACGCGGTCGTTGACTTCATAGAGCAGCGTTTCGTACATGGCCTTGATCCTGTGACTGCGGACGTAGGTCGATCGCTCGTGCAGACGGATGACTTATCGCCGCCATCAATGTATGCTCGATTGAGAGCCGCGTCACCCGCACGGCCGTCAAGTTTCTCTTTCCCGACAGACTGCATGGCAGACCTGGCGTTGAGCTCCGATTCCTCCTCGTCCAAGCGCTCGCAAGTCGTCGTCTGCCTGGCCGGCCACATCGACCACGGCAAGAGTGCGCTGGTGCGGGCCTTGACCGGCGGCGTCGTGGATCGATTGCCCGAAGAGAAACGTCGCGGCATGACCATCGACCTGGGCTTCGCGCACTTCGACGCCGACGGCACCCGAATCGCGCTGGTCGACGTGCCCGGGCACGAGGGCTTCATTCACACGATGGTCGCCGGGGCGTCGGGGGTCGATGCGGCGCTGCTGGTGGTGGCCGCCGACGACTCGGTGATGCCGCAAACGCGCGAGCACCTGGCCGTGCTCGAGCTGTTGAAGATCAAAACCGGCGTGATCGCGATTACCAAGTGCGACCTGGCCGACGAAGAACAGTTATCGCTGGTTCAGCTCGACGTCGTGCAGCTGGTGGAACGAACGTCTTTGGCCCAGGCGCCCGTGATCCGCGTTTCGACCCAAACAGGCGAGGGGGTCGAGGCCGTTCGGCAGGCGCTAGTGACGGCTGCGCGGCACGTCGAAGACCGGCCGTCGGCCGACTCGCGATTCCGATTGCCGATCGACCGGGCTTTTTCGCCGAGGGGGCAGGGAGCCGTGGTCACCGGAACCGTATGGCTCGGCACCGCCCGCGTGGGCGACACGCTGTCACTATTGCCAGGCGGCGCTCAAGTCCGCGTTCGCCGTTTGCAATCCCAGGGAGTCGACGTCGAATATGTTTCAGCCGGCGAGAGAGCCGCGGTCAACCTCGCCGGCATGAAAGCCTCCGAAATTCGCCGCGGCGATGAACTGGTTACGCCAGGCGCGTTCGAGCCTTCGCGCCGGTTGCTGGTGCGACTGAGCATACTTTCCGATACCGCCGGCGCGCTGCGGCATCGCCAGTCGGTGCGACTACATTTGGGGGCCAATCAAACCACGGCGCAAGTCCTCTTGGGGCAGGAGAGCAAGGAAATCCCCCCGGGCAGCGAGGCATTCGCCGTGCTGCGCTGCGCCAAACCGATCGTTGGCCAGCACGATCAGCCGCTAGTCATTCGCCAGCTCTCGCCCGAGCGGACGATCGGCGGCGGCTCGATCATCGTGCCGGCGCTACGGCCGGCAGATCGTTTGCTCCGTTGTTTAGCGCTCGCGCAAGAGCTGTCGGACGTGCGTCCGGACGTGCGTCTCTCGGCTTACATCGAGCTAAGGCGCGAAGCGACGTTCGATGAGGCCACGCAATCGCGCATCGGTTTGGACCAGCGGCAATTCGAGGCGGCCGCGCGGCATCTGGTGGAGCGACGCGCGGCCTACTGCACTGCCGGTCCCCGGCCGCGATACGTCACCGCGGCCCGCTTTGGCGAATTGAAACAACAGCTGATCCGCTCGTGCCAGGCGGAGCTCGCTCGGCGCAAGCCGGCGCGAATGGTTGGCGTCGCGGTCGTGCTCTCGGCAGTCGAGCGACAGGCGAGCGCGGAGATCCTGGAGGCCGTGTTGGGCGATTCGATAGCTCGCGGCGAGCTGGTTCGGCGCGGCGATCGTGTCGGGCTGCCTGGCGGAACCCAGCTGTCGCACCGCCAGCGGCAGCTCCTTGAATCTCTGGTAAGCCAGTGCGCCGAGGCCGGGTCGACGCCGCCGACGCTGAAAGAATTCGCCGCTCGCGCGGGTTGCACGCCAAAGGATCTCGAGCCTCTGGTGCAGGTGGCCGTCGACGAAGGGCGGCTGGTCCGCGTGTCGAGCGAGCTGACGGTGGCGGTCGAGGCCCTCGAGAACCTGCGGCAAAACCTGGCCGACTATTTCCAACGGCATCCCTCAGCTAAGATCGGTGAGATACGCCAGCGCTGGGGAATGACGCGCAAGCACGCGGTGCCGATCTTCGAATTCTTCGATCGGCAACAAGTCACAACTCGCTCGGGCGAGCTCCATGTCGCTGGATCGAGGATTTCAGTGCCCTTCGACGAGACATTGTTATGAGTCCCGCACATCCACAAAACCTGCGCTTGCTGCCGGCTGTCGAGCGTGTGCTGAACGTGCCTGGCGTCGTCGAACTTAGCGCGCGGCACGGAAGGAGCACCGTGGCGGGCTGGGTTCGCCAGGTTCTCGACGAGCTGCGCAGCGGCGGGCGCGGAAAGCTGCCCGATGATTCGCACGCGATTCTCGATGCCGTCGTCGCTCGGCTCGACGAGCTTGCTCGCCGCGACGAGGTCCGGCGATTGTGCCGGGTCATTAATGGCACCGGCGTCGTCATTCACACGAACCTCGGCCGCGCGCCTTTGGCCGACGCGGCGATCCATGCTTTGACCGAGGCGGCGGCATGCACCAACCTGGAAGTCGACTTGGCCAGTGGCCGTCGCGGTCGGCGCGGCGCGGCGGCCGAGTCGTTGTGCCGCGAGGTCACCGGCGCCGAGGCGGCGCTGCTGGTCAACAATTGTGCCTCGGCCACACTTCTTGCTTTGCAGACTCTGGCCGGCGGCCGCGAGGTGATCATCTCCCGCGGCCAGCTGGTCGAGATCGGGGGCTCGTTCCGGTTGCCCGACGTCTTCGCACAAGCTGGCGTCGTGCTGCGCGAAGTTGGCACCACGAATCGCACCAGGCTCTCCGACTACGACACGGCGATCGACGACCGTACCGCGGCACTGTTGCGGGTTCACCCGAGCAATTATCGGATCACCGGTTTTTGCGAAGAGGTGCCGATCGGAGAACTGGCCGAGTTGGCGCACGCGCGCTCGCTGCCGGCCATCGATGACGTGGGGAGCGGCTGCCTGTACGATCTGGCGAAATATGGCCTGGCCGACGAGTCGATTGTTGGCCATAGCATCCAGGCGGGCGCCGACCTGGTACTGTTCAGCGGCGACAAGCTGCTGGGTGGCCCACAGTGCGGGATTATCGTGGGCAGGCGCGAGCTCGTCGACAAGCTGCGAAGCAATCCACTGGCCAGGGCGGTGCGCGTCGACAAGCTGACGCTGGCGGCGCTAGCAGCGACGATGGAGATTCACCGCGCGGGCCGGGCGTTTGCCGAGATTCCGGTGCTGCGGCAGCTCTCGCGCTCAGCGGAAGAAATTCACAGCGCGGCCGAACGGCTCGCGGCGCAGCTTCGTGCACAAGCGCCCTCGGCGGTCGCGTTCTCGGTGCAAGCTGTCGAATCGGCGCCCGGCGGGGGGGCGCTCGCGGGCCAGACGCTCGCGAGCTGGGCCATTGCGATCGAGTCGGCGCATGCTGAGCGCCTGGCCGAACGATTGCGGTTGGGAACGCCCGCCGTGCTGCCGCGCACCAGCGAAGGGCAGGTGCTCATCGACCTGCGGACCGTGCTCGAGCCGGACGAACAGCCGCTCGTGGCTCGATTGCTCGAATGCGCTTCGGACTGAGCCACTCGGCCGCATTGGCGGCGCAGCGATGCGCTCCGTACAATTCATTGCGCCTCGGGAGTGAATGCGGCTCTGGTGACCGCCCCGGTCTTCAAAACCGGCGGAACGTCGTAAACCGGCGTTCGGTGGGTTCGATTCCCATCCGCTCCCGTTTTTTTACGCGCAAGCGCGATGCCATCACAAGCCCGAAGCGCAAGCGCCGGCCCGTAGGGATCGTTGCGGCGCAAGAAGAACCCGGCGCTTGCACTTCGGGCTTGTATTATTACACGCCTGTTGAGCGCACGACCGTCATCCGGCCGGGTTCGCCCGTTTCGATCTGGCCGATGATCGCGGCGTCGCCGACGCCGGCGGCTCGCAAGGCGGCGAGTGTGCTCTCGACCTGGTCCGGCGCCACGGCGGCCAGCAATCCGCCCGAGGTTTGCGCGTCGCACAATATCAGTTGCTCTTCCTTCGTCACATCGGGGGCGTACGTCACCCAATCGTTCAGAAAGTGATGATTGGCGTGCGTGCCGCCAGGGACAGTTCCTTCGCGCGCGTAATCCCAAGCCGCGGCCAGCACCGGCACGCGATCGAGATAGATCCGCGCGCCGACGCGACTGGCGGCCACGACGTTGCGCAAGTGCCCGAGCAATCCAAAACCGGTGACGTCGGTCAGGGCGTGCACTCCGTCGCGGGCGAAGACCTCGCCAGCCGCGCGATTGAGCGTCTTCATCACGCCGATCGCGCCGCCGATCGCGCTTAGTTTGTCGACGCCGTTTTTGGCGGCCGTGGTAATGATGCCCAAACCCAGCGGCTTGGTGAGGATCAACACGTCTCCAAGCTGCGCTTTGTCATTCGACAAGACGCGCTGCGGCGAAACGGTGCCGACGACTGCCAGGCCGAAGATCGGCTCTTCCGACTTGATCGTGTGCCCGCCGACGATGGCGATGCCGGCTTCGCCCGCCTTATCGGCGGCCCCGCGCAAGATTTCCACCAGCACTTCCTTGGGCAGCGCCGTGTCGGGAAAACCGACCAGGCTCAGCGCCGCGGTCGGCTTACCCCCCATGGCATACACGTCGCTCAAGGCATTCGCGGCGGCCACCGAGCCGAAGTCATACGGACTGTCGACGATCGGAGTAAAAAAGTCGGTCGTCAGCACTAGCGCCAGCTCGTCGCTGAGCCGATAGACGGCCGCATCGTCGGCCGTGGCACAGCCTACCAGCACGTTGGGGTCGGTGATCGCCGGCAGTGACGGCAGCAGCGACAACAAATAATCCGGCGGCTGCTTGGCGGCACATCCGGCGCGCTTGGCGAATTGAGTGAGGCGAACAGGTTCGGTCATCACGAAGGCCCTCGAACGACGGACTCGGGAACTCGACAGTCTCGGTTGCTGGCGGCGCGAAAGCAAGAACCTGGCAGATGCGCGAAACAATTGCCAGCTGCCTCGCTTGCGCGCTTGCGCGTCGGGTTAGTGCTGCTTCAAATGGCGTGCGGGACTCCCTTTGAGTTTGCGGCGCTGATAGAATAAAGCGCATGGCCGCCAAGCGCTACATCATGAACGCCGGACGCACGACCAAGCAGGGACAGCAGATCAATATTTCCAAGGACAGCCCCGAGTACCTGGCCATGGTCACGACGTTGATCATGAATGCCGATGATATGAAAGAAGCGGGCATCCAGTCGGGGGGCACCCTGCGAGTCCGCTCCGACACCGGCGAAGGCATCTTTCAGTGCAAAGAAGGGAAAGTTCCCGCGGGCATGATTTTCGTCCCCTATGGCCCGCCTACTTGCCGATTGATGGGCCAGACCACTGACGGCACGGGCATGCCGACCTCGAAGGGTTGGGAAGTCGAAATCGAGCCGGTCGCGCCCGCCGAGCCCACAAGCGAAGCCGCCTCGTGAACCAGACTGGATTCAAGCAATTGCCGCTAGCACGTTCGTTTCGCAAGAGAGATTAGAAAATGAAAACCGAATTACCCGGCGATCCTCAAGAGCCCGAGCGGACTTCACCTGCCGTGCCCGGCGGCGACAAGGCGCAACCCTGGGAATTGATCGACGTGGGGCGCTATCGCCCGCGTCGCATCCGTGGCAGCTGCGTCGGCCGGGAGCTGGGGTGAACGTTTGTCGTGCCGCCCGGTCCGGGCGGGGCTGACAAACCGTGAGTGTGAAGATCATCGAGATCACCATCGAGGCATGCGATGAAAACCGACGGCTTGAAGATTGTTGAGCACGCGACGTGCACGTTTTGCGGCTGCGTCTGCGACGATATCGAGCTGCACGCCGACAGCGAACGAATCGTGAAGACGAAACATGCCTGCAGTTTGGGCGAAGCCTGGTTTCGCAACCATACGGCCGAGCATCTGTATCCCGACGCGCTAATCGACGGGCAGCCCGCCTCGACCGAGGAGGCCATCGAGGCCGCGGCCGAATTTCTTTACCGGGCGCACATGCCGTTGGTGTACGGGCTGAGCAACATTACCTGCGAGGCGCAGCGCGAAGCCGTTTCGCTGGCCGAGATGGTGGGCGGAGTAATCGACAGCCACACCTCGTTGTGACACGGGCCAACAGAAATCGCCGCCCAGTTGGGTGGCAAGGTCACGTGTACGCTGGGCGAAATCAAAAACAGGGCGGACTTCATCGTTTACTGGGGAGGTAATCCGGCCGAGTGCCACCCGCGGCACTTCACCAAGTACACGCTCACGCAAAAGGGAAAATTCGTGCCCAACGGCCGCAAGGACCGCACCATGGTCCTGGTCGACATTCGCGAAACGCCCAGCGCGCGGGCCGCCGACCTGTTTCTGCAGATCAGGCCGGGCAAGGATTTCGAAATTCTCACCGCGCTGCGGGCGCTGGTGAAAGGACAACGCGTCAACGAGAAATCGGTCGCCGAAACGGGCCTGTCGATCGATGTGCTGCGCGACCTGGCCGAGCAGATGAAAAATGCGCGGTTCGGCGTGATCTTTTTCGGTATGGGCCTGTCGATGACCCGCGGCAAGCACATGAACTCGGCCGCGGTGCTGGCCCTGGGCGCCGAGCTGAACGCGTTTACGAAGTTTGTCACGATGCCCATGCGCGGACACGGCAACGTCACTGGCTCCGACATGGTGATGCGCTGGACCACCGGTTATCCGTTTGGCGTGAGCTTGTGCCGGGGTTATCCGCGGTTCAACCCGGGCGAGTTCTCGACCGTCGATCTGCTGGTGCGCGGCGACGTCGACGCGGTGCTGGTGCTGGGGGCCGATCCGGGCGCCACCATGCCGCAGCCGGGCATTGACCACATGGCCAGCGTGCCGACGATCGTTCTCGATCCGAAAGTGACGCACACCAGTCGGCTGGCGCGCGTTCACATAACCACTGCGGTCACGGGCATCAGCGCACCGGGCACAGCGTATCGCATGGACGAGATTCCGCTACCGCTGCGGCCGGCGCTGGTCTCGCCGTATCCCACCGACGAGGAAGTGATTCGGCGGATCCACGCGGCGGTCGCCAAAAAACCGCCGTGGATTCCGCGGCTTGCGGCCCTGTCGCCAACGAGTTAGAACCAACGCCGCCAAAAGCGCTCGTCGGCAGGACGAACGGAGACTTTTCGTGCTACGCATCACCGGTGGCAAAGTTTACGACCCGGCCAACGGCATCGACGGCGTCGTCCAGGACATCTACATATCGGACGGCCGCATCGTCGCGGCAGGCGACGCCACGCGCACGATCGATGCCCGCGGGATGATCGTCTTTCCCGGCGGCGTCGATATCCATACCCACGTCGCCGGAGCGGCGCTCAACTTCGCCCGGGCGATGACGCCGGAGAACCATCGGCTCGCCCAGGCGATGCTGCACACGCCCGAGCGCCGGGCCGGCATCGGGGGGCAGACGCCGACCACGTTCGCCACCGGCTACCTATACGCCGGCATGGGTTACACGACCGTGATCGAAGCGGCCGTTCCGGTCTTGAGCGCCAAGCACACGCACGAAGAGTTGCGCGACACGCCGATCGTCGACAAGGGCTGCTGCGTGCTGATGGCAAATAACGAGCTGGTGTTGGACTTGCTCGAGCAGGGGGAGATCGAGCGGGCCAAGGAGGTTGTCGCGTGGTTGATCTGGGCGGCGAAGGGATACGGCGTGAAGGCCGTAAATCCTGGCGGCGTGACGGCCTGGAAATGGGGTAAGGACGCCAAGGACCTGTTCGAGCCCGTGCTGGGCTATGGCAAGGTGACGCCGGCGGTGATCATTTCCAGCCTGGCGCAGATCGTCGATCGGCTCGGCTTGCCGCACCCGCTGCATTTGCACTGCAACAACCTGGGCACGCCGGGGAATGTCGCCACGACTTTGGAAACGATGAAAGTGCTCGAAGGGAATCGGGCCCACATGGCCCATTTGCAGTTCCATTCCTACGGCGGCGACGATTGGCACACGATCCGCAGCGAGGCCGTAGCGATTGCCGAGTACTTCAATGCACACAAGAACCTGACGGCCGACGCCGGCGCGATCCTGTTCGGCAATGCGGTCACGATCACCGCCGACGGTCCCTGGCAGCATCTGTTGTATCAGCTTACCGGCAGAAAATGGGGAAACCTCGACGTCGAAAACGAAACCGGCTGCGGCATCGTTCCTTACACGTACAAAGGAAGCAACCTGGTCAACGCCGTGCAGTGGGCCGTCGGTCTGGAGTTGCTGCTGTTGATCGATGATCCATGGCGGATCTTCTTGACGACCGATCATCCCAACGGCGCTTGCTTCTGGCGCTATCCGGAAATCATTCACCTGCTGATGAACGCCGACGTGCGGCGCGAGCGCGTGAAAACATTGCCGGCCAAGGCCCAGGCCCGCACGACGCTGGGTGACTTGGATCGCGAGTATTCGCTTTTGGACATTGCCACGATTACCTCCGCCGGACCCGCTCGGGCGCTGGGGCTGGCGAACAAAGGGCAGCTGGGCGTGGGGGCGGATGCCGACGTGGCGATCTACAACGAAAAGCCCGACGGCGAGTTTCTGTTCCGCTATCCGCGCTATGTCATCAAGGCCGGCGAGATCGTGGTCGAGGAAGGCGAGATTCGCAAGATGAGCGAAGGGCGCGAATTCCTCGTGCAACCGGTATACGATAATTCGATTGAGGATTACCTGCGGCCGTTGTTCGAACAGTATTACACGATGTCGTTCGAGAACTATCCCGTCGAACTGGATCGGATCGAACGCGCCGACGTGCGGCAGCTGGCTGGAGAGTGAACCGCTCCATGATTACTCTGCACGTCAAAGAGCGAACGGCTGTGCCGCTGGAGGCGGAGTCGCTTTCGCCGGATGTCGTGGCCGACCTTTCGCCCGACGAAGTGCGCGCTCTGCCGGTGCTGTTGGGCAAGCATCAATACCGCCTCGACGATTTTTTCGAAGTCGAGGCCAATGGCGGGCCGGGCGAGGAATTGAAAATCCAGGGCGACGCCGGCAACGTCAAGTGGATCGGCCGCGGCATGACGCGCGGAAGGATCGCCATCGACGGCAACGCCGGCATGCACCTGGGCGCGTACATGAAAGCCGGCGCGATCGAAGTCTCGGGCAATGCTTCCGACTGGGTCGGCGCGGAGATGACCGGCGGCGCGATTCACGTTTGCGGCAACGCCGGCGGACAGATCGGCGCGGCGTATCGCGGCAGTCAGAGGGGAATGTCGAGCGGCACCATCGTCATCGGCGGATCGGCCGGCCTGGAAGTCGGCATGCGGATGCGCCGCGGCACGATCGTGGTCGGCGGACCGGTGCGAGATTTCGCCGGCCTGCAGATGAAAGGGGGTACGATCTTTTTGCTCTCCGGGGCCGAGCTTCGTACCGGCGCCTGGATGGTCCGCGGCACGATCGTCTCGCTAGCCGAGATTCCGCTGTTGCCCACGTTCGCGCACGATTACTATTGCAACCCGACGTTCATGGGCCTGTTGGCTCGTCAACTGGCGCAACTTGGCATTTCGATTCCCTATCGGGCCCAAAAGGGGAGATACGAGTGCTACTCGGGCGACGCGGCCATACCCGGCAAGGGCGAAATTTTTATCTGGCGACCCGGCGGCTAGCGAGTCGGCCGCAACGCTTTCGGAGCGAACTTGGCTGATCATGTCTTTTTAGCGAAACATGGGTAGACATGGCGGCGACCGACAACGATCGTTTCGACTTCGACTACCTCGTAATCGGTTCTGGCTTTGGCGGCAGCGTGTCGGCGCTACGGCTGGCGGAAAAAGGTTACTTGGTCGGCGTCATCGAGCGGGGCAAGCGCTGGCGGAGCGAGGATTTTCCCAAGTCGAACTGGAATCTGCGCAAGTACCTGTGGGCGCCGCTGGCTCGCTGCTTTGGCATTCAGGCGATCACGATGTTGCGCGACGTGATGATCCTGCATGGCTGCGGCGTGGGTGGCGGCAGCCTGGTGTATGCCAACACGTTGTTGGTGCCGCCCGACGAGGTGTTTGCCGATCGGGCCTGGAGCGAGCTGGGCAACTGGAAGCAGCTATTGGCGCCGCACTATCAGACCGCGCGGCGGATGCTGGGCGTCACGACCGCGCCGCATTTCGGCGAGACCGCTCGCCTGCTGCACGAGATTGCCGACGAGATGGGTCGCGGCGAGAGCTTTCGCGCGACCGAGGTCGGCGTTTTCTTTGGCGAGCAGGGCAAGACCGTGCCCGATCCTTACTTCGAGGGCCGAGGGCCTGAGCGGGCTGGCTGCACGCTGTGCGGCGGCTGCATGGTCGGCTGCCGGCACAACGCCAAGAACACCCTGGACAAGAACTATCTGTACTTCGCCGAACAACTCGGCGCGCAGGTGATCGCCGAAAGCGAAGTGCTCGACATTCGCGAGCTGCCCGCGGGCGGCTACGAGGTGGAGACCCGAAAGATTACGGATCTCGTGTTCAAGCGGCGCCGCGTGCTGCGCTCGCGGGGCATCGTGATGTCGGGCGGCGTGCTGGGCACCGTGCCGCTGCTATTGAAATGCCACGAGCGCGGCTCGCTGCCTCGGCTCTCCAGGGCGCTGGGCACGCGGGTGCGCACCAACAGCGAGGCGCTGGTGGCGGCGACAAGCCGGCAGAACGTCGACTACTCGCACGGGATTGCCATCGCTTCGGGCTTTCGGCCCAGCGAAGAGACGCACGTAGAGATGGTGCGCTATGGCCGCGGCCAGGACTTCATGTCGTTGTTGTGCACCGTGCTGGTGGATGGCGGTGGGCCGTGGCCGCGCTGGTTGCGGCTGGTGGCCGAGGCCGCGCGCCATCCGCTGCGCTTCCTGCGGCTGCAAAATCCGTTCGGCTGGGCGCGGCGCACCGGCATCCTGCTGGTGATGCAGTCGCTGCCCAACTACATGAGCTTCAAGTTGCGCCGCCGCTGGTATTGGCCCTTTACAGCGCGGGTCGATTCCGACTGGCAATCGGCCGACAAGGTGCCCAAGTTTTTTCCCGTCGCCAACGACCTCGCCCAGCGGCTGGCCGACAAGATGGATGGCGACCCTTCGAGCGGCTGGGGCGAGGTGCTGTTCGGGCTGACTTCGACGGCGCACATTTTAGGCGGGTGTCCGATGGCGGCCGACAGCTCGGACGGCGTGATTGACAAGCACGGACGCGTATTCGGCTACGACAACTTCTGCATCGCCGATGGTTCGGTCGTGCCGGTCAACCTGAGCGTCAATCCCAGCCTGACGATCTGCGCCCTGAGCGAATGGATCATGAGCCACGTGCCTGCGCGCTCGGAAGCTGGCTGGGATCGAGCCGACCGTGATGCTACTCGCGCGGAACGAGCTTGACGAGCTCCGCGGGCTGGCAGACTTTTCCGCCGCGGATGACCAGCTCGATGCGGCGCGTGTGGCGAATGTCGTCCAAGGGATTGGCCGAAAGCAAAACGATGTCGGCCAGCTTGCCGCGGGCGATCGAGCCCAGCTTAGGTTCTTCGCCGAGCGCCGTCGCGTTGTTCAGCGTGGCGCAGCGCAGCGCAGAGGCCGGCGACAGGCCGGATTCGACGAGCATTTCCAGCTCCTGGTGCAGCGAAAAACCGGGCGTGACCTGCGGCTCTGGCGCGTCGGTGCCCGCCAGCAGTCGCACGCCGGCCCGCGCGAGTTTTCTGGTCAGCTCCTGGTATTTGGCAAACTCGCGCCGGCGACTTTCGAGCGCGCCGCCTTGCGGGCAGCCGCTTTGCTTGAGATACACCGGCCAGAATTCGCGCAGCCGCCGCGGCACAAGATCGTTGTCCGCCAGGCTGCTGACCTCCGGCACATCGGGAAGCAGGATCATGTTGCGGAACACGGCCAGCGTGGGATCGACGAACGTCCGCGAGCGGGCCAGATCGGCCACCAGCGCGTCGCACAACGGATTATCGAGATCGAGCGTGCCGCGGTGTCCGCTCTGGGCGGCTACCTGCGGAGGGATTACGTAGTTGAACACCGACCAGATATGCTCCAAACAGTCGATGCCGTCGGCCACCGCATCTTGTGCGGAGTATTTGCCGAGGTGCGCGGTGATAAACATCCCGCGTCGATGCCCTTCGCCGATAATGGTCCGGCCCACGTCGCGGCCAGTGCCCGCGTAAATCTTGATCGTGTGGACATTCCACCGGGCCAGGTCATCGAGCACGCCGGCGACCTGGGCCGGATCGGTAATGGCGCGGCCGACGTCGCGATGAATCACCGGGTCGCCGTCCAACAACGGGCTGCAAGTAAAGACCCGAGGACTTGTGCTGGGATGCGCGGCGGCGAATCGGGCGACCAGCGTCGCGGCCACGATTTCGTCGCCAGTGCTGCGGATGCTGGTCACTCCGGCGGCTAGATACAGCGGCAGCACCTCGTCGCCAGTGACGTGGGCGAAGTCCAACACGTGCACCAGGTGCACGTGCGCGTCGATCAAGCCCGGCAGGGCAAAGCGGCCGCGCGCATCGATCCGCCGCGCGTCGGCCGGCACGTCGATCGACTTGTCGGCCGCCACGACGTCGATAATCTGTTCGCCGCGAACGACGATTGTCTGCTCGGGGAGCATCGTGCCGGATTCGGGATCGAACACCGCACAGCCCTCGATATACAGCGGCGCATCGGCGCGGGCGACCAGCGCGGCAGAAAAAAACAGCGCCGCGAGCGCGGCAGATCGAGCAATCGGAAACGATGAACGGCGCGCGGGTGTCAACGCGGTATCTCCGATTCGCGACGCAGGCACCAGTTGATCGCGTTTTTCATCAATCGCTGGTACATCGGATGCGACAAAGCCTCGCGCGTGTGGCCGTTGGCCAGATGGCACAGCCGGCCTTTGCCTGGCTCATAGGCCCAACCCGCCGCCGCCACCGTGCCGTCGTCCGAGCGATTCTGTAGCAGCAAGTGAACTTTGTTCTTGTCGTAGACGGGCGTGTGCTGCTCGTCGGCCACGGAGAAGTCGCTAACGCCGCGCGTAACGGGATGCTCCCGGTCGACGACTTCGACTCGAAAGCGCTCCAGCGGTCCATGGCCGGTGTAAGCGCCACCCACGAGCTCGAGGTAGCCGCCGCTCGCCGGGTACAGGCCCATCGAGTTGTGCAGGTTCAAGAAGGATCCTCCGTCGTGAACCCAGTGCACGACCGCGTCCTGCTGCTCTTGGGTCATCCACACGTAGTCCGTGTCGTCGCCCGTTTTGGGACGCTGCAAACCGTCGCGAAGGATTACTAGCAGGTCGACTTTCTTGAGGTTGTCGGCGGTCAAGGCCCGCACGTCGACGGTAAAGTGCGCCGTGACGCCGGTCGACTCGAACACGCTGGGCAAGCTGTCGATGATGTTACCCGGCTCGTGCGGCAGATCGGCATACAGCACCAGCGCGTGCGGCCCCGGGGTGCTCCGTGGATCGATTCCGTTGAACGGGGCCGCCGGCACAGTCATGTCGCGCCATACGCGCTCCAGGTCGGACGGTTGCAGGCCGTCGTACGGCGCCCAGACCAGATGCTCGCCACCGATGTGCACCTCGCTTTGCAAATGCTCTTTCGGACGGCCTTGAGCGATGACGTATCCGACTTGCCGGCGAAGTTCCGACAGGAAGCGCAACTGGCGCGAAAGCGGGTCGGGCGCCGCCCAGGAGCCGAAGCCGGGAACGGCATACCGCGCGCCACGGGCACCGGCGCGCTCGAGCGCCACAATCCAGCGCTCGGTATTGCAGCTGGCCAAATCCGGATGCGGGCCGTTGACCACCAACGGGCCAGCAAACACGACGCCATGTCCGGCAAGATGCACGGCTGCGCCGCCACGATCGAACACCGCGTCGAGCGGAATCACTTCGATTGCCGTGTCGAGGCTGTCGATTGTCATGGGAGCCGCGGTCGCGCGCAGCCAGCGGGGAGTTTCACCTGGCGACTTCGCGAGCGCCGCGCCGATGGTAGATGTCGTGACGACGGTTTTGATGCCGTGCGTCACGAGCGCCGAGACGAGTTCGGCATCGCCCTCCTGCAGGCTCGTCAGCAGCAGCGTCCGCGGAGGCTTGCCGGTCAAGCGAGTGACTTCCGCCAGAAACGCAGCGGTACCCACTCCTCGCGGCAAGTCGATCAGCAACGTTTCGTCGCGCAGCGCGACCCAGCCGCAGTTGGCCGATTTGTGTCGATCGGCGAAGCCGGCCGCATACACACCCGGCACCACCTCAACCAGGTGCGCGAATACCGAGGACTTCACGGGGTTCCAGGCGGCCGGCTTTTGCGGGCCCAGCGGTGCTGGAACTAGCACGCGGGTCGAAATGTTCTCGACGAACCTTTGCAGGTTCGCGCCGTAGACCGGTGCATCTGCGTGGGCGGCGAACTGGCTTCGCAGCCGCTCGCGCTCGGCCAGGCTTTGGAACGGAAACAGATACGTGACTTCGTTCCATTTGCCGACTTCGGCCACCAGCGGGCCGATAGGATGAAAGCCATGACTCGCCAGCAGCTTGCGGCCCTCGCCTTTCATGTAGCGTAAATACTCACCGGTTCGCTTGAGCGGAACCTGGTGCACCTCGTGAATGACCACCGGGGCCGTTTCGGGCAGCTTCGGAGCCTGTCCGCCCTCGGCGAGCGTCAGGAACTGGCTCTCCTCGGCGGCAAGCAATGGATCGCGCAGCCTGGCGAACTCTGTGAAACGCGGATTGGCGCCCAGCGACGCCACCGCCCGCTCATAGGCCGCCATGCTATCGTATTCCCAGATCGTGAGTTGTTCGTACTGGTTTCCCACCAGCGTATTCCACCAGCCGACCATCCGGCCGCCGCCGGAACGGAACAGCGGAAGACCCCTTTGCTCGATCAATTCGTTGTACGCTGGCCCTTGATCGGGCTTGGGACGAATGGACCATTGGCCGTAGACCTGGGTCGAGGGTGGCTTGGCCTCGCTCGGGTCGTCCGCGGCCGCAAACGTCGAAGCAACCAAGAGCAGAAAGCCCGTTGTAAGAGTGCGAAACGTCGAGTTCATCACGCGGCTCCGAATTTGAGTCTCGTGGGATTCCAGCTTCGGGACAATCCACCGCCGAGCACGAGCCATGCTAAACCTTGCCAGTCGCCGGTGCGCCTTGAGCATAGCAGGGGAGCGAAAGGATTGCCAAAACATCTACCAATGACGGCACTTGTGACAATCGAGTCGATTTGAGATCCGCGCATCTAGACGTATCGATTCTGACACGTCGACAATGCTTACCCAACGAGCATGAGCTGGCGGCCATCGGGGCTTCCACTCGTCGACATGTGGTTAGCCTCCTGAGTCGTTGTCGCGTGATTTCAACCATTACGAATACTCATGGTGTAGAGGATTTGGCTTCGAAATCGTGATTTCATAACATCACGCTCACCGTCTTCTCATCCACTTGGCTGGCGCACAAATGCGCGGCAACAAAACTTGTTGACAAGGGCGGAAAAAGGGATATTTTGTAGCTGCGATCAGGAAGTCGCCAGACGGTGACATCATCAGGCTTGGCGGGCCAAGGGAACCCCGCACGGGCCTTTTTTTATGGAACGACCAAGCGGTTTACGAATAGGCAAAACGATCGCCGCCCCAGCAATCGGGCGTGGAGACGCCATGAAGGATGCCGTGCAATTCGCGGAGCCGGATACATCGAGCTTACCGCGCGGCCAGGTGAAGCAGAAGAACGTGAATTTTGCGCCGCGCGTGGAAGCGGCGCTGGTTGCTTTGCTCGAAGCCCGAGAGTATGCCGACGAGCTCGAGACGAGCTATTGGGATTTCGCCGTCGAGCTGCCCCAGCTGCGCCAACTGGGCATTTCGCGCAGCGATCTGCGCTGGCTGGCCGGGCGAGGACTCGTCGAGACCGCGATCGAGGTCACCCTCGGTGGCGACGCCTGTCGCAGTTTTCGCCGCCCGCCGCGGCTGCTGTTTTGCAAGAAGGCGTGCTTCGTGCTGACGCCGATCGGCGCGGAGGCGGCGCGAAAACTGCGAGACAACAGCCCGTCATCGTCGATTTCGCTGGAGCGCAGCAAGCTGGCACCGACTGCCTTGGCGATCGCGGCCACGCCCGAGCCGCTGGTCCCCAAATGGGATCGAGATCGCCAGGAGTTGAAGATCGGTTCGGTCGTGATCAAGCAGTTCAAAGTGCCGGCCGCCAATCAGGAAACGATCCTGGCGGCGTTTGAGGAAGAGGGCTGGCCGGCGCGGATCGACGATCCGCTTCCGCCGCACGACGAGCAATCGCCCAAGCGGCGCTTGCAGGAAACCATCAAGTCGTTAAACCGCAACCAGAAGCGGCCGCTGTTGCGATTCTTGGGCGACGGCAGCGGGCAGGGCGTGCGCTGGGAATTTCGAGACGGCTCCGAAGCGCCCGGCGACATCTGATTTTCTCCTTCGCGATGCGCGGTTCTCTAAGCGCGCTTGACACTCGCGCGCCCTGACGCGGCGATTCGGGCGCGCCGACTTGTCGCGGCGGCCGATCAATCGCAGTGGACCACGCGAGTGCCGCCGCAGCGTCCAACTGCCGCCCCGGAATTGCCCGTGGTTTCATCGAATCGTGACACTAGATTGACAATTCCTAAATTTCCTTTTGACGAGTTGCAGGCGACCGACGTCAGACGCAATCAAAAAACAATGTTTGGTCGCCGCTTCGCGCCACTTCGGTAAACGCCAGTCAGTTGGATGGACCATGCCGCAACTGAATCCTCATCTATTCGGCTGGCATCCGGACGTAGCTGACCATCGCGACTATCAAGTCGAACACACGTCCGTGGCCGCTTTGTTCGGCAAGTTGAAGATGCGGACGCGAAAATGCGCGGCACTGCCGTCGGCCGTCGATTGGCGAGAATATTGCGGTCCAGTCGAAGATCAACACGACATGGCCACCGGCGCCGCGCATGCTTGCGCGGCCATGGTGCAGCAGTTCGAACGCCTGTCCAGCGGACGCCTGATGCGGCCATCTCGCCTGTTCGTCCACTCGACCGCCACGCGGCTGGCCAGCGCTCCGCCGGGCGCGGAAGTGTCGCTGCGCGACGTGCTCAAAGCGATCGTCCGCTGCGGCGTGCCACCCGAGGAGTACTGGCCTTACGATGCTTCGCACCTGGCGCGCGAGCCCGATCCGTTTGTTTACAGCTTCGAGCGCGAGTATCGGGCGTTGCGTTACCTGCGGCTGGATAGCCGGAATCTGTCCGGCGGGGCGGTGTTGGAGCGTTTGAAGTCCTTCTTGGCCAGTGGCTTCTTTGTCGCCTTTGGATTCGTCGTTTGCTCGTCGATCGGCCACGAGGCCGATATTCCTTATCCCACGTCGGCCGACACGGTCTTAGGGGGTCACGCGGTGTCGGCTGTCGGCTATGACGACACGCGCCGCATCCGCTCGGACACCGGCGCGCTATTGGTCCGCAATAGCTGGGGAAAAGACTGGGGAGACGATGGATTCGGTTGGCTTCCTTACTCCTATGTGAAGGACCGGCTGGCGGTCGACTTCTGGACTCTTCTCAAGCCGGCCTGGCTCCGCTCGGGCGAATTTCGCTTGCCCTCGCGAACTTCCACCGAGTAGCCGATTGCCCCCAAAGCGTACCGATGCTCACCCTGCCTTGTCCGTAGATTGCGCGCCGCGGCAAACACAGAATGGACGCCGATCCAGTCAGTCATGGCGGCTGGGTGTGAGATCGGTCAGAAGGCGACGGGCGCCAGCGGCCAAAGCGCGGCGCGACCGCGCTGTGTGGCAAAGGACGCTCATGGCCGTGAAGACAGTCGCAGGGGAGTGCGAGATGAGCAGCAAAAAGGGCGGAGTACTTTTTTCGCCTAGGAGTAAGAGTCATCCATGCACGCCACCGGACTTCAAGCTGCCGGCCCGCTGCCGCGCCGGCGCACGCAGAAGCTTCACCGCTCGTCGCGGCGCCGACAACGCTCTCGCGGCTTGCGATCGACGGCAATCACGCAGGCAGTTCTTACCAGTATCCCTTTGGCGGCCGCCGATCTCGTTTCGGTACTCGCCTCGCTCGCCGTTGCTCGAGGCCTGACGCAAACTGCCGCGGCGGCTGCCGATGTCGAGTGGTTCGCTTTGGCTGCGGGGTTGAGCCTGGCGGTGCTGCTGGCGAGCGCGGCCGTGGGCCTGTATCCAGGCATCGGCCTCAGCGCGGTTGCTGAAGCCCGCGGCTCAGCCATCGCTGCCGCGTTGATCTGCCCGATTTTTCTGGCGGTGGCGCTGGCCGAGTCAGCGCTCGGCGCACAGCTGGCGATCGTGATCACCTGCTTGCTGCTCTTGCTGAGCCTGCCGGCGGCGCGTGCCGGGGCAAGAGCCCTATGTGGACGATTCGCCTGGTGGGGCCAGAGCGCGCTAGTGGTGGGCGATGCCGGAAGTGCCGCCGCGATGTACTCGTTTTTGCGTCGCAATCCGCGCTTCGGCTTGCGGCCGCTGGGAATCGTGAGCAACTGGACGCATCGCCGCGCGATGCCGCCGTACCTGCTCGGGCCTCTGGCACAGATGCCGGAGCTGGTTGATGAGTTGGACGCCCGGTGGTTGATCGTCGCCATGCCCCGTCGCGGCGATCATGAAGTGCGCACCGTCGTAGCCAGGATTCCCTGGGAACTCGGCCGCAAAACGCTCGTGTTTCGCGCCGCCTCCCCCAACTTGTGGAAGCGCGCGGGGCGCTGTGGCGAATGGCTAACGGGCCGAGATCGTTGTGGGCAAAGCCAGCTGGGACTCGCCGTGAAACGACTGATCGATCTTACACTGCTAACGGTCTTGGGCCTCGCGTTGCTGCCGCTGTTGCTATCGATCGCCGCGCTGGTCAAGGCGAGTTCGCCGGGGCCGGTACTGTTCCGGCAGCGGCGCGTGGGCTTTGGCGGAAAGGAGTTCGTGGTGTGGAAGTTCCGCACCATGGTCCTCGACGGCGAGCCCGTGCTGCGGGCGTACCTGGCCGCGCATCACGAGGAGCGCGAAGCATGGGAGCGCGACCACAAGCTCGAGCGCGATCCCCGCGTTACCTGCGTCGGCCGCTGGCTGCGCAAGTTCAGCCTCGACGAACTGCCGCAGTTGGTCAACGTGCTGCGCGGCGAAATGAGCCTGGTGGGGCCGCGCCCAATTTTGCCCTCTGAAATTCCAGACTTCGGCGACAGCTTTCCGGCGTTTTGCAGCGTTATGCCGGGCATTACCGGCTTGTGGCAGGTTTGTGGGCGCAACGGAACGACCTACGCCGAGCACGTCGAGCTCGACGACTTCTACGCCCGCAACTGGTCATTGTGGCTCGACTTCTACATCCTCGCGCTGACGGCCAAGGTGGTCGTGCTGCGAGACGGAGCCTATTGATGGCCACTCAGCTCACGCCCACCGAGCTCGGACATGCCGTCGCTTTGGTGCCGGGCACGGCGCCCAGCGAAGCAAGTGCGCCGCCGGTTGTGGCCGGGCAGACCGCGCCGGTGCAGAGGCGGTTACGAACAGGCGCGCTGTGGGTGATCTTGGGCCGTTCGCTGGGCATCGGCATCACGATGCTCGTGAACGTGGCGCTCGCGCGTTGGCTGTCGCCCGACGAGTTCGGCAGCTTTCTTCTGCTTTCCAGCGTTCTGGCCCTGGCCAGCCTGCTGGCGATGGTGGGTTTGAACCAGGCCATCGTGCGGTTCATCAGCGAGAGCCTCGGCATGGGCGACGTTGGCCGGGCGCGGCAATCGATGCGACTGGTCTTAGCCGTGGCGATGGTGTCGATCACCAGCGTGGCCTCGCTCGCAGCGCTCGCGCTTGTGTATTTCGACACGTCGCTGTTGGGCTTGCCCAGCGTGCCAGCCCTGGTGCCCATGATGGTGGCGGGCCTCGTGCTGTTGGCGCTCTTGCAGTTGGTGGCCGAGGCGTGCCGAAGCTTACACGAGCTGCGGCTGGCCAGTCTGTTTTCGGGTGGCCAGACCGGCGGGCTGTTGAGCAACGTGCTATTCCTGACGCTGATCGCGGCTGCCCTGGTCGTGGGCAAGCCTAGCTTTTCGGCCGCCGTGGCCCTCAACCTCGCCGCCATGGCGATCACCTTGCCGCTGGCGATCTTCGGCCTGTCGCGAGCGGTGCGCGACCGGTTGCCGCAGCCGGCGCCGGGTGCGGCCCGATCGACACTCTCGCTGCGCGAGCTGCTGGCGTTTTCGCTGCCCATCATGCTCATCCAGCTGTTGGTGTTTACTACGACGCAGGCTGATTTGTGGATTGCGGGAATTTGCTGGCAGCACGATCAGTTGGCTTTGTACGGCGCCGCTCGGAGGCTGATGCTGCTGGTGGCGTTGCCGCTGCAGATGGCGAACTTGACCGTGATTGCTTCGATCGCCGAACTGCATGGCCAACAGCGGCGGGCCGAGCTCGAGCGGCTGCTGCGCCGCGCCACTTCGTTGGCGGCCTGGCCGTCGATCGCCGCGATCGTGCTGTTGATCCTGGCCGGAGGGCCGATCCTGCAATTGTTGTTTGGCCCCTTTTTTCGCGAGGCCGCCTTGCCGCTGGCGATTCTGGGAATCGGCCAGCTGTTCCTCGTATGGGCCGGTAGCTGCGGATGCGCCTTGGAGATGACCGGCCATCAGCTGGGCTCCCTGGCGATCAACCTGGTATCGGCGATCGCCCTGGCGACCGTCGGCGTCTGGTCGGCGTCTCGCTTTGGCATCCTGGGCCTATCGATCGCGTCGGCCACGATCATCGCCGCGCAAAGCTTGAGCTTGTTGCTACTGGCCAAGAAGCTCGTCGGCGTGTGGACACACCCGAGCATTTCGCTGGGCGGCGGAGGCCGACGATGAAGATCTTGCAGATCAACACGTTGTTCGCGCCGCGCAGCTGCGGCGGAGCCGAAGTGTTTCTTGGGCGGTTTTCCGACGAGCTCATCGCCCGCGGCCACGACGTGCAAGTGGCCTGCTTGAGCCCCACGCCGCAACCGCGCGCCGATCAGAAGCCGCGCGTGCGGGAGTTCAACTTGCGCAACGTCTATTGGCCCTTCGACGGCCAGCCGCGCTCGCGGTGGCTGAAGGCCGTGTGGCATCTGCGCAACTCGTTTGGCCGTGGCGGGGCGAGCGATATCGGCGAGCTGTTGGCGGAGGAACGGCCCGATCTGGTGCATACGCACAATCTTTCCGGCTTTACGTCCGTGGTGTGGCGAATCGCGCGGGCACACGGCATCCCGCTGGTACACACGATTCACGATTACGCGTTGCTGTGCCCCTCGGCGACAATGTTTCGCGGCGACGCCAATTGCACCGGCCAGTGCCTGGGCTGTCGGCTGCTGTCGCTGCCGAAGCCAGGCCACTCGCAAGCCGTCGATGCGGTCGTCGGCTGCAGCCGTTTCGTGCTGAATCGGCATCTCGAAGGCGGATACTTCACGCGGGCCACGCAGCACGTCATTCACAACGGCGACCCCAGCGGAGTGCGTGCCGCCACAGCCGAGCGCTGCACGCAGACCAAGGCCCTGCGAGTCGGGTACCTCGGCCGGCTGGCGGCTTCGAAGGGAGTCGAGATGATGCTCGATGCGCTCCTGCCGCTTGTGCCCGCGAAATGCGAATTGCTGATCGCCGGCAACGGCGATGCGGCGTACGAGTCGATGCTGAAGGATCGTTACCAGCGGCACGGAGTGCGTTTGGTCGGACGTGTCGACGCCAGCACGTTTTTGGCCGGCATCGACGTGCTCGTCGTGCCGTCGTTGTGGCATGAGCCCTTCGGGCTGGTGCTTTGCGAGGCGATGAGCGCCGGCGTGCCGATCGTGGCTTCGGCCGTGGGTGGCATACCGGAGATCATGGAGCATGGCACAAGCGGGTTTCTGTTCGATCCGCACGACGCGCGGGCGCTGCGAGCGCACGTGGCGCTTTTGGCAAGCGATCGCGACTTGCACCGGCAAATGGCGAGCGCCTGTCGAGCCCGGGCGGAGCGATGGCGATTCGAGCATACCGTCGATAGTTACCTACGCGTATACGCGCAAACCTTGAACTGAGCGAGCGATGGCGACGATTGCCACGATTAACGAGGTTTACGCTCCGGACGCCGATCGGCTCCGCGAGTTCGCCTTGCGCGCCCTGGGTGAGGTGTTGTTCTGGCTGATCGTCGTACAGCTGGTGACGGGGCTGTATCTGCAAAGCCAGCTGGCCCTGTTCGATGGCCGGATCATTCTGCCCAACGGAGTGCCGAAGCTGCTGCTGGTGGCGGGAATCGTCTCGCTGGGCATTGCCGTGGCGGTCTTGGCGCACGGGCGAATTGCGCTGCGGCCATGCATGTTCCCGGCCAGCATATTTGCCTGCTACCTGGGGGCCGACATGGCTTGGCTGGCGGCCACGAGCAAGCTGCCGATCGGCGCGCTGTTGTTCGGCTTCAACAAGTACTTCTTGTTTTTCGCCGCCATTCCCGCCGCGGCGCTCCTGCGCCCACGAATGACGGCGCGGCAAATGAACGCGCGATTCTTGTTCTTGCTGGTGCCGCTGGCGGCCGTATCGCTCGCGCAGTTTTTGACCAACGACGCCTTGCTGCCGACTTCCACGGAGGACAACGCGTTCACGATCGACGCGGTCGACTTTTACGGACAGATTCGCGCCTTCTCGTTGTTTCGTGGCGTGCTCGAATGTGGGCAAGGGATGGCTTTCTTCGGCGCGCTGTTGATCGCCCGGCTGTGCACGCCGGCCCGGCAGCACGCGACGCGCGACACGATCTTGTTGGCGCTTGCGGTCGCGGCCAGTTTGGTGACATTTCGTCGCGGTGCTTACATGGAGTTCGGCGCGGCGGGCCTTTCGGCGGTCGCCATCGCCCGTGGCTGGTCGATCAGTCGTTGGTTGCCGTGGATTTACTTCGCCGTTGCCATCGCGCTGGCCAGCGCCGGCACGGTGCTCGGCTCGGTGCAGGGCGAAACCGTGCTGTCGAGCGAATCGCTGGCCGAGCGGCACGAAGCTTGGAACACGGCGCTCGACAAGTGGCTGTTGCGGGAGGATCCGTCGGTACTACTGGGCACCGGACTTGCGCAGACGTCGCTGCTTGGCACCGGCCTCGCGCAGATCGAGTCGGACGAGGTCGACTACTTCCTGGTCGACAACGGTTTCCTGGCCGTCGGCGCGCAGCTGGGCCTGGTCGGACTGGGCCTGTGGTGCTGGGTCATGCACTCCTTGTGGAGCGATACGCTTGCCAGTGCCTGGCGCACGCGCAGCACGCTGGCGATTGCCGTCGCGGCGCTGCTCTCTACCTGGATGATGCGCGACATGTTCGATCCCTTGTTCTCGTTGTATCCCTTGTACGCGTTTCTGGTGTTTTGGACCGATCACGATTTTGCGCCGGCCGTGCGAGCGCCGGCGCCTGCCAGGTGAATACCGCGATGTCCGTAACCGTTAACGGCCGATTCCTGACTGCCCGCGTCACTGGCGTGGAGCGATACGCCCGCGAGATGATGGCGCGCGGCTCACAATCGGCCGCGGTCGTGACTCCGCGCGGGGCAGGGCGGGGCGTGCGAGGTCACTTATGGGAGCAAAGCGTTCTGCCGGCGCGAGTGGGCCGCAGCCTGCTGTGGTCACCTTGCAACACTGGTCCGCTGGCCGTGGCGAGACAGGTGGTAACGATTCACGACTGTGCGTTCTACGATCACCCCGAAGGCTTCTCCCGCAAGTTCGCCGCCTGGTACGACTGGCTCGTGCCCAGGCTGGCGCGTCGAATCCGGCGGATCATCACGATCTCGAAGTTCTCCCGCGATCGACTACTGGAATACTGCCGCGTGTCGCCGGACAAGGTCGTAGTCATTCCGCAAGGCGTTGACGGCCGCTTTCGACCTTTGCCGGCCGCGGAGATCGGGCAGGCGCGCCGCGAGCTGGGTCTGCCGCCAAGGTATGTGTTGTGCGTGGGCAACCTGGCGCCGCGCAAGAACCTGCCGCGGCTGCTCGAAGCCTGGCGACACGTGAGCCCACGCTTTCCCGACTTGTCGTTGGTGCTGGTGGGCGCGGCCGGCGCGGTATTTCGCGACGCGGGCATCAGTACGTTGCCGCCTTCGGTGGTGCAAGCAGGCTATCTCGACGACGAGTTGCTGCCAGCGGTCTACGGCGGCGCCGAGTTGTTCGTGTTCCCGTCGTTGTACGAGGGCTTCGGATTGCCGGTGCTCGAGGCGATGGCTTGCGGCGTGCCGGTGCTGACTTCGAACGTCACTTCGCTGCCCGAGGTGGCCGGCGACGCGGCTTTGCTGGTCGATCCCTACTCGGTCGAGTCGATGGCCGACGGACTCGCGCGGTTGCTCGCCGACGCGCGACTGCGCGAAGTGCTGGCGCAGCGCGGCCTGGCGCGGGCCCGCACGTTCACCTGGGACCGCACGGCGCAGGCGACCTGGCAAGTTCTCCATGAAACTGCTCTTGATTGATCCCCAGACAAAGGAATGCCTCTTGATGATCCAACGCAGCACGACCTTTAGCGAAGTTGAAACCGCGATCGCCGCTCCCCACGTTCCGTCGGGGGCCGGCAGGCTCAAGATTCTGCACATTATCGGTCTAGCACTCGGCGGCGCGGGCGAGCACATCCTGTCGCTGGCCACGCTTTGCGATCGCCAGCGGTTCGAGGCGACGGTGGCCATGGCCGAAGGCAGCCCGATGCGCGCGCAATTTGAGCAGGCCGGCGTGCGCGTGCTGCCGTTGGCGCTGGAGCACTACGGTGGCCCGATGAAGAACGTCGCAGCGCTGCGGCAACTTGGCGGCATCTTGCGGCGCGAGCAATTCGACGTGATCCAGACCCACACCTCGGTGGCCGGGGCGTTGGGCAGGCTTGCCGCGCGGATGTTCACCCGCGCGCCGGTGGTGCACATGATCCACACGTTCGCGGCGCACCGCGGGCGAAAGTTCCTGGCGCGTGCGGTCGGAAATTTTGTCGAGCGCCGGCTCGACCGCATGACCGACTGGTATATCGCCGGCTCGCGGGCGATGGTCGAGCGCGGAATTGCCGATCGCATCTTCACGGCCGACAAGGTTGTGTTGATCAACAACGGTATCGACCTGGCCCGCTTTCCGCTCGACGCGGGGCGACCAGGCCCGCACAACCGGCTGGCGGCACGCAGCACCGGCGACGAGGTGGTCGTCGGTTTTCTGGGTCGCCTCGAGCAGCAAAAGGGAGTGATTCACTTGATTCGCGCGGCGGAAATCGTGCGGCGGCGCAACCCGCGCGTGAAGTTCCTGGTCGCCGGCGACGGCAGCTTGCGCAGCGGACTGGAGGCGCTGACAAGCGAGCTGGGGGTGGCCAACGTCGTGGAGTTCGTGGGCTGGACGTCCAACGCCACGGCGTTTCTAAGCAGGATCGACATCTTGGCCATGCCTTCGCTGTGGGAGGCATTCGGACTCTCGGCCGCCGAAGCGATGGCATTGGAAAAGCCGGTCGTGGCCTCGCGCGTCGAGGGCCTGCCCGAAGTGGTGGAAGACGATCGCACGGGCATCCTGGTTCCGCCGGCCGACCCGGCGGCGCTGGCCGACGCGATCCTGGCACTGGCGGCCGATCCGCGGCGGCGGCGCGAATTAGGCCGGCAAGGACGCGCGCGGGTCGAGGCTCTGTTTACCGTCGAGCGGATGGTCGCTCGCCACGAGGAATTCTACGAACAAATTGGCCGCGAGGGGCGCGCGGCCGCCTTCGCCCAATTCGAAGGCACGACGGAAAAGGACGTTGCCCTGGCCTTGGTCGAATGACCAACGCCAGCCGATCGTTGTACAGCAGCACATTCCAGCACGAGCGAAACAAAAACGAGTGAGGGTTGAACCATGATTCTGCAAGAGAAAAAACCTGCGATCAACTTGGATCTGTATCAAGCCTTGCTGCTGCACAAGCGGCCCATGACGTGGACCTTCAGCGCCATCATGTTGATGACTGTCGCCGTGACGTTTCTCAGCTCCAAGACTTACACCTCGGAGGCCAAGCTGTTCGTGCGCCTGGGGCGCGAAAGTATGGGCCTCGATCCCACCACGACGGCCGCGACCGACAATGTCGTGATGGTGCACGAGTCGCGCGAGTTCGAAATCAACTCCGTGTTCGAGCTGCTCAAGAGCAGGGCCGTGCTGTCGAACGTCGTGTCGACGCTGGGACCGCAACTCGTCCTGGGAAAGTCGGTTGACGCGCGGGTGCAAACCGCGGGCGTGCTGGGCACGTCGATCGAGCTGTTCTCGCCCTATAGCCCCGAAGATGCGGCCCTGAAGCGCTTGGCCAGCACGTTGAACGTGCAGCCGGTGAAGAAGTCGAACGTGATCAACATCTCGTGCGACGCCAAAAGCCCCGAGCTGGCCCGCGACATCATCGCCGCGCTGATCGAACAGGCCCGCGACGTCCATATCCGCGTCAATCGGGCGGATGGCTCCCACGAGTTCTTCGCCAACCAGGCGGAAAAGCTGCGCGAAAAGGTAACTCGCCTGGAAGCCGATCTGCGCGATCTGAAAAACAAGACGGGCGTCGCCAGCCTGGGCGATCAACGCGCGCTCAAGCTACAGCAAATCTCCGATCTTCAGCTGACGCTTTTGAAGGCCGAAGCCACGCTCAGCGCGTCGAACGCCGAAATGCAGGTTCAAAAGGATCATCTGACCAAACTGCCAGAAACCGTGACCACCAGCCGCGTCACGGGCATGCCGCATTCGGCTGTCTCGGCCATGCGCGAGCAGTTGTTCGAAGCCCAGGTGCGCGAGAAGGAGCTGCTCTCGAAGTTCACCAAGGAACATCCGATGGTCGTCGCCATCACTCAGCAGGTCGCCGCGCTGCAAGCCGTTGTGGCCAGCGAGCCCGTCGAGCCGCAAGTGGCGCTGGGGCCGAATTCAGCGCACCAGGAAATCCACCTTGCCTATCTCAAGGGCGAGTCGTCGAGCGAATCGACGCGTGCTCAGGCCGTGGCGCTGCGCGAACAGCTTGGTGCGGCGCGTCAGGAGCTGACCGAGTTGAACAACACCGAGGCGGAAATCGTGCGGCTCGAGCGCGAAGTGGAGATGGAGACCGCCAATTACAAGAGGTACTCGGAAAATCTCGAACAGGCGCGCATCGATCACGAGCTGGTCACCAAGAACATCTCGAACTTGAACGTGCTGCAGCCGCCGACGTACTCGATTACGCCGACGCGGCCGCGCCGCTTGATCAATCTGGCCCTGGGCTTCTTCGCGGCGGCGTCCGCGAGCCTGGGCGTCGGCTTGTGTCTCGAACAACGGCGCAGCGGCTGGCTGTATCGTTTGATCGGGTCCGGACCCGCGCGTGACCATTCGCTCGATCGCGTCATTGCCCGCACGCAGCAAGAGCCAACCGATCGCGCCTGGGACTACTCGTCCAATGGCAACGGCAATGGCAATGGAAACGGCAACGAAGATGCCTGGCATAGCGCCAACCCACGCTAAGAGTCGGTGAGCACGATGAGCATCCAGCAATCAAGTCTGATCGAGCCGCGGGCCAACGGCAGTCGCGCGTCGCGCGTGTCAGCAGTGAATGCGCAGGCACATTGCGATCGCTCGCTGGAAGGCGAACAGGCGCCGGAATTAGCGACGGACATCGAGTCTCTGGTTGCCGTGGAGCCGCTTGGCGAAGTGCTGCAGGAGACTTGGCCGGCCTTCGAGCTGCCAACGGATCGGCCGCGCAGCTCGAAACGGTCGGGATCGCGCCGCAGCAAGCGTTTCCAGCTTGGCTACGAACTCAGCCAGTCGCTCGAGAGTCTGGCGCAGCGACGGGGCGCTCCTCTGCCTGTCGTTTTGCTGGCGATTGTCGAGGCCCTGCTGTGGCGCTACACGCGCGAGGACGACATCGTGCTGGGTGTGGTATCGAGCGAACCGGGCGGGGCACAAGTGCTCGCGGCGCGCTGCAACGTGGGCGGCGACCGGCCGTTCGCCGAGCTTCTCGAGAACGCGAGCAAGGCATGGTTCGAGGCCGCTGAGTCGCGTCCCGTGTCCGCGCCTCTGGCGGTTCTGTTCGCCTGTGATCTGGCAGGCGATTCGATCGAGCTCGGTTCGTTGCCGGTCGAGTTCGAGCTGGGCATCGTGGTTCGTCGCAAGGCAGCCGAGTTTTCGCTGGAACTCGTTTACGATGCCGACTTGTTCCAGCCCGCTCGGATCGGGCGGCTGGCGGGTCACTTTGCCACGCTGGCATTCGGCGTCGCGGCGCATCCTCGCCGGCGTCTTTCGAATCTGCCCCTGTTGACGGCCGAGGAGCAGCGCCAGCAGGCCGAGTGGAACGCGACGGGCGCGGACTATCCGCGCCGGGCGTGCATTCACGAGCTCTTCGAAGCGCAGGCCGAGCGAACGCCGGAGGCCATCGCGCTGGAGTGGGAAACCGGTCGCTTGACCTATCGCGAGGTCAATGAGCGCGCGAATCGGATCGCACATTATCTGCGCACGCTGGGCATCGGGCCTGAGGTCCCGGTGGCGATCTGCCTCGAGCGGTCGCCGGAGCTGATCGTGGGCGTGCTGGCGATCTTGAAGGCCGGCGGGGCGTACGTGCCGCTCGATCCGTCGTATCCGCAAGAGCGGCTGGCCTTCATGCTCGAAGATACCGCGGCGCCGGTGCTATTGACGACGCGCAGGCTGTCGGGCGATCTTTCTTCGCGCGAAATCCATCCGGTCTTTCTCGACGAAGTCGACGCGATCGTCGCCGACCAACCGCACGCCGACTTGATCGGCGCGGCACATCCCGACAACGCGGCCTACATCATCTATACCTCCGGCTCGACAGGGCAGCCCAAGGGCGTGGTCGTCGAGCATCGCAACGTCGTGCACTCCACTTGGAGTCGGATGGCCCGATATCCTAGCGGGGTCGATAGTTTTCTGCTCGTGTTGTCGATCGCGTTCGACGGTTCCGTGGCCGCGATCTTCTGGACCCTCAGCGCCGGCGGGAAGCTGATGCTGCCGCCTCCGGGCGCCGAAAAAGACTTCGTGGGCCTCGCCCATTGGATCGAAAAGTATCGCATCACGCATTCGATCAGCGTGCCGTCGCTCTACAACCTGCTGCTCACTCAGCCGGTGAGCCGTTTGAAGTCGCTGCGCACGGTGATTATCGGCGGCGAGACCTGTCCGCCCGCGCTCGTCGAGCGACATCTGGAGCTGCTGGACGGGGCCGAGCTGCACAACGAGTACGGACCGACCGAAGGCACCGTATGGGCCACGGCTTATCATTGCGCCACACCGCCCGCAGGCCGCAGCGTTCCGATCGGGCGCGCGGTTGCCAACGTCAAGCTGCACGTTCTCGATCCTTCGCTTAAGCCGCTGCCGGTCGGCGTCCCCGGCGAGCTGTACCTGGAAGGCGAAGGTATTGCCCGCGGTTACCATCGTCGCAACGAGCTGACCGCCGAAAGGTTTGTCGCCAATACGCTCGATGGGCACTCGGGCCGCTTGTACCGCACCGGCGACCTCGTTCGCTACTTGGACGACGGTAACTTGGAGTTTCTCGGTCGCGTTGACAGCCAGGTCAAGCTGCGCGGCTACCGGGTGGAACTCGGCGAGATCGAGGCGGCGCTGCGCCGCAATCCAGCGGTGGCCGCGGCCGCCGTGTTGTGCCGCCAATCGGAGACGCTGCAGGAACACCTCGTGGCGTATGTCGTGGCGAATGCCGATCCGGCGCCGTCGCCGCGGCGGCTGCGTCGCTGGCTGCGCGACAGTCTGCCCGACTACATGATTCCGGCTCACTTCATTGCGCTGGACGCGCTGCCGCTGACGCCCAACGGCAAGCTCGACGAACGGGCGTTGCCGCGGCCCGATCGCAGCGCGGCCGCACGCCAACAAGGATACGCCGCCCCGCGCGACGAACTCGAGCGGGCGTTGGTAACGTTGTGGGAGCAGGCGTTCGGCTTGCAGCCGATCGGCGCGTGCGATGATTTCTTCGATTTGGGAGGCGATTCGCTGGTCGCCGCGGCGCTGTTTGCCCGCGTCGAGCACGAGTTCGGAAGAGCGCTAGCGCTCGACGTGCTGTTGGAGCGGCCCACCGTGCGGCTGTTGGCGGAGCTGTTGCGCGAGAAGCCCGCGGGCGACGTTGCGTCGTCGGCGATCACCATCCAGTCGGGCGATGGGACGGCGCCCTTGTTCTGTCTGCCCGGCATCGGCGGCAACGTCATGGAATTTCGGGCCTTGGCGCAGCGCTTGGGGCCGCGACAAACCGTTTATGGGTTGCGTCCTGCAGGTCTTGACGACGGGCGGCAACCGCACGAGAGCATCGCCGACATGGCGGCCTGCGCCGTCGCCCAGATGCGCGCCATCCAACCGCACGGGCCCTACGCGCTGGCGGGCTTCTCGCTGGGCGGCCTCGTGGCGTTCGAAATGGGTCACCAATTGCGCGCGGCCGGCGAATCGATTTCTCTGTTGGCATTGCTCGATTCGCGGATGTGGTCGCCGCCGGTTGCGCTGTCGACCAGGCAGAAGCTGCGCTTGCACTGGCAGAATCTCTATCGCAGCAGCAATCGTGGACGCTGGCATTATCTGCGCGAGAGGTTGCGGTTGCTGTGGGGACGAATTTGTCGCGGCAATTTGGGACACGCTGAGGATGATGTCATCATGGGCCTCGACCTGTCTCCCTCCAGCCGACAGGTGGCCCGCGCCCACTGGCGTGCCTGGCGCGAGTACGAACCGCGCGTGTTCGACGGCGCGCTCACGTTGTTCGTCGCTCAGCACCACCCCGACATGTCGGCGGCCGTCGATAGCCACGACCCGACACTCGGCTGGGCGCGTTGGACGACACAATCGGTGGACGTTCACATGACCAACAGAGCCCACGCGGAAGTGCTGCGTGCTTCCGAACTGGAAATTCTGGCGGCGCAGCTGGCGCTCAGCAAGGACACAAGGATTGGCGAAGCGGCCTGACGCCGGGAGCGAGCCGCGAACAGGGTGAAGCAGGGAGTATGGCGCAACATCATCTATCACGCGCTTTTACATAACGTCTCGAGGAGAAGGCACCGACAATGTGGTTTCGTAAGGACAACTTATCGCCGCACCGGAAGCCCCGTCGTACATCCAGCCGCCGTCGCCTGCGGCGCATCGAGCCTTTGGAAGCTCGCCTCGTGCTACACGAGGGTGGCGCCTGGTTAGACCACTATCTGGACGACGACGCCGCGCTGCAGGCCACGGCCGCCGACTCGCCGAGCCCCGATCTGGTGCAGGCCGCGGTCGTGGGCGCGCCGGCGCAGGTCGGGCAATGGGGAGACTTGCAGAATTGGCCCAACGAATGGATCAACGCGCTGATGCTGCCCACGGGCAAAGTGCTGGGCTACGATCGGACCTTGAACTTGCGGTTGTGGGACCCGGTCACCAACACGTTCACCTCGCCGTCCAGCCCGGGCTTCAACTTCTTTTGCACCGGAACGTCGCTGTTGGCCGACGGCACGGTGCTGATGACCGGCGGCGCCGTCGTCGATACGGTCGGTCTGCCGTTCGCCGCCATCTACAACCCGTTCAACGATACGTGGACACAAGCGGCCAACATGAATGCCGGCCGCTGGTATCCTTCGACCACCACGCTAGCCAATGGCGATGCCCTGGTGCTTTCCGGCGACACCAACGGCAACGTCACCGATCCACTGCCACAGGTTTATGACTACGACACGGGCGAGTGGCGCGACCTGACCACGGCCATACAGACGCTGTCGTTCTACCCGCGCACGTTTTCAGCGCCCAACGGTGACGCCTTCGTGGCCGGTCCCGATCCGCTCTCGCAATATCTGGACACCTCGGGCACCGGGCAATGGATTCCCGTGGCCTACCGCGTAGAGCCATACCGCAGCTTCGGTTCGGCCGTGATGTACGAGCCGGGCAAGGTGTTGTACGTGGGCGGGGGCTCGCCGGCCAGCAAAACGGCCGAGGTGATCGACTTGAACGACCCCAACCCGCAGTGGCGTTTGGTCGGCTCGATGGAATTCGCGCGGCGCAACTGCAACGCCACGCTGTTGCCCGATGGCGAAGTGTTGATCACCGGCGGCAACACCGGCTCGGTGAACTATGATGGCGACGCAGTGCTGGCGGCCGAGATTTGGGATCCCAAGACCGAAACCTTTCGCACCGTGGCCGACGAGAGTGACATTCGCTGGTATCACTCCACGGCGCTATTGTTGCCCGACGGTCGAGTGCTCTCGACCAGCGGCGACTTGCACCTTACCGGCCAGGTATACTCGCCGCCGTACCTGTTCCAGGGCACGCGGCCGACGATCACCTCGGCGCCCGAGACAGTGCGCTATACCGACCAGATGTTCATTGGCACGCCCGACGCCGCCGCGATCACGAACGTTCGCTGGGTGCGGCTGGGGACCGCCACGCACGCCCAGAACTGGGATCAATATATTACAGACGCCGACTTTTCAGTAAGCGCCGATGGAACCGGATTGAACGTCGACGCGCCGACTTCGGCCGCCGCGACTCCGCCCGGCTACTACATGCTGTTCATTCTCAAGGGCGACGTCCCCTCAGTGGCCAAGATCGTGCGCGTTGCGCCCATGCTGCCGTCGCTGAGCGTGGACGACGCCGAAGCGACGGAAGGACCCGACGGTACGATCACCAACCTGGTGTTCACCGTCAGCCTGTCGTTGACCACCGACCAGCCGGTGACGGTCAGCTATGCAACCGCCGCCGATACCGCGGCCGACGGGCTCGACTATCAAGGCCAGACCGGCATTCTTACTTTCGCCCCGCTGGTGAAGACGCAACTCGTGACCGTGCCGATCCTGGGCGACGCGCTCGCCGATCCGCTTGAAACCTTCACGCTCAACTTGTCGACGCCCGCGGGCGCCAACTTGCTCAAGGCCACCGGCACCGGCCTGATTCGCGACCTGAATTCGCTGCCAGTACTGAAGATCAAAGGCACGACACTGGTCGAAGGCGATGCCGGCACATCGAACGCCACCTTCCTGGTTAGCCTCTCGGCGCCTTCGACGACGCCGGTGACGGTTGTCTATAACACCGCCGATGAAACCGCGACCGCGCCGCACGACTACGTGACAACCTCCGGCGCGCTGACGTTCGCGCCGGGCGTCACGCAACTGCCGATCGTGGTGCCGGTCGTCGGCGACGCGTTCGACGACCCAAACAATACGTTCCTGGTCAAATTGTCGGCGCCGACCGGCGCGACCATCGATACGGCCCAGGCCGAAGGCCTGATCATCAACAACGACGATCCACCGTACGCGAACCTGGTCAACCCGGTCACGGTGAACGAACCGACCAGCGGCGCCGGCACGGCCATCGTCACCATGACCTTGTCGGCGCCCAGCGGCAAGACGGTGACGGCGAACTGGACCACTGCCGCCGACACGACTGCGCAGCCGCGCGTCAACTACGTCGACCAGCTCGGCCAGGTCACATTCTTGCCCGGCGAGACGATGAAGACCTTTACGGTTACCGTTTTGAACGACGGCATCAAGACGCCGAACCTGACGTTCTCCGTGCAGATGCAAAGTGAGGTCGACAGCGCGAACTACGGCAACCGCTATTCGCAGATCACGATCGTCAACACCGACCCGTTGCCGACCGTTTCGCTTTCGAACGTATCGATCGTCGAGGGGAACTCGGGCACGGCATCGGCCGTCTTCACGGCCACGCTCAGCGCGGCCTCGACGCAGCAGATCAAGGTTGCCTTCGCCACGTCGGCGGGCACGGCCACCAAGACCACTGACTATACCGAAACGTCGGGCACGCTCACGTTCGCGGCCGGCACGACGACCCGAACGATCACGGTTCCAGTGAAGGGCGATACAACCGTCGAGTCAAATGAAACCTTCAACGTGAAGCTATCGAATCCGACGAACGTCAAGTTGGGCGCGGCGTCGGCCGTGGGCACGATCGTCGACAACGACAACCCAAACGTCCCCGCCGCGCCGACCAATCTGACGGGCGTCGCCGGCTACGGCACCGTCGCCCTCACCTGGCAAGGTGTCGCCGGAGCGACCAGCTACAACGTCTATCGCGGCACGAGCCCCAGCGGCGAGGGGACGACGCCGATCGCGACCGGTATCGTAGGCACGGCGTTCACCGATACCAAGTTGACGAACGGCGTGACCTACTACTACCGCGTGACGGCGGTCAAGAAGCCGGCAGCCACGGCCTACGAAGGCTCGCGCTCCGCCGAGCTGGCAATCGCTCCAAACGCTTACAACTTTGCCAACGGTTTTTCCGGCAGGAACCTCGACCCGACCGTGGCGAACAATCTGGACGATAGCGCCTTCTTGAGCCTCAACGGCCTCAATGTCTTCAACGTGCGATCGTTCGGCACGACGCTGCAATTGACCGATGGCGGCACGAACCAGACCGACAGCGTGTTTACCAGGTTGCCGGTGAACGTGCAGCGCTTCACCACGACATTCACGTTCCAGCAGATACCCAGCTTGCACTACACCAAGACGTTGGCCGACGGCATGACGTTCACCATCCAGAGCGTCGGACCCCAGGCGATGGGCGTTTCGGGCGGCGGCTTGGGCTATCTCGGCATTCCGAATAGCGTGGCCGTGAAGTTCGACTTGTTCGACAACGACGGCGAAGGCAACAACTCGACCGGTTTGTACTCCGGCGGCGCTGAGCCCGGCCCGGCCGGCTCGGTGAATCTCACGGGCACCGGCATCGACCTGCACAGCGGTAACCCATTCGCCGTTACCATGTCCTATGACGGCGTGACATTGAAAGTGACGATTGTCGATACGGTCACGCAGGCCAAGGCGACGCAATCGTACGCCGTGAACATTCCGGCGCTCGTGGGTGGCAACGCGGCCTACATCGGGTTCACCGGCGGGACCGGCGGGCTCACGGCCGTGCAAAAGATCGTCAACTGGGTGTATACACCGGCGCCAGCCGCTCCGACTGCCTTGGCTGCCACTGGCAACACGGCCGCGCAGGTCACGCTCGCTTGGACCAACAACGACCCGAACGCTGGGTCCGTGCTCATCGAGCGCAAGACCGGCGCGGCTGGCACGTACGTGCAGATCGGCACCGCGGCGGCCGGCGCAACTTCGTTCGTCGATACGACCGTCGGCTCGGGCATCACCTATTTGTACCGCGTGCGCTCCGCGACCAACGGCGCGACGTCGGCCTACTCGAACGAAATCACCGTCACGACCCCGCCGACGTTGAACTTCGCCGCTGGCTTCTCCGGTACGGCGTCTCAGTTCAAGTTCAACGGCTCGACGGCCAAGATCGTCGGCACCACGCTGCAATTGACCGACACCACGACTTCGAAGGCTGCCAGCGCCTGGGCGGTCATGCCGGTGAACGTGACCGGTTTCAGCACGCAATTCAACATGCAGTTGCTCAACGGCACCAATCCTAGCGGCGAAGGGATTACCTTCACCATTCAGGGCAACACCACGAGCGCCCTGGGCAACAACGCCGGTGGGCTGGGCTACGGCGGCATCGGCAAGAGCGTCGCCGTGAAGTTCGACCTGGTAAGCACCTCGGGCGAAGGTATCAACTCGACCGGCTTGTACACGCTGGGCGCGGCACCAACCTCGGCCGGCTCGATCAACCTGACCGGCACGGGCATCGATTTGCACAGTGGCCACACGTTCAACGTGGCCATGGTCTATAACGGCGTGACGCTGCAGGTGACCATTACCGACACCGTCACCCTGGCCAAGGCAACGCAGACCTACACCGTGAACATTCCGGCCCTGGTCGGTGCAAACACGGCGTTCGTGGGCTTCACCGGCAGTACGAGCACGCAAACCGCCACGCAAAAAATCCTGAATTGGACCTACACGGCCGCGCCGGCTGCCGACTTGCAAATCACCAATACCAACAACCAGACTAGCGCCGTGGCCGGTTCGCCGGTGACATACACGATCGTCGTCAGCAATGCCGGGCCTTCGAGCGTAGGCGGAGCGGCTGTGTCCGACATATTCCCCACAGCGCTGACCAATGTAACCTACACGGCCGTCGCCACCGGCGGCGCCACCAACTTTACGGCGGCCGGCACGGGCAACATCGCCGACGTCGTCAACCTGCCCGCCGGCAGCAAGATCACCTACACCGTTAGCGGCACGATCAGCGCGGCCGCGACGGGCGCGATTTCCAATACCGCCACGGTCACTGCGCCCGCGGGCATCACCGAGCTGAATGCGGCCAACAACTCGGCCACCGACGTCGACAGCCTGTCGATCGCTCCGGCCATCGATTTTGCAGCCGGGTTTGCCGGCGCAGCCGCTCAGCTCAACATCCAAGGCACGGCCGCGCAAATCGCCGGCACGAAGCTGCAGCTGACCGATGGCGGACCGACCGAGGCCGGCAGTATCTGGGCGAAGACCAAGGTCGGCGTGGCGGCCTTCACGACACAGTTCAGCATCCAGATGGCCGCCGGCACCGCCTTCACCGCCGACGGCATGACGTTCACAATTCAAAACGCCAGCGCGACGGCGCTGGGCGGCGCCGGCGGCGCGCTGGGATATACCGGCATCACCAACAGCGTGGCCGTCAAGTTCGACTTGTTCGACAACGCCGGCGAAGGAAATAACTCGACCGGCCTGTACTCCGGCGGCGTCGAGCCGAATGCCATCGATTCGATCAACCTGACCGGCACGGGCATCGATTTCCACAGCGGCCACGTCTTCAACGTGTCGATGACCTACAACGGCACGACGTTGCAGGTAACGATCACCGACGCGGTCACTCTGGCATCTGCCACGCAGGCGTACACCGTCAACATCCCGGCGCTGGTCGGCGGCGACACGGCCTGGGTTGGATTCACCGCTGGCACCGGCGGACTGACGGCTGTGAACACCGTTTTGAACTGGACCTACTCCGTGACCACGCCTGGCGGCGGCGCGGCCTTGGCTTTGGCGGCGCTATCGACCGGGCAAGGCAGCGGCAAAGGGTTGGGCTCGTCCACGACGCCCGCTGCCAGCAGTGCCAAGTCGCAATCGTCCGCCGCGAGCGCGGCCAGCACGAATGCGACCATGCTCATGGAGGCACCAGCCGATAGCAAGAAGCCGACGAAGAAACCCAAGGCGTAAACGCGCACTCCGCGAGAATTAATCGGCAGAAACTTACTGGGGCCGGCTGGCGCGCTTTTGCCGCAGTTCCGTCAGCAGGGTTTCTACCTCGCGGCGCTGGTCGGAGGCGTCCAGTGGAAGCCTGTTTTTGTAATCGCCCAAGTAGGTTTCGGCCTGCGCCAATTGCGCCGCGGTCTGCGGATACTGGGGATCGACTCCCAGCGACCTTTTCACCAGTTCATATCGCCACCGAAGCAGTTGCGGCGTAGCCGGCGTCGAGTGCGCGGCTTCGATCGCCTTTTGCCAGCGCTGCAGTCCCTCGATGCCCAGCTTGCCGTCCCCCAGAACGTCGAAGAACAGCAGCCGGCACCGTCCGGCTTGCCAATGGGCAAGTGCCACGTTGTTTCGCGGCCTGTCTTTGGCTGCGTCTGCTGTTGGCGGTTGAGGGTTTTCGGCCGCCAAAGCGACCAACTCGTCGGCTTGTTCGATCAGCGACGCCTTTAGCCGCTGGGCCAGCGCCTTTTGCGCGGCCCCTTTCTGAACTTCGATTTCGGAGCAAGCTGCGTCATTGGACAGCAACAGCGAATCGTAACGGCGATCGATGCCGGCGCCCGAGGGGGCGCTTGCGCCGGAGTCGAACAGGACTACCGCGGCATCGAACTTCCTTTCGGCCCGTCGCACCATTCCTTGAAACAGCTGTGCTTCGGCCGTGGGATCGGAGCGCAGCGATACGGCGGCGGCCGTGAGCGCTTTTTTGCGAGATTCGAATTCCTTGGCATCCCGCGGGATTGTCCGCGACCAATCGTACAGATAATGATAGGCCTGGCCCTGGTCGCGATCTTTCGCCAGCCGGAAGGCCTTGCCGAATTGTTCGTCTGCTTCCGCCGCGCGCTCGAGCTGCGCAAGACAGCGACCCTTGAGCGCCAGCGCCGGGTAGAATTCGGCGTCCTTTTCGAGAGCCTCGTCGCAGTGCTGGAGCGCCTTGGCCAGCCCTTTGGAGTTTGCTTCGCGGCGGCGCGCGATTTCGGCCAGCCAGTAGTGCGCTTCGGCTGCTTCGGGGGCGCGCTTCAAGTCGGCCTCCGCTTGGTCCAACTCGCCCTTGGCCGCTTGCGAATTGGATGCCCCCGGCAAGAGTCGAACCGCGCCGCGGCCGACGTATGCCAGCGGGCTGGGTGCAAAGTCGATCGATTCGCCATACGCCTGCAACGAGGCAGCCAGCGATTCATCCCGGTCTTTGAGCTGCCACGTTTCATAGCCGAGCGCTTCGCCGCTGTGATGGCGGAGCAACCGGCCCAGTGCCGCGAACAACTTGGCGACGTGTTGACGCTGCTCGGGCGTCAGAGAGTTGCGGTCCGTCAATTGTCGGACTCGGCCGACTTCCGGCGCCAAGGCCGGAGCGAGCACTTGCTGGAATACGGCTGCAACGGCCAGCTCATGCGAGCTCGCCTTGGCCAATTGATCTGCCTGAGACATCACCCGGTAATAGGCGTCGAGCGCCGCAACCGCGCCAGGTTGATCCTCTGCCTGCACGCTGGCCAGCGACAGCAAGATCGGAATCGACGCCGGTCCACTGGGTAGATCGGCGGCGCTCAAGGAGGCAAACATTTCGCGGGCGAGGTTGTCGTCGCGCGGCTGCATGCGCGCCGCGGCAAGGGCCAGCCACAGCCGATCGCGCGGCGAAAGCTGGCCTGCAAGTTGCCTGGCCTTGGTCAACCAACGGTAAACTCGCTGCGCGTCCTCATGGTCCGCGAACATTGGCGCCAGCGGATTCTCTGCGCGGGTGGCTTCCGCCGCTTTGAGTTCTTGTTCGATTCGCTCGCCAGCCGCGGCAGTCAGGAGCGACGCGGCGCGCTGCGATCGGGCGCCGTGCAAGCACGCCGGCAGTGGTTCGACGTCGAACACGGCCAGCATCTGCTCGGCCGCGGCGCCGGAGTTGCCGCTGGGCGAAAGGTTGGCCAGCGCCAGCGCGCCCACGTACTTCAAATATGCCTGATCCTTGGCGTCATCGGCCAGTGCTTCGGCGAGATCGTCTTGGCCGAGCGTGCGTTGCAGCTTGTGGCGCTCGTCGGGCGAAAGCTTTGACTGGCCCAGCTCGATTTGCGACTCAATCCAACCCAGTTGCAGCAAGGCCCCAAGCGAGCCGCCGGGCGTTGGTCCCTGCGACTGGGCAGCTTCATACCGCAGCGCGAAATCCTTGAAATCGGGTTGTTCCGAGTCGATCGCTTTCCAAGTCTGACTCCACACGTACAGTCGGCTCGCGCCGACTAGCTTCTCGAACTTCTCAGCCAGCTGAGGCACGTTGGGCATGGACGCCGGCAATCGGTGGAGTACGGTTGCGACCGAAACCAGGTCCTCGTCCGCCGCCTTGTTGTTGTCGGCCAGACCACTCACGACCTCGGCATAGCGCAAAGCCAGCTCATCGCTCATGCGCGGAGCAAACTTTCGAGTGACGTTCAAGTCGGCGGCCAGCTCGGCAGGTGTCTTGTCGCGTCCTTCGGTCAGCGATTGTACTGCCTGGGCGGCATCGCGCAGCTCGGCCGCTTGAGTGCCGTGTGCCTCGTCAGGAGCATGGGAGCGAGCCAGTTCCAATGTCTCGACGGCTTGCTTCAACTTGCCGAGACGAGTTTGCGCGTCCCCCTTGGCCCACAGCGCCCGATAGTCATTGGGGCGAAACTCAAGGATTCGTTCGCACTTCGGCAGCGCGTCGGAAAACTGCCGCCGCTCGATGTCGGATTCGACGGCCTGCGAGAGCTCATCCAACCCACGCTGGGCAACAAGCTCGACGGTATGTTGTTCTCCGTCGGTGGGATACCACACCGCTTGCATGTCGCCGGAAGCGGACAACGCTTTGCGGGCCTGGCCGGCTAGCGCGAGCGACTTGTCGGCCGTTGCATCCTTTGGCAAGCAGATCACCGCCAGCACGTGACGCAAAGCCGATTGCGTCGGCGACAGTGTATTCTTAACGGCCAGGCTGGTCTCGAGCGTCTTGAGATCGGCCGCAGCGCCGCTCGAGTCGGAATCGGCGAGTCGCGTCTTGGAGCGGGCCCGGGCTAGCAGCATGGTTTGCCAGCGCTCAGGATCAACCGCTCCGCCGCCGCGCGCCACGAGCAGTTTTTCCGCTTCATCGAGCTTGCCCAGGGCACTGGCTGCGTTCGAGTCCCAGTCTTGTTGTGCCTCGGCCAAGAGCGCATCGATCGCTTGCCGCGCGGCCGATTCCCGTTTTTGATATTCATTGAAAGCCAGCCATCCGCCGCCCCCGGCTGCCGCCAGACACAGTAACAATGCGACGACGACCCAGCGGCGCCTGCCGCGCCCTCGGATCTTCGCCAGCTCTTCGTCGGGCAACGTGTCGCCGTCCAGAAACTTGTTGGTCGCTTTGGCCGACTCTCGCAAAGACCGCGATCCGCTGGCCACGGCCAAGGCCGCCGAGGAACGCAGCGCCGCGATTTCCGGGTCGGGGCGTCCGTGTATCGCGCCCGCGGCGGCGCCTTCGTCGCCCTGCTCGGCGTGCGCGATGCGCAAAGCCTGCACCATCTGGCCGGTCGTGGGAAAGCGCCCCGAAGGCTCGAGCGCCGTGGCGCGGCGAATCACCTCGCGCTCCAGCGGCATCAGATGCTCTAGATCGAGATTGCCCGTGCGATGGGCTTCCATGACCGCCATGTGCGATTCGCTATTGGCAAACGGCAGCCGTCCGGTGCGCAGCTCGACGTAGCTGACGGCCAGCGAGTATTGGTCGGTGGAAGAGCTGGGTGCGTTTTTGAGAAACAGCTCCGGCGCGCCGTAGGCGAGCGTGACGGCCGTCGTGGTGGCGCGGACGTCGTTGGGGTCTCGCACCAGGCCGAAATCGCAGACCTGGGCATCGCCACCGACGATCATGATGTTTTGGGGCTTGATGTCGCAGTGCTGGAGCGTCTCTTGTTTGCCGCCATCGAGATCGTGCCGCCGGATATTGAGAAAATCGATGGCCCGCGCGGCGCTCTCCATGTAGACCAGCAGCTCGTCGATGGGAATTCCCGGCAGCCCGGCGCGCTGACATTCTTCGAGCCGCTGTCCAAGCGTCTTTTCGCCCAGGCTCATGGCGATGATCAATTCGCTGGGGCGCGTTTGCGACGAGCGCACCAGCATCGTGGCTTTGACCGGCGGCTGCACGGTGTCGATCAATCCGTCGTCGTCCGAGTCGTTGACCAGCTGACCATCCGCGTTTTTCAACCAGAAGCTGTGGATGGGGACGAGGTTGGGATGATTGATCAACTTGACGCGGGCCAGGGCCCGAAATTCCTTGCGGCCCTGCTTGGCTCCCAGATTGATGATCTTCAGCGCGAGGCGAACGCGCCCCGGCCCGCGCGCTTTCCACACCACGCCAAAATTGCCTTCGCCCAGAAATTCCTCCAGGAAGTATCCGGGAACAGGCTCGTCTCCACTCTGGTAGGCAGGAGCCATTTCGTGACCGATGGCCGGGCGAGCGGGCCGACGAAGATTAGGGAGGAACATTCAGACCGGAATCGAGCAGCGCCTCGCACGGCGGCCAGATTACCGCCGGTTGCTGCCGCTTAGCTTGGACAATTCAATCCTAACAGATGGGTCTTGCGATGCAAACTCGCGTGCGCGCGTGAGCAGCTCGCACTCGGTGCGCGCGCGGGCCGGCCGTTGACTGCAGATCGTCCGGCACATTGCCAGCCGCAACCTGCGGGCACTAGAGGTAAAGAAAAAAAGCTCGATCAGTTGTCCCGAGCCGCCGCGCGCTGCGGGGGGCCATCCACTGCGATAGGGCCGCCAGTGCGAAACGTGACTTCGTCGCCGCGGGCAATTTTGCCCAGCTTCAAGCCAGACACGGGGCGCGCCGTTACGGCTTGGTCGCCGACGGCCACGACTTCCAGATAGCCCACGATGACTTCATTGCGCAGATATTCATGCGTAACTTTCAGCCGATCTCCGGCCCTGAGCTTGCCAGCGGATTCGATGCGCACTTCCACCGTATTCGATGCCGCGCTAACTCGGGCCACAACGCCCTTGAGCACCGCGGAAAGCGGCGGGGCATGACGAACGTTCTTGCCGCTCATTGGGAGTGGTTGAGTTTGCGGGTTCGGGTTGTCTTGAACCTCGCTGACATAGACGGCGCTTACGGCCATCGGTTGGCCGCCGCTGCCGCTCGCGGTCGAGAGTCCGGCCGTCAATCGAATCGGTTGCCGCAATGGCGGAGCCTGGCTGGCGATCGTCTTGGCCGGCTGTGCTTCGGCGCGGTCGCGTTTGGCCGGCAGCATTTCCGGCTCCTCGATATCCACTTCCTCTTGCCCCGCCGGGCTCGGCGCATCGTAAACGACGACGCGCGGCTTGGTTTCATATCGGCCTGAGTCGGACAGTCGCTGGTAGCCGGCATCCTGCCGGCCCGTGTCGGATAGCCGCTGGTAACCGGCTTCGGCAGGGCGGCCCGCGCTGCGAGGCGCTTCATCCTCGGGCGAATCATCTGGTGTGCCTTCGGGACGGGGCAGGGCCGGCGTCGGCAATTCCTCCTGTGGCTCCGCGGGGCCCGGATTTTGGCAACAGCCGCACATCGCCCGAATGGCCGCTTCGCGCACTCGCTCGGAAACTTCCTCGGGACAGCCCTTGTCGTTCTTTTCGTAAGCAACCTTCGCCAGCTTCTTCACCAGCTTCTCATCGCAGCAGCAGTTCGTGTTGCAATGCGAGCAATGCAGATTGGTTGCATCCTCGATGGCCAGCGCGGCTTGATAGCGCACTTCCTCGGTGCAGTCGTCGAGGGCGTCCATCAACGCGTCTGAGACATCCGGGTAGCACCCGCAGCCGATCGTGGCCAGGTACTTGATGGCTTTGATCTTTTGCGGCGCCATGTCTTCTTCGGTTTTGATTTTCGCCGCCTTGGCAATCGCGCTATTGTCCGACTCGAGATTCGCGGGATCGGCAATGGCCTTCAAGGGTGGCTTGCGCTCGCGATTTGGCCGATTGCCGCGGCGGTTGCTGGTGGCGTCGCGGATCTTTTGCATGCCCTGCGGAATGCCCAGGTAGTTCCAAACGGTCCAGGGCTTTGCCACCGGCGGTGGCAATGCCAGCGCGCGGTTGGCCGCTGTCATTGCGCACACTAGCGCCATGCATGCCCAAAACGCGCCGGCGCGTGTCACAAAACCACTTTTCATTCGCTGCAAACGTCCAATGCCGCTCATCGGGTAGCGAAACCGCTCGCAAGCCAGGTTTACAATCCGACCCTGTTCGTCGTGATCGACGTATCCCATTGGATCGGCAAAAATGTAGCGGTTGTGCAAAGATTTCGGGTCGCGCAGCATTTAACGCGGTACAGCGTGCGCGCTTGCTAGCTGCGAAAGCGAATCTCAGCTAGCTGAAAATTGCGCGCGGAAAATTGCGCAACCGAGAGACGGGGCGAGCAAGAAAACCAGCGCGGCAAGCTGCCGTCGCCGCCGCGCCAATTGGAAGCCCGCCGCAGCCTGGCCGGCCCGCTGAGGGATGAGTTCTGGCGGGCGCTTGCGAGCGTTAACCGTGGCCGAAGTGGTGTTTCTTCACGGCCATCTTTTTCTCGGCCTTCTTGGCTTTGTGTTGCGCCTGGCGCTGCCGCTTGGCCGGACTCTTTTCGTGGTGCAAAAGCTTGGCCGATGCAATCGGCGTGACGCCGAAGCCGAGGATCAGAGAAGCGACGATGGCAGCCAGGAAACCCCGCTTGAAAATCTTCATGACGCTCTCCAATCCAAAAAAGCCGCGGCACATCCACGAACGGCCGCCCACGGACCGTGGCAATGTATCAAGCGACATCGGCGATTGACAGCCGTTTCTTCAATTCTGTTTCGGGCGCCTCGCGACGCGCCGAGCGACCAATGTCAGTCGGCAAGACTTTTCGGATTGTGCCGGGCAGCTCGGTCTTCTCACCTTCCCAGAGCGCGAACACCGCGTTGGCGGCGGCCTGGTCCAATGTCGGCAAAGAGGGGCTCGTTCTAAAAGATGATTCAGTGGTCTGTGCATTGGCTGACGAAACCGCCTGGCTGTTGGCGCTGGCCAAGGGTTGAGCAAATGCCTGTAGCTGCGTCGAAGCCATCGCCGTGGTGGACATTTGCGCCGCCGGCGCCGCGCTGGCCGGAGCAGCAGCGATCAAATAGTTGATCACCAAGAGCACGTCCAACGGCGAAATCTGACCGTCGCCGCTGACGTCGCACATGTAAGTGCCCGCGTGGTTGTTGGCGACCGTGCCGGCGGAAACGGCCAACGGCGAAGCGCTCATGACCGGCGCGCTCGCGTCGTTCAATTGATTGATGACCACTAGCGCGTCGAGGCTCGTGACGTGCTGGTCGCTGTTTACGTCCTGCGGCAGTGCCGTGTTGTACAGCGTCGAGGTCGGAGTCACGACGATCGGCGCCAGTGTCAGTGCGTTCGATGGCGGCGCTGCAAGGGTGGATTGCGCGGCTGCCGATGCCTGGGCCAGCGTATCAGTCGATGAGCGCTGGATTCTTGCGATCAGCCAGGCCACGACGTCGAGCTTCCCACTGGTGAAGCTCACTGCACCGGTGGCGTTGCCGACTGAGGCGTCCTTGCCCGCGGCCACCGAGTTATTGCCGTTGGCATTGACGAACGACGGTCCGGTCTTCGAGACGTCGTTGGGACTGTCGAGCGAAGTATTGGGGAGCAGAAATCCACCCGTGCCGCGGGCGATGATGGTCACCTGCCTGTTAGCGGGCGCTCCGCCACCGTAAATCACGGCCTTCGCTTGAGGGCCGATCAGAAAGTCGCCGCCCCCCTGGCCGTCGAACACGCTCGGCACGCCCGAGTTGTTCGCGATCATGTCAGCCTCGCCGCTGCCGAACAGGCCCACGGAATGGAAGCCTTTGAAGCGGATCGGCGGCAGCAGCGTGCCGTTGGGTCCGGTGTCGACGGTGCCGTCGCCGACGATCAAGTTGTTGAACGTCACGTTCGCGCCGTTGATCGTGCCGGTGGACTTGATGGCCGACGAGTGCGCTGCGTTGACGCGCAACGTGCTTTGAGTCGTGGCTACGCTTTGCCCACCGTCCAAGTCGATAAAACTCAGCGGCAACGCGCTGGCCGCTTCGGGCACCTGGATTTGAACGACGTTGTTGCCTTGCGAGCCGGTCTTGAGCTGTACGGTTTGAACGGCTTTCGCCGGGGCCGCGGGATCGGACAGGCGAATTTCCGCGGAACCGGCTCGCTGAAACAGCGAACCGTTCAAGTTGTAGGAATTGTTGGCCGAGAGCGAGCGATTAGCGTCGATGATCTGCACCAGGTTGCCGACCGGCACCGCCTGGGACCCCGGACTCGAGTTGGGTATCGCACCGGCGACGGCCTGAGAGACCGTATAGGTTACGAGGTCGTGCTCGTCGTCAGCCAGCGGCGGCAACAGGTCGAACGGGCTCCCCTCAATGGCCATCCTGCCTTGAATGGCATCCAAGGTTCCACCGGCCGCGGCAATGTTGACGTGAATGCTGTTGCCTTGCGGAACGGTGGCCAACGGCAAGGCGCCGCCAATAATACGGGTCAGCGTGGGCAGATTGGTCACGGTCGTCGTGGCCAGCGTCCGCTCGACGGACACCGTGTCAAGTCCGCCGATTCCATCCACGCTCGTGTCGGGTGAGTCGAAGATGCCGCTCAGCAGCATCGTGTCGTTGTGCAGGTTCCCGCTTACCGCGACATGGGCGCCGGCTTTGCGGGCATTGAGCCGGCCGGCCAGCATGATTTCGGTGCCTTGCGTCCGGAGACCATTGATGTCGCCTCGAATTTCAATCGAACCGGTGTTGGCCGTCACCGTGGCATTCGACATCAGCGCGACGTTGTCGTCCGCGTGCAGCGTGATCTTGCCCTGATCGGAGAACACTTGCGACGTGCCCCCGGAGGGTCCGCGAATCGTAAGATCGCCGTTCGACGGGCCGCGGCCGACTTCGAGCGTGATCTCGTTCGTGGTCGAAACGTCGACGCTTAGATTGAACGGCCCGCCGGTGGAAACCTTCAGATCTGCAAGCGGGCTGCCTCCACCGACGGTATTGGCGAAGTTCGTGGCGCCTTTGGTCGTGGTCTCGAGTCCGCCCGGTCCAACGACGATCGAATTAAACGACAGATTGCCGAAGTTATCGCTCGAGAGTTTGTTCGTATTGTTCAGCGTCATCGCGCCGTTGTAGGTCTGGTTGAGCGAGGTGGCAATCGATACGTCATTCAAGAGCGAGGTGCCGGCAACCAGCAGGCTCTTCAATTTCTTCGCGCTTCCCACCGCGCCGTTGAACACGGCGTTGGCGTTGACGCTCAGGCCCTGGCCGCCGTCGATTGTTCCATCGAGCTTGTCGTTGAACGTTACCAGCGAAAACGACCCGACCACGCCGGCGTTCATCGCCGCGTCGTTGGCCAGCCGCAGGGGGCCGTTGTAGGTTTGGGTGAGATTGGTCTTGATCAACCCGCCGCCCACCACGATGTTGCCGCCGTTGGCTCCATTCGGACCCGTCACGATCAACGACTTGAGCGCATGGCTGCTACCCACGGCCCCGTCGAAGGTGACGTTGCTATTGATCGTCAACGCTTGCTGCCCGTCGAGGGAATCGACCGTGGCGACCAGGCCCGAGAACGCAATCGACGAACCGGCGTTGACGGTGGTCAGCTCGGTGGCGTCAACGCCAATGGTCACGGGGTTTTTGTAGGTCTGAGAAACGAGCGTTCTGACCTTGCCGCCGGAGATCGTTGTCTTTCCCGCCACATTGCTGAGTGTCAGGCTGGTGATTCCCGCGGTGCCGGCCTTGACGCCGATGGGGCCGCCAAACAGAGTCGTGCCGCTGTCGTTGATTTCCAAACTGCGCTGCGTTGCGTCGGAGTCGATCGTCTGGGCGAAACTTACGTTGATGCCGGTGATGAGCGTGTTGGCGCCCAGCGTTACTGGGCCCGAGTAGTTCTGTGGGCCAGTGGTGATCACGGAGCCGCCGTTGATGTCGGTGGCTCCCACGACGCCGAGCGACCCGACGTTCACAGCGCCGCCAAAAGTGAGCTTGGTTGTGGCCGTGATGTTTAGCGCGGCGGTGCCCGTGATCGTGCTGGTAGCGCCGACAAAGGTGATCGTCGTGCCCGAGAGCGTGGTGGCCGTGGCAGGCAGCGTAACTGGTCCGGTGTAGCTTTGCGTGGTCGTGGTGGTGACCGAGCCGCCGTTGATGGCCGCTGGGCCGGTCACCGCAAGTGAGCCAATAGTTACCGCGCCGCCGAAAGTGACCAGCGCCCCGCCGCCGCTGACGGTCACGTCGAGCGCGCTGCCGGTGCCGCTGATACCCACTGTATTCACGAAGTTGATCGTATTGCCGGTCATCACAATCGGCGTGGCCTTTCCAGCACATTGGGATCCTAAGCTTAGAATTCCACGTGGACAAGTTGTCGCGGCCGCTTCTATAGTGTCACCTAAATACTAGTGACTCCAGCGTAACTGGACTGGCCACAGTTAGGCCGCAAATGTAATCACACTGGCTCACCTTCGGGTGGGCCTTTCTGCGTTCGCGAGTGGACCCGATAAGCTCATGGAGCGGCGTAACCGTCGCACAGGAAGGACAGAGAAAGCGCGGATCTGGGAAGTGACGGACAGAACGGTCAGGACCTGGATTGGGGAGGCGGTTGCCGCCGCTGCTGCTGACGGTGTGACGTTCTCTGTTCCGGTCACACCACATACGTTCCGCCATTCCTATGCGATGCACATGCTGTATGCCGGTATACCGCTGAAAGTTCTGCAAAGCCTGATGGGACATAAGTCCATCAGTTCAACGGAAGTCTACACGAAGGTTTTTGCGCTGGATGTGGCTGCCCGGCACCGGGTGCAGTTTGCGATGCCGGAGTCTGATGCGGTTGCGATGCTGAAACAATTATCCTGAGAATAAATGCCTTGGCCTTTATATGGAAATGTGGAACTGAGTGGATATGCTGTTTTTGTCTGTTAAACAGAGAAGCTGGCTGTTATCCACTGAGAAGCGAACGAAACAGTCGGGAAAATCTCCCATTATCGTAGAGATCCGCATTATTAATCTCAGGAGCCTGTGTAGCGTTTATAGGAAGTAGTGTTCTGTCATGATGCCTGCAAGCGGTAACGAAAACGATTTGAATATGCCTTCAGGAACAATAGAAATCTTCGTGCGGTGTTACGTTGAAGTGGAGCGGATTATGTCAGCAATGGACAGAACAACCTAATGAACACAGAACCATGATGTGGTCTGTCCTTTTACAGCCAGTAGTGCTCGCCGCAGTCGAGCGACAGGGCGAAGCCCTCGGCTGGTTGCCCTCGCCGCTGGGCTGGCGGCCGTCTATGGCCCTGCAAACGCGCCAGAAACGCCGTCGAAGCCGTGTGCGAGACACCGCGGCCGGCCGCCGGCGTTGTGGATACCTCGCGGAAAACTTGGCCCTCACTGACAGATGAGGGGCGGACGTTGACACTTGAGGGGCCGACTCACCCGGCGCGGCGTTGACAGATGAGGGGCAGGCTCGATTTCGGCCGGCGACGTGGAGCTGGCCAGGGAAAG
>JADMIO011701099.1_pt1 | contig 59176 bp, 54 predicted proteins | sample 8958161 | NCBI WGS metagenome assembly JADMIO01 (sample SAMN16585339, study PRJNA669376) | soil metagenome | isolation source: Crop rotation soil | place: USA: Cullars Rotation, Alabama | collected 2011 | reverse complement strand
CGCGACAACTTGTCCACGTGGAATTCTAAGCTTAGGATCCCAATGTGCTGGAAAGTGTATGGGCCCTGGTATATATCACCAATGACGATAAAGTCGTTTCAGAAAAGGGTACGATAACCCTTATACGATAAGCTAAGAATTTAAAGAAATAAAAGAGAAAAGGAGGGGTTTCGATGACCGCTCCTTTTCTCTTTTTACACTGTATTCCCTCTTAACCTCGCCGCCCGTCTGTCTTTTAAACCACCCGGAAAACTGCCCCCGGACATTTTTAGAATAGCCTTATCTTTAAAACAAATCAAACAACCATGCGTCTTATCCTCTTTACACTCAGCCTGTCCTTCTTGCTGCAGGCAAGAACTGTCCAGGCACAGACAACTCCCAAATTAGTTACGACGGTAGAAGGTATCAAGGAATACGAATTAAGCAATGGCTTACGCGTCCTGCTGATGCCTGACGAATCACAGACCAATATCGCCGTCAATATTGTTTATAAAGTAGGTTCCCGCCACGAAGGCTATGGCGAGAGTGGCATGGCCCACCTGCTGGAACATATGCTCTTCAAACAATGTAAAAAGTTCGTGGACATCAAAAAAGCCATCGCTGAAAAAGGCGCTTCGGCAAATGGTACTACCTGGTATGACAGGACCAATTATTACGAGATACTTTCGGCCTCCGATGAGAACCTTCGCTGGGCGATCGATATGGAAGCCGACCGGATGGTGAATTCCAAGATATTGCCCGAGGAACTGAAAAAAGAATTTAGCGTGGTACGTAACGAATTCGAGATCGGGGAGAATTATCCCAGTGGTGTGCTGAACGAAAGGGTGCTCTCTTCGATGTACCTCTGGCACAACTATGGCAAATCAACGATCGGGAGTAAGGAAGATATCGAAAGAGTAAAGGCCGAGAACCTGAAAGTGTTCTATAAAAAATATTACCAGCCCGATAATGCTGTTTTGCTGGTGGCTGGAAAATTCGATGAGAAAAAAGCGCTGGCTTATGTTCAGCAATATTTCGGGCCCATCCCCAAACCAACAAGAGTGCTCCAGCCTACCTATACGGTAGAGCCCCCGCAGGATGGCGAGCGGAATGTGGAACTCCGTCGTACCGGCGACATACAATATGTAAGCATGGCTTATCATACACCTTCGGTGGCGGACAAGGATTATGCTGCCAATGACGCGTTGATCCAGGTGCTGACCAATGATCCTTCCGGTGTATTATATAAGAAACTGGTGGAAACAAAACTCGCTTCCAAGATATCGGGCTATGCAATGACCCTGTACGATCCCGGGTTCTCTTATTTTGAATGCGAAGTTCCCAAGGATAAAAGTTTGGATAGCGCCAAACAGGCTTTGCTGGGTTCGGTGGACAAAGTCGGTTCAATGACCTTTACGGAAGAGGACCTGACCCGTGCGAAGAACACGATCCTGAAAGGCATCGAGAACGGTATGAGCCGCACAACAAGTTTCGCCATCGCCCTTACAGAATTCATTGGCGCCGGTGACTGGCGGCTCTGGTTCCTGTACCGCGATCGTATTGAAAAGCTGACCGTTGCTGACCTCCAGGCCGTGGCTAAAAAATATTACAAGCCTTCCAACCGTACTTACGGGGTCTTTATTCCTGAAACAACAACGCCTGAAAGGACCGTTGTTGCCGAAACACCCGATATCAAAACAATGCTGACTGGGTATACGGGAAAAGCGGTTGCCGCGCAAAAAGCCAATTTTGAGAACAGTATCGAAAATGTAAAAAAGAATACCGAGTATGGCAGCCTGCCTAACGGGGGTAAATATGCTTTGCTGGAAAAACCCACCAAGGGCGATAAGATCAGTGCCGCCATCACGCTGCGTTTCGGGGATGAGAGATCGCTGAATGATAAATCGGAGATCGGTGCCGTGATGGCCGATATGCTGAAAACGGGTACGACCACGAAAACAAAAAAACAGATCGCTGATGAACTGGACAGGATAAAAACAAATATTTCCTTTTTCAGCGGGGGCGGAACACTGACGATCAACATGAGTACCGACAGGCAAAACCTGCCGGCCGCGCTTGCCTTGCTGGATGACCTGCTCAAACATCCCAAATTTGACGCGGCCGAATTTGACAAAGTGATACTGGATACCAAAGCCAATTATGAATCCAGTAAGAACGATCCGCAATCACTGGCCTCAGAAAAACTCGGCAAACTATTATACCGCTACCCGAAAGGGCATCCGATGTATTCTTCGAGCACAGATGAGAGCCTGGAAGATCTTGGAAAAGTGAAACTGGGCGATGTAAAAAAATATTATAGCGATTTCTACGGGGCGAATAATTCCATTTCTGTTTTTGTAGGCGAAGTGGACAAAACGAAAGTGAAGGATTTCCTCCAAAGTTCTTTTGGAAAATGGAACAGCAAAGAGAACTATAAGGAAGTAGAGCCGATGTATTTTGAAACAAAAGCCACGACAGAGACCATCAATACGCCTGATAAAACGAACGCGATGATGCTGGCAGGGATCAACCTTAATATCTCCCGTAAGCATCCCGATTACCCTGCAGTGATCATGGCCAATGAATTGCTGGGTGGTGGCGCTTTTCTTTCTTCAAGGATACCACAGCGGCTTCGGGAAAACGAAGGGATGAGTTATGGCGCCGGCAGTTTCATGAATGTCCAGTACAAATACAATACAGGGAACTGGGGGCTCTATGCTTTCTTTAACCCTATTTACAAGAACCGCCTGGATTCGGCCCTGCATCAGGAAGTGGACAAAGCGATCAAAGGTGGTTTTACGGCAGACGAACTGTCGAAATCTGTCAGCAGCTTTTTAGAACAGGATAAAACGACACTGGGCAGTAATGATAACCTGGCCAATATCATCCGTTCTTATATGTACAATGACAGGGACCTCAGTGAATTCACGACTTTTGAGAATAAAATAAAAACGCTGAACCTTGACGCGGTAAACGCCGCCCTCCGCAGGTATTTTGATAAATCCAAGCTCGTGATGGTGTACGGCGGTGATTTTGAAAAAGGAAAAACAGAGAAACCAACCGATAAGAAAGGATTCTAGAACATCGAATGGTGAACATGGAATGAAGAACGCCGAAGTATACACTTCGGCGTTCTTCATTTATTTGTTCTATTGTTCGTCATTCCTTTAGTTGGTCAGGGCCTTGAATATGCTCTCCAGGCTCTGGCTTTCACTTTGCAGGGAAACGATATTCAGGTTTTGTTGCAAAGCGATCTCCATTAATTGCTTTCTTACCATCTCGGGGTTGTTCGTCTGGAGTTTATAGTTCGTTGTTTGTACCTGCTCCACTTTGGAAACTCCTTTTATATTCTCCAGGAAGCCTTTCGCCACCGGCACCTGGAACTGGACCAGTACAACGTGATTGTCTTTATTACCGCGCTGCAGGTTGCTTAATTTATCATCCGCCACCAGTTCTCCCTTGTTGATAATGATGACCCGGTCGCAGATGGCTTCTACTTCCGGTAAAATATGCGAGGAAAATAAAACGGTTTTTTGCAGCCCTTGTTTTTTTATGACCTCCCTGATCTCCACGATCTGGTTGGGGTCCAGCCCGGAAGTGGGCTCATCCAGGATCAGCACTTCAGGATCATGGATCAGTGCGGCAGCAAGACCTACCCGTTGTTTATAACCTTTGGAAAGCTGTCCGATCTTTTTTTTGCTTTCGACTTTCAGACCCGTCAGTTCAATCACGGCTTCAATTTTTTCTTTGGGTGCCTGTACTTGGTGTACTTCAGCGATAAAACCAAGGTATTCTCTCACGAACATATCATAATAAAGGGCATTCAGTTCAGGGAGATAACCGATCTTCTTTTTTGTTGCCAGGGGGTCTTCTGCCACATTGATGCCGCAAACAAAAGCCTCGCCGGAACTTTGCTGCAGGTAACCCGTGATGATCTTCATCGTGGTGGATTTACCCGCGCCATTAGGACCGAGAAAACCAACGATCTCTCCTTTCTCTACTTTAAAAGAAATATTATTGACGGCTTTTTGTTCGCCGTATTCCTTGGAGAGATTTATTACTTCAATGGACATGGATGCAAATTAGGTAAATGTGCGAAAGGGAAAATGTGAAAATAAGGCCGGGAGGTCTTCCCGGCCTTATGAATGTTTACAGGTCTTCGTATTGATATAGCGGATCAATGGCGGTACCCGCTTTCATTTCAAAGATAGGTTTGATGATGCCGTCATTCAATCCATAGACCCAGCCATGCAGGTCGGGCCGTTGTTCGTTTTGCCAGGCCCGCTGGATGATAGAGGTTTTGGAAAGATTGAGTATCTGTTCCTTGACATTCAGCTCGGTCAGGCGGTCACATCTTTTTTCCTCCTGTTTGATGCTATCCAGTTCTTCGCGGTGTAAACGATATACATCCTTGATATTCCGCAACCACATGTTTAGTACCGGTTTGAAATCGGTTTGGGTGGTGGCCGCTTTGATACCGCCACAACCATAATGCCCGCAGATGATCACATGTTTTACTTTCAGGTGGTTGACGGCATAATCAAGTACACTCAGTACATTGACATCCGTGTTGATCACCAGGTTTGCCACGTTACGGTGTACGAATATCTCGCCGGGCTGCGTACCCGTGATCTCGTTGGCCGGGACACGGCTATCGCTGCAACCGATCCATAAGAACTCGGGGGTTTGCAAATGGGCGAGGCGGTTGAAGTATTCGGGGTCTTCCGCCGTTTTCTCGGCGGCCCAGGCTTTATTTTCCAGTAATAATTTTTCGTATGGATACATATAAAATGATTCAGTTTATAAAATTAATTATTTGCGGTCTCTCTTAATTCTTTTTCATGGGTCCGTACCAGCCGGACCTGTTTGCCGGGCGGAACCTTTTCAGAAAAACCCTGTTCTTTGAAATTGCTCCGTTTTAATTCTACCTGTATATTCTTAAGCGGCGCGTGAAGCATAAAATCCTCGATCGTTTCGATGATATCCTTATCAATAAAATCGGCCCGGGAAGCATCAATGAGAACGAATGAATTGGCAGGTACCCGTTCCAGCTTGTTTTTAATAATCGGTTTATTGAGGAAAGATACATCTTTACGCAGGCGGAATAAATATTTATTGGCATCATTTACCACGAAGACGGCGGTTTTAAAATTACTTCTCATTACAAAGAAAAGTCCCGCGCCGATACCAATGATGACCCCTTTTAAAAGATCGGCTGCCAGGATCGCCGTGATGGTGATGATAAAGGGGAGGAACTGGTCCCATCCTTTTTTATAGAAGGCTTTGAACAAAGCAGGCTTTGCCAGTTTATACCCTGTAAAGATCAGGATCGCTGCCAGCGCAGCTTTGGGAATCATGTTCAGTACAAAAGGAATAAAGGCGAAGGACAGGAGTAACAGGATGCCATGATAAATGGTTGATAGTTTTGTTTTAGCCCCCGCATTTACATTCGCGGAAGAACGAACGATCACACTGGTAACGGGAAGTCCACCGATCAACCCTGAAATGATATTTCCAAGCCCCTGCGCTTTCAGCTCCCGGTTAGTAGGTGTCACCCGCTGAAAGGGATCGAGATCGTCCACCGCTTCGATACTTAACAAACTCTCCAGGCTTGCGACAAGAGCCAATGTTACAGCAATGATCAGTACATCCGTATTGAGTACCTGGTTCCAGTCGGGCATGGTAAAAAAGGAAAAGAACTCATTCGCGGACGAAGACACAGGGATCCTGACAAGATGTTCTCCAGACAATGCTGTGGCAGGAGTAGAATTGAGAAAAGCCGCGTTGATCCCGATACCCGTAAAAACGATCAGCAGGGGAGCCGGTATGAAGCGGATGAACCCTTTTCGTTTTGACACGAATTTTTCCCAGCCAAAATGGAAGGCTAGGCAAACCACGCCGACCAGGAAAGCCGTCGAATTGATATTCGTGAACGCGTAGATGAAATTGGAAAAGATATTTCCTTTCTCCTGGTTCACTCTCTCATCGGTCTCGAAATGTGAATCGTCACCGAGTAAATGTGGGACCTGGTTTAGAATAAGGATAAGACCGATCGCGGCCAGCATGCCCTTGATAACACTATTGGGTACATAATCACCGATCACGCCGGCCTTGCAAAAACCTAGTATTACCTGGAGAACACCGGCCAGTACCACGGCGACAAGAAAACCCTGGAAAGAACCGATGGTAGCGATGGCGGCGAGAACGATAGCGGTAAGACCGGCGGCGGGGCCGCTCACACTCAGGTGGGAACGACTTGCCAGCCCCACAACGATACCGCCGGAGATCCCCGCGATGATACCACTGAGCGGGGGAGCGCCGGAAGCCAGCGCCACGCCCAGGCATAAGGGTAAAGCGACAAGGAATACTACAATGGAAGCGGTCAGGTCATGGGGTAAACTTTTTATATAATCTCTTGCACGGGGTGCCATAACAATATTTTTAATTGATGAACAGGTACAGCAACGCAATTGCCTGTTATAACAGGTAAATGGTTACGTTAATTAAATTCCGGTTTGAAAAAATAATGTTAGCTGGCGTCCGGTGGAGGAGAGATCAGTTCGCCGTGAAAAGCTATATACAGGGAAGATTGGAAATGCCGGTGATGGTTTTGGATCGCTGTCCAGGGATGTTCCTGTTCATCGGTATGGTGCAGGTATTCTTCGGATAAAGTGGTAGGCGAGGGAGCTTTTTCTTCGGTGGTATTGGCTAAAGGATTCCCGTCATTGGAAGTATCGGCCTTTGTTTCGATCTTTTGTGCTTCCTGCTGCGCTGTATAGACAAAGGGAAGACTGATCGTCAGCCAGAGCAGGGTGAGGGCCATGAAAATGCTGCTGCTCTTCTTCGCCATGATATATAGGGATCTTTCTTTCCGCATCGGGGCTGCGAAGATACAACAGGATGGGCAATTCTTACATACAAAGACAGGGAGTTATATATTCCCTTTCTCTGTGCACCTCCATATCCCTTGCCTCTGTGCTGAAAAACCATTTCCCGTTCCTACAATTCCTTCGACCGCTGCGGCAGTTTATCGTACTCCCCCCGGAAGGCATACCAGCCAAAGATCACCAGCCCGATGGCGATCGGGGTGAAGATGGCGATGATGATGACCCAGATCACGGGGTTATTGATATCTTTTTTGCCGGCGGAATCAATATTGGCAATGGCCCCTTCCACCAGTTCATAGATGACCAACGGCGCCAATATCAATAAGATCAGCCCGAAATATCGTTTGAAAGCATTCATATGATTATATCATTAAAGTTATTTTATGTTCCTGCAAGGGCCAGGTCAATCATTTATATTTTTATCGATCTTATTAGTAAGGTAAAGGGTACCGATCACCAGGCACAAAGCCGCCACACCGATCGGGTACCATAAGCCTACCAGCGGGTCTTTTGTATAAGTGGTCGTCAGCAATAATCCTATAAAAGGAACCAGCCCGCCGAACACACCATTACCGATATGATAAGGCAATGACATGGAAGTGTAACGGATCTTTGTCGGGAACATTTCTACAAGGAAGGCGGCGATGGGGCCGTAGACCATTGTTACGAGTAATATCATGATCCAAACAAGAAAAATAAATTTTGTATACTTTTCCTTGTTGAGATGTATGTTGAGGAACTTCGGATTGGGGTCTGCCTTAAAGCGTTGGCCGGCTATCGGTACATTTTCAATCGTTTTTCCTGTGCTATCGACCCGGTTAAAAAGGATGGTATCGTTTCCGTAGATCTCTGTTTCTAACCTGGTAAATCTTATCCCTTTGTCATTTGTACATTGACTCTTTATCTCTCTGATAGAATTTTGGTCGGATTGCTTATAGGTAGTATCGGTTTTAGTAATGGTTAAATAACTGCCCTTGAGCTCTTTTGTATTGGTGTCAGTCAAAAAAGTAGAAAATATGGGCCTGTATAAAATTACGGCACCCAGCATACCCGCCATCATGATCCATTTCCTCCCGATCTTATCGCTCAACCATCCCCAAAGAATGAAGAAGGGCGTGGCGAAGGCGATCCCCCAGAGCAGGATCGTGCGGCTTTGTTCAAAACTGATAAAGCATTTGGTCTCCAGGAAATTCTGCGCATAGAACTGTCCCGTGTACCAGACCACACCCTGTCCCATGACCGCACCGAACAAAGCCAGTAATACCATTTTAAAATTTGCTTTGTGGCGGAAACTTTCTTTTAAAGGGTTCACCGATGTCTTTCCCTCTGCCTTCAATTTGGAGAACATCGGCGATTCTTTCATCTTCAATCGTATATAAACGGAGATACCGACGAGCAGGATCGATATCCAGAAAGGATAACGCCAGCCACCCCAATGCGCATTGAAGGAGGCATCCGTCATATTCGATTTCACCAGCAGGATCACGCCGAGTGCAATGAATAATCCAAGCGTTGCCGTGGTTTGTATCCAACTGGTATAATAACCTCTTTTATTGACGGGGCTATGTTCCGCCACATAAGTAGCCGCACCGCCGTATTCTCCACCCAATGCAAGGCCCTGGATAAGTCTTAATAGTAAAACAATGATCGGGGCCGCGATACCGATGCTGTCATAGCTCGGTACACAACCGATCAGGAAAGTGGAACCACCCATCAGCACCAGGGTCAGGAGAAAAGTATATTTTCTTCCGATCAGGTCACCCAATCTCCCGAATACCAGAGCGCCAAAAGGGCGAACGATAAAACCGGCAGCGAAAATGGCCAGGGTGCTAAGCAGGGCCGCCGTAGGATTGTTCTTTGGAAAGAATTGGGCAGAGATCGTGGTCGACAACATCCCGAAGATGTAGAAATCATACCATTCGATCATCGTGCCTACCGAGGAAGCGGCAATCACCGAACGGATGGTCTTGGCTAAACTGGGCTGATTCATGCAATTAAGATAAGAAGATTAGATGATAGATAAGAGATGCTAGATGATACTTCTTTAAATCCAGTTATGTAAATTTATGTTCCTAACATAACCATCCTGCCATGTCATATCCATTCCAGATTAAAACGCTAGCGCAATACCACGAGGATTATAAAAAAAGTGTAGATGAGCCTGAAGCTTTTTGGGGTGCGGTCGCGGAGAATTTCCAGTGGCGCAAGAAATGGGATAAGGTGCTGGAATGGAATTTCAAAGAACCTAAAATTGAATGGTTCAGGGGTGGAAAATTGAATATCACGGAGAATTGTATCGATCGTCATCTTGCAACACTGGGTGATAAGCCCGCCATCATCTGGGAGCCGAACAGCCCGGAAGAAAGAACAAGGATCGTTACCTATAACCGCCTCCACAAGCGGGTTTGCCAGTTTGCCCAGGTGTTGAAGAACAACGGGGTAAAAAAAGGGGACCGGGTCTGTATCTATATGGGCATGGTGCCCGAACTGGCTTATGCCGTGTTGGGTTGCGCGAGGATCGGCGCAATCCATAGCGTCATATTCGGGGGTTTCTCCGCGCAAAGCATTGCCGACAGGCTGGATGACGCGAAAGCTGAATTCATTGTTACCTGTGACGGAGCTTACCGGGGGGCAAAGGACATTCCGCTGAAATCGGTTATCGATGATGCCCTGATCGGTAATAAGATCGTGAAGAAAGTGATTGTATATACCCGTACCAGAACGCCTGTTTCCATGATCAAAGGAAGGGATGTATGGTGGGAAGACGAAATGGAATACGCGGAGGCGCAGGTGGAAAAAGAAGGGATCGTTTCTTTTCCCGCTGAAGAAATGGACGCGGAAGATCCCTTATTCATTTTATATACATCAGGAAGCACGGGCAAGCCCAAAGGAGTGGTTCATACGATCGCGGGTTATATGGTATGGACAACTTACACCTTTGTCAATGTCTTCCAGTACCAACCCGGTGATATTCATTTCTGCACGGCGGATATTGGCTGGATAACAGGACACAGTTATATTGTTTATGGTCCCTTAAGCGCCGGCGCTACTTCTTTGATGTTTGAAGGAATACCTACCTGGCCGGATGCCGGAAGGTTCTGGGATATCGTGGACAAGCACAAGGCCAATATCATTTATACGGCACCTACGGCCATCCGCAGCCTGATGGGTTTTGGTACGGAACCCCTGAAGGGAAAGGATCTTTCCTCGCTGAAGATATTGGGAACAGTGGGCGAACCGATCAATGAAGAAGCCTGGCATTGGTATGATGAGCATGTGGGAAAGAAAAAATGCCCGATCATAGATACCTGGTGGCAGACAGAGACAGGCGCCTGCCTGATATCCAACCTCGCCGGGGTAACACCAGCCAAGCCTTGCTGGGCTACGTTGCCTATGCCCGGGGTTCAGCCATTGTTAGTGGACGAGAACGGGAAAGAGGTGACTGAAAAAGATGAACACGGGTTGTTGAAAGGTAACCTTTGCATCAAGGCGCCATGGCCGGGGATATTAAGGACCACTTACGGGGACCATGAACGATGCCGTACCAATTATTTTGCCACTTACGAAAACCTGTACTTCACCGGTGACGGAGCGTTAAAAGACGAGCAGGGTAATTACCGCATCACGGGCCGGGTGGACGATGTGCTGAATGTAAGCGGTCACCGTATCGGTACGGCTGAAGTGGAGAACGCGATCAATATGCACGCCGGTGTGGTGGAAAGCGCTGTGGTGGGCTACCCGCACGATATCAAAGGGCAGGGTATCTATGCTTATATCATTTATAACGGAAGACATGTGGATGATGAAATGACGAGAAGGGATATCCTGCAAACAGTGACCCGTATCATCGGCGCTATTGCCAAACCAGATAAGATCCAGTTTGTGACAGGGTTGCCCAAGACCAGGAGTGGTAAGATCATGCGACGTATTTTAAGAAAGATCGCGGAAGGGGAGACTTCTAATTTAGGAGACACTTCAACGTTGCTGGATCCCGGGGTGGTGGAAGAAATAAAGAACGGGAAATTATAACAATAAACCAGGCCGGTTTTGAAACAGAGGGACACAAGACATCGAGCCCCAAAGATGTTAATTGAACGCTGTATCCTGGAGGTTCAAACCCTATACCCACTGCAGGGTATCCGACGAGGCAGAAGGAGTAGTATTTTGTAATTAAATTTGATTTATGCGCCGCCTGGTATTCCTTCCTCTATTCTTTCTCTTCAGTTTTTGCGAAGCACAGCAACTGACCCGGGAAGGGTTGGGTCTTGTTCCTCCCCTTCTTTCTAATTGCACGCCGGTAAAAGACCAGTTCATGTCATCCACCTGCTGGAGTTTTTCCAGTACTTCTTTGCTGGAAAGTGAATTGATGAGAATGGGCAAGGGAAAGTTTGACCTCAGTGAAATGTTCATTGCCCGTTATTCCATGCTCCGGAAGATCAACTGGCATCTTGATCTCAATGGCAGCAATTTTTTTACACCGGGCGGGCAATTCCATGATATCATTTGGGTGATCCGGAATCATGGGATAGTTCCTGAATCAGCTTATAGCGGGAAGGGAAGAAATGAACTCAACCATGATCATTCAGAAATGGATACCGCGATCAGTCATTATGTAAAAGACCTGGTCAGCCAAGGTGTTCGCAGTCTTAGCTCGGTACAGATGAACGAAATAGACAGCATCCAGGATCATTATATGGGCAGGCTGCCCTGGGATTTCACTTACAATGGAAAGGTTTATTCTGCTGTCAATTTTTCAAAAGAAGTACTGGGGCTCAACATGGATGACTACGCGGAGATCACTTCTTATACGCACCACAATTTTTACAGCTCATTTGTACTGGAGGATAAGTACAACTGGACTAAGGATAAATATTACAATGTCCCACTGGATGAATTTTCCGCAATCACCGATTCTGCGCTGGCTAATGGATTCACAGTGGGTTGGGATGGAGATGCGACTGACGAGGGATTCAAATATGGGGATGGGCTCGCTTACTTACCACCGCTTGGATCCGATCTTCAAATGGCCCGGCAGGTAGCATTCCTGAATGAATCAACCCAGTTGGACCATATGATGCATATAGTAGGCAGCGTAAAGGACAGGAAGGGAGATAAATGGTATTATATAAAAAACTCCTGGGGAACTAATAACGGCCTGGGCGGTTTCCTGTTCATGCGGGAAGATTATTTTAAAATAAGGACCGTCGCTATCATTGTAAATAAAGCAGCCATACCTGTTTCCATTCGGGACAAAATGCATTTATAGATCTCCGCTATGTTTTGGCTTACAAAAAAATAAAGCAGCACGGATGGGCTGCTTTAAGAGGTTCTTCGAATGTCTTTCAAAACAATAACGCAATAAATCCGCAAAAATTATACCCCGATTGGTTGGAGGAAGGAAATTCCGGGATAAACCCTAAAAAATCCTGTGGAATAGTAGATGTTATGCCCTGTAAAAATTACTTTTGGCCGTCCCGGCGGCCGGGGAATATCTTATGGATAAGCTAACCACCAAGCAAAAAATACGTTCTGCCCTCCGCTGGATATTCTGGGTTTTGCTTGTCCAGTTCATATTGCTGAATATCAGCGCCGCTTTATACGCTCATAAATTCACTCATTTTTACACCGACGCGCCTGTACCAGAAGGGAGCCGCAGGGAAAACATCCTTAAAAAGACATGGCGTTTGTTTGCCGGTCAGCGCCAATCCAAATCCATCGTGGAAGAATACCCTTCTTTTTCTTTTGACACCGTGCTCCTGGAAACAAAAAAAGGCATCTCCATTGATGCGTGGTATGGTAAAACCGATTCTTCAGCAAAGGGAACGGTCATACTCTTCCACGGACTGACAGCGAACAAGGGACAGGTATTGCTGGAAGCTTCTGAATTCCGCTTCCTGGGTTATAATGTGCTATTGGTGGATTTCCGGGGTCATGGAAACAGCGAAGGGTATACGACAACGATCGGTTACCGGGAATCGGAAGAAGTGAAACTGGCTTACGATCATATCGCGAGGCGGGGTGAAAAGAATATTTTTTTATGGGGCAGTTCCATGGGCGCTGTTTCCATTATGAAGTCCGTTGCCGAAAATGATATGAAACCCGCCGGGATCATTCTCGAAATGCCTTTTCTTTCCCTGCAATCCCATCTCCGTTCGCGGGCAAGGACCATCGGTTTCGCGGGATTCCCTGAAAAGCCCTTTGGATTTTTGGTGACTGCCTGGGTCGGGATGGAAAGAGGATTCAACGGGTTTAAATTCAGGACCACTGACTATGCAAAAAAGATCAATTGCCCTGTCCTTTACCAATGGGGTGTATTTGATCATATCGTATTGCGGTATGAAACGGATAAGGTCTACAACGCTATCGCGTCCGTCAATAAAAAACTGGTGATGTACGACCAGGCCGACCATGAATCATTCCTGCAAAAAGATCCGCTGAAATGGCGGATCGAAGTGGCACGCTTCCTTAGTGCCAATTAGCATTTATTAGCGTTGTTATTTTTTAATCGTCACCTTCGTTCCCGCTGTCGCAAAGCCATAGACCTCTTTCACATCATCATTCTTCATGGAGATACAGCCCATGGTCCAGTTCTTGTAGCGATCGATCACGAAATCCTCGTGCGGCCAGGTACCATGGATGCCGATACCGCCGCCGATGCTGGCATTGGCCGGGATCTCACCTTTTTCCTTTCTTTTCTGGAATTTTTCGCGGCTCTCCGCGGTAGGATAGTCCAGGGTCATGAACCGGCACCATTTATCATGCACTCTTTTGGCGATGATATGGAAACTCCCTTCGGGCGTGTTCTTGTCCCCTTCCATTTTCTTATCGGAAAGACTGTTGTTGCCAAAGACCACCGGGTAGGTGGCGTACCAGCCTTTTTCATCATATACACTTAATTCATAATCAGACTTGTCGATGACGATCGACACGGCGCCAATAGGGCCGCTGCTGGTCCAGCCAAACCGTTTATTGGCTTTGGATCTGAAACTGTTATTTACGTTGGAAGCCACCAGGCTGCTTCCCAGGAAAACGGAGGTGAACAGAAGAATGTTTTTCATCTAGGTATTTGTGTTTTCATAACCGCCAGATGTAACCTGCGCAGGGTGGGTGCAGCAACTCAAGGCAAATATCGGTGAACCGTCCAACTGCTCAAACGAAATGCCACGATTTTTTATTTTGGAGTGTGCATATGTTTTAACGAGCCCTTTAGAAAAGATACCCCTTCCCCGCTAAGTAGTATTGCGTAGCATCAATAAAAAAGCCGCCGGTAAACTACCAGCGGCCTTGCAAGAGTCCTGTAAAGGGTTACCAGTTGCTGAACCGGAACCCGAAATTATATTGTTTCATATCGAGCCCTCTTTCATACATACTTTTAAAAGCATAAGAGCCAAAGAACCGTACAGGGCCGAGGGTGAGCTCACCGATATAGGCCAGCTTCCATCTTTCCAGTTCAAAATCATCCTTTGCTTTCTTCTTGCCTTCATCAGACGTGATCGTTTTGTTGCGGGCACTGTAGAGGTACCCGGCACTGATACCGGCGCTAAAACCAAATCCTTTCTTACGGTCAGGAGTGAAATTAAAATTCAGCATAAGTGGCACGGTCAGGTAATCGGCTGCCAGTTTGTTCTTTTTGTAGGTCCGTCCCACGGTGCCATCCAGGACAACCCTTGGCGGGTCCGGAATGGCCAGGGTAGTTTCCTGGTACCGGATGGGCTGTTCATAAAAATAATTATTCAGTTCAAGCCCCAGACCGTATTTCAGGTTCACGACATGTTTGACCATGTTCAGTTTTTGCATAAAGAACCAGAGATTGATCGTGCGGGATTTGAAATCCTTCAGGTCGAACCAGGTGGCATTGCTGCCGGGAGCATAAGCCTGGGCGGCCGCGCTGCCGTAATTGGTCTGGTCATGCAAATTCGCAAACCCGATATCCATGATCCACCAGTTGGTCGTCAGGTTGGATTGTTTACCGGTTTTCCGGTTCTTCATTGTGTATTCTTTATCCCGGATCACCTGGCGGTCCTTGCTCCCGGCTTTCCGGATAATGACCATCCCGCCGATACGTATCGTATCATCTTTGGGAGCCGGGTTGGTTCCCGTGGTATCTGTTTGTGCCAGCAGGCTCGTGATGCTGCATAAGGCTACGCATAGGGTAAATATCCTTTTCATGTTCTTCGTTTTTCGATTAAATAAATTTTGTTTAATGGCTGATGTCATGCTGAGCTCGGCGAAGCATTATTTCAGTTTGATGGACAGCCCGGCTACCAATAATTTGTTGTCATCCGTAGTGGCATCCATATTTGTTCTTTTCTCAAAGGTCCGTGTTACTTTCCGGAAGAAGCCACGAAGCTTGTTCTTTTTGCCGTTGGTTTGATCGAGGTCTTCGTTATCCGCGGGATAAGAGGCCTGTACTATAGACGGAGGAGTTGGTTGTTTTGTTACAGCAACATCAGTGGACAGGTTTTTAGGATTGATGATCTCTTTTGGAATATCATTGTTTTTGGCGATGGGGTTAGCCGCATCGTTCTTATTATTATTAAGGTTGGGATTGTTCAACGGTACCGGCAGGTTATTGCTGGGCTTTTCGTTATTGCTGGCGATAACTGTTTCATTTTTTGTTTCCTGGGGTAAAATATCTTTTTGCAAAACTTCCTTGGGACTAATATTCTTTTCTTTCACCGCCACTGCGTTATTATTAAATGGCTTCACCTGGTCAGTTGTAAGAGGGCTGTTATTCACAGGGATCTCTTTTTCTTCAGTGAGGGCCACCGCATCCTTGTTAGCAGGTTGTACGATGGGATTGGGTTCCTTACCCGTAACTTTTTGTTCGTTGCCGGGAACAGTCGCGATATCGCCGCCCTTGTTGCCGGAAGGCTTATTGTTGATAATAACAACTGTCATGGCTCCCAGCAACAGGACCAGGATCGCCGCGGCTACTCTCCATTTGCTGCTGAACAGCGGACGAACTTTTTCTTCTTTCCTGTATAAAGTTGCTTTACCGGCAAAGACGACCTTTTCCGGGTGAAGGTGGGTGCGCTGTAAAAGGGAGAACTCCTGCTGAATAGCAGGATTAGCCTGGAGGAAACGGTCAACGGCTTTTTGCTGATCGGCCGTCAGTTCATTATCCAGGGAAAGCAATAACCATTCTTCATAATTGGTCAGCGTCACCGGTGTATCCCCATTCACTTTCATCAGGTCTTCTTTGGCGTTGAAAATGATATTGCTGTCAGGTTCCAGTTTGTATTGTAAAAGGATATCCAGTTCTTCTTTCAGATCGGGGTGCAATTGAACAAAATCCTCCACCATGCGGCGTTCCTCGCTGCTGAGTTCATTATCCATATAAAGGATAAAGAATTCTTCGTAATTATGGCGGGTTATCATGTTCATGTTATATCACGTTTTCCATTTTCACTAAATACTCTTTTAACTGCAGTCTTGCGCGGTGAAGATAAACCTTCACCTGGCTGGCATTTAAATTCATGATCTGGCCGATCTCCTCGTAACTGTATCCTTCATAATCTTTCAACAGCACCAGCGAACGTTGCGTCTCGCTCAGCCGGTTCAGGGCTTCGTCCAGTATCTTCTTCAGATTATTGGCGGGCCGGTTCTCCACCCTCACCTCATCGCTGAATTCTTCTCTCAACTGTATCCTTTTCACTTTCCGGATATGATCGATCATCTGGTGATAGGCAACCGTAAAAAGATAGGATTTGCATTTTTGGGCATCCACCCCTTCCCGGTTACGCCACATTTTTTCAAACGCCGTCTGTACCACATCCCTGGCATCCTCCTCATGGCGGAGATTCTTCAGGATGAAGCGGTACACATTATCTGCGTACTCGGTCACACATTGATTGTATTCTCTTTCAGTCATAAACAGCCGGGATGGCAGGCAAAATTACATTTAACAGGGCCTGCTTGCTATATAATACGGGACAATAGTAAATATGTTACAGGGAAATCAAATTTTTTTTCAGCGCTAATGACTGGAAATCAATAAACAGCAGGGCTGATAGAAATAAATTGTTGGGAAAGGCTCTCCGGGAAGAACTGGTTCGGGCTTGTTTTGCTCTCCTTTTCTGCCCCGGTGCAATTTCCTGCTTTTTTGCAACAGGTAGGCAGGGTCGGGTTTGGATCCACGGGTTCAGCGGTCCGGGAAGAAGGGCGGAATGCGATCAGGCTAAGTGCCAGCAAAACTGCGCCGATGGCGAAAAAGGCCCCGATTTTCTTCTTCATATTAGCTGGTTTTGTGATGGGACGAAAGTAGACAGGAAAATGTTACAGTTTCCTTATTATTATTCCGACGGCGCATTCTGGCTATTCTGCGGTAGGGGAAGAACGGAAGACCGCAAGACGATTCAATAAATCAAAATCAGGAGGATCCTTCCGGACTTACGGTCTTTCGGACTTCCCGACTTGCAGCTATATTTGCCATCAAACCACGCTATATGAATGAAAAACTGGTACAGCGAATTGCCAAGGAAGTAGAAGAGATACAAGAGTCCGGCCTCTATAAAAAAGAAAGGATCATTGCCAGCCCGCAGGGCGCGGAGATCACCGTGAATGGTAAAACGGTCCTGAACTTCTGCGCCAATAATTACCTCGGTCTTTCCTCGCATCCCAAAGTGATTGAAGCAGCCCATGCCGCCATCAAACAAAGAGGTTACGGTATGAGCAGCGTGCGTTTTATCTGCGGTACGCAGGATATCCATAAAGAACTCGAAGAAAAAATTTCGAAATTCCTCGGTACCGAGGATACGATCCTGTATGCCGCGGCCTTTGATGCTAACGGCGGGGTCTTCGAGCCTTTATTCAATGAGCAGGACGCGATCATCTCTGATGCGTTGAACCATGCATCCATTATCGACGGTGTCCGTTTGTGCAAGGCACAGCGTTTCCGTTACGAGCATAATAATATGAAGGACCTGGAGGCCAAACTCAAAGAGTCGGCGAACCTGCGGAGCCGTATCATTGTCACCGATGGTTCTTTCAGTATGGACGGAACGATCGCGCAACTGGACAAGATCGTGGCGCTGGCAGAAAAATACGATGCCATTATCATGATCGATGAGTGTCATTCCTCCGGTTTCCTGGGTAAGACAGGAAGGGGCACACATGAATACCGCGGCGTGATGGGTAAGATCGATATCATCACCGGTACACTTGGAAAAGCATTAGGCGGTGCTTCGGGTGGTTTTACTTCGGGAAGGAAAGAAGTGATTGATATGTTGCGGCAGAAATCAAGACCTTATTTATTCAGCAATACGGTCGCGCCTTCTATTGTGGGGGCTTCTATCGCGGTCCTGGATATGCTGACCGAAACAACCGCGCTGAGAGATAAACTCGAATTCAATACAAAATATTTCCGGGAGGAAATGACGGCAGCGGGCTTCGATATTAAACCCGGCGACCATCCCATCGTCCCGATCATGTTGTACGACGCGGTGCTGGCGCAGAACTTTGCCGCCAAACTCCTGGAAGAAGGCATCTACGTGATCGGTTTCTTCTTTCCTGTTGTGGCCAAAGGACAGGCAAGGATCCGGGTGCAGTTAAGCGCGGCACATGAAAAAGAACATTTGGATAAAGCGATAGCAGGATTTACAAAAGTGGGGAAGGAGTTGGGTGTATTGAAATAATATCATCTTCATAAAATAAAAAAGCGATCAATCCTGGTCGCTTTTTTTATTTTATGAACGCAAAAAAATTATTTAATATTCAACCCCTTCGCCGCCCTCTTCAATGCATCGATCCCTACATTCTCTCCTTCCAGTGTTACCAGGAAACGATTGCCGCTGAAATAAGTGAGGGTGCATTCGGCACGGGTCTTCTTGCAGTTCTCAAAAGCCTTGCCGCCATTAAAGTCAATTGTTTTTGTATACTCCTCTTCATCGTCCTGCTGTATATTATACAGTCCCAGGTATTGCATACTGTAAATACCGGCGCCGCCGGGTCCCGCGCAGTCAATGACGCTTAGCTTTACCTCCGTAGTATCGTTTATTTTATAATCAGCTTCGGCAACAGAAGCTCCTGCGGCAGCGCTTACATCTACGTTGGAAGGAGGGGCATCCATCAATTGGGCAGGCAGCATGGCTTTTAGCTGGTCCGCGGTCAGTGGGGTCAGTTTGCCCAGCTCCTCTTTCATTTTTGCCATATCCGTTGCTGCATCCTGCATTTTGGCCGGGTCGATCGTCACGTTTTCTTTGCCATCCTTACTGGTTACTGTAACCGTTTCGCTCGCTTTTTTATTATTACACGCAATTAGCAGTGTCGCTGCTACGAGCCAGAAAGAGAAAAACTGTTTCATGTAAACTGATTTGGGATGGCGTAAAAGTACTGCAATTCGTGTTTTTACGATTAAAACAGGCCAGGTAAGCAGTAATTTAAAAAATAATGGAAAAAAGAAAGGCCGTTACTATGAAAAACAATTTCCCGGCATTATTTTCGTTTTCTACTTAACGATGGTCTAAAACTCTACCCACCAAACTTCCTCTGGAATTTCCTTAATTAATTTTTGACCCTGTACTGCATTGCCCCTGGTAAGCTGTACGCAACTTTTTAAAAAAGATGAAAAAGTTTTTGCTTTGTTTAGCCATTATTGCCACTGTCATGTTCGTGATGAGTTCCTGCGCCGCCACTAAAAGGGATTGCCAGGGCGTCAAACATTACAAACAGAAAGGCGGCTTTTATATGTAAGGAAATCCTCCAAAAAAGATTCAGTCCTGGCCCACGCCGGGACTTTTTTATTTTCAAGACATTATGCGTAACGATTGGCATAAGGGAAAGCTGTTTTAAAAAGAATCGGGCCGGGGCTTTACCTTTGCGCAAATTATCAACGTGACCAGATCTGTTTGTTATATTCTGCTGCTTGCCGCTTTGCTTTCCGCTTGTTCCCAAAACAATGTAAAACAGGACAAGTCCCTTAAGAAATATTTTGATGAAAATAAGGTCGAAGGTTGTTTCGCCCTGATGGATAACGGGACCGGCAAGTTCACGGTGCATAACCTGAGCCGCTACCGCGACAGCAGCTATTTACCTGCTTCCACTTTTAAGATCGTGAATTCATTGATCGGCTTACAGACAGGCAAGATCAGCAGCGACAGTATGATCATTAAATGGGATGGCGTGACAAGGCGGGTGGCCGAATGGAACAAGGACCTCAGCATGTACGAGGCATTCCGGGTATCCGCAGTTAATTATTACCAGGAAGTGGCAAGACGCATCGGGAGAGATACCATGCAACTCTGGCTCGATTCATTAAGATACGGCACTAAAAAAATAAAGACATCGGTCGATTCATTCTGGCTCGATAATTCACTCAAGATAACCCCCGACGAGGAACTGGGCCTGGTGAAGCGCCTGTACTTTGACCAGTTGCCTTTCTTTAAGAGTTACCAGGAAACCGTCAAACGGGCCATGTTATTTGAGAACAATGCCAATTACCGGCTGGGGTATAAGACCGGCTGGGGTTTTACCGAAAACGATCATTCTATTGGCTGGGTAGTAGGCTGGATCGAAGAAAACAACCATCCGTACTTTTTTGTGCTGAATATCGAATCCCCCGATCGTAATTTTGACATGTGGACCGTGCGAATGAAAATGCTGAGGGATATTTTAACACAGCTCGGCTTTTTTAAGGGTAAAATGTAGGCCTGGCGGCAGTTTCCAATATAGTTGGTACTCTTATTGCAGGTAGAAGGCACTATTCTATGCTCCGTTTTGAAAACAAAGAAATGGTCTGGCTTTTTGCAGGTGTCGCCCTGATGATCCTTCTTTTTCTTTTTCTCCTCGAATGGAAAAGAAGGATAAGAAAGAGGATCGGGGATGAAAAACTGGTAAAAGCGCTCGTCAATAATCATTCCCCGCAACTATTTATCACAAAATTCATTTTACTTGCCATTGCGTTTGGGCTGGGCGTTGTCGCCGTGCTGAACCCACGGAAACCCGGCGCTTCCAGTGCCACTACCAGGAAAGGGATTGATATCGCTATCGCACTTGACGTGAGCAAGAGTATGCTGGCAGCAGATCTAGCCCCCAACCGTTTGGAAAGGGCGAAGCAATTCATCGGCAAGCTGATGAACGAGATGCCGGACGACCGGATCGCTATCGTATTGTTTGCAGGCAAAGCATATTTACAAATGCCGTTAACGACGGATCATGGCGCGGCCCAACTCTTTATCTCATCGGCCACCCCGGATGCGGTTCCGCAACAAGGTACTGTCGTAAGCGATGCATTGAACATGAGCGCCAATGTTTTTAATCCCGCCGACAAACGGTTCAAAACAGTGATCGTTATTTCTGACGGAGAAGATCATGATGAGGACGCCGTAAGGACGGCAAAGAACCTGGTGGAACAGGGTGTCATGATCAATACAGTGGGTATTGGCTCACCGGAAGGAGCGATGATCGTTGATCCGGCCACGGGTGAGAATAAAAGAGATGAGACCGGTAATGTGGTGATCTCGAAATTGAATGAAGACGAATTGAAACAAATAGCGGAAGCCACCAATGGCCTTTATACCCGGCTGCAGGGAAGCGATGAAGCAGTGTTATTATTAAAACAACAGCTTTCACAGATAGAACGCAAGGCTTTTAACGATGTATCTCAAATGAATTTCACCACTTATTATATGTGGTTTGCGGGAGCGATGCTGCTGTTCTTATTGCTGGAGAATTTTATCCCTGAAAAAAGAAAAGCACTTGCATGAGGATCTTTTCAACCATAATGACGCTTTTCATTGCTGCCTGGTCGGTTGCCCAGTCGCCGCAGGCCGATAAAGCCATACAAGCAGGGAATGATCTCTATAAGCAACAGGAATTCCTCAAAGCCGCGATCGAATATGATAAAGCGATGGAAGCGGACCCCGCCAATACCACGGCGAAATTCAACAAGGCCAACGCGGTTTACAAACAGGACCAGAAAGTGGAGGCGGCGAAGATCTACGCCAATGTAGCGAAGGATGCCGAAGCAAAGGACCTGAAATCAAAAGCCTTTTATAATAAGGGCGTGATCCTCAGCCAGCAGAAAAACCTGGAAGAAAGTATTGAATCATACAAGAGCGCTTTGCGAAATAACCCCGATGATAAGGAAGCCAGGGAGAACCTGCAGAAAGCCCTGCTGGAATTAAAGAAAAAAGAACCTCCCAAAAAGGAAGACCAGCAAAAGAAGAAGCAGCAGGATCAGCAAAAAAAGCAACAGCAGCCCAAGATAAATCCCAAAGAAGCCGACCAGCGGCTGAAATTACTCCAGCAGAAAGAAAAAGAAGTGCAGCAAAGGCTGCAGAAAGAGAAGTCCAAGACAGGCGGTTCAGCGGCTAAAGACTGGTAGCCAATCAGCCAATTTATCAATGTGATAATATGCCAATGCCGTCATCAAAGCGGCCGGGCTTTTCTTAACTTTGCTTTCTTTAATGGACAAATTGTCAAGTTGCCACATTAGCTAATTGGTTTTATGCAATTGTACTGCGAATCACTCACTCATTATAAACGTCTTGCTACCAGGGAAGTTAAGATCGGTGACCTGCTGCTTGGTAATTTCCATCCTATCCGTGTACAAACAATGACGACAACGGATACGATGGATACAATCGCCACGGTGGAACAGAGTATCCGTTGCATTGAGGCCGGCTCGGAACTGGTCCGGATCACTGCTCCTTCCAAAAAGGAAGCCGAGAATTTACTGAACATAAAGAATGAATTGCGGAAACGCGGATACAGCACGCCATTGGTCGCTGATATCCATTTCACACCCAATGCCGCGGAGATCGCCGCCCGTATCGTAGAAAAGGTAAGGGTGAATCCCGGCAATTATGTCGACAAGAAAAAATTCGAACAGATCGAATACACCGACGCGGAATATGCAGAAGAAATAGACCGTATCAGGGACCGTTTCACTCCTTTGGTAAAAATATGTAAGGAATATGGCACGGCGATGCGCATCGGGACCAATCATGGTTCACTCAGCGACCGCATCATGAGCCGTTATGGGGACACTGCGATGGGAATGGTGGAAAGCGCGATGGAATTCCTGCGGATCGCCCGGGGAGAGACCTATCACAATATCATGCTGAGCATGAAGAGCAGCAACCCGCTGGTGATGGTAGAAGCTTACCGGCTGCTGGTGAAAACGATGTTCGATGAATTCGGTGAATGTTATCCCCTGCATCTTGGTGTAACAGAAGCAGGCGACGGGGAAGACGGAAGGATAAAATCAGCGATCGGTATTGGCACATTGCTGGAAGATGGTATCGGTGATACGATCAGGGTTTCGTTGACAGAAGATCCCGAGTTCGAGATACCTGTTTGCAAGGATTTGGTGAAAAGATATGAGAGGAGTCCGAAAGACGGGAAAACCGAAAGACCGAAAGACGCAGCAGGTAAGCGGGAAAATTCTTCCGGACTTGCTGACTTATGGACTTCCCGTCTCGCTTATTCTCCATTTGAATATAAGAGGAGAGAAACATTTGCAGTAGATAATATTGGTGGCAAACATGTGCCGGTAGTAGTAGCCGACCTGAGTAAGATAGAGAAAATCACTCCTGTTCACCTGCAAAGTATCGGCTATACGTATGATGGGATAACTGATAAATGGACAATCGCGGATGCGGCGGCAGACTATGTCTTTACCGGCAACCAGTTACTGGATTTTGCATTGCCCGGTACCTTGAAAGTGATCGTCTATCCTGCCGCCTGGGAATTAGCGGAGGATAAGACGAAATACTTTCCCATCTATAGCGACAGCGGTTACGCAGATGCAGAAAACAAAAGCGCCAGGATCAATTTTGTAATGGTCGATTGTTCCGGGGAGATGGAGCTCAATAATTACCCTTATTTCGATCAACTCGCCAATGAACCCTCGGTGGTTCTTTGCCTCAGTTCGACAAACAGCAATGCCATGCAATCGGTCCGGGCAATGATGAACGAACTGATCCGTCGGTCTGTAAAAAATCCCGTGGTCCTTATCACGGATAGCGGCTGGCAAACACCGGATGAACACCTGATCCATTTCGCGACGGAAACAGGCGCTTTGTTCTTAGAAGGAATGGGGGATGGCATCTGTCTTGGATACAACAGCCAGGCGCAGATGGAGAACATTCAATCTTCGGGCAGAACCTATCTTGAAGTGAAAGATATTTATCAATTCACCAATAATACAGCTTTCAGCATCCTCCAGGCAACGAGGACAAGGATCTCCAAAACGGAATATATCAGTTGTCCCAGTTGTGGCCGCACCTTATTCGATCTCCAGGAAACCACGGCGAAGATCCGTGCTGTCACTAACCATTTAAAAGGCGTGAAGATCGCAATCATGGGTTGTATCGTGAACGGCCCGGGTGAAATGGCCGACGCGGATTTTGGTTACGTGGGCAGCGGCCCGGGCAAGATCACTTTGTACAGGGGTAAAGAAGTGATCAAAAGAAATGTGAACAGTGAAGTGGCCGTGGATGAACTGATCAACCTGATCAAAGAAAGTGATGCATGGGTGGAGGTTTAATCATATAGCATGAAACAACAATCCTGGCTGATCCTTTTCCTTATTGTCCTGGCTATTCATCTGGCCGGTATTCAACTGGACAATGAAACAATGCAGTATGGCTCAAAGCCTTTGCTGGTGCCTTTGCTAATGGGGTATTTTCTTTTTCAACCAAGCACAACAGCCAGCAGCCTGAAAAAATGGATCCTGCTTGCCCTTTTATTCTCCTGGGCCGGGGATATACTGCTGATATTTGTTCCAAAAGATGATATCTTTTTTTTATTGGGTCTTGCTTCCTTTTTACTTGCCCATATTTTCTATATCATCTTCTTTCACCAGGTCAGGGTAAGAGAAGGGGTAAAAGGCAATCCCTGGTTACTGGTCATCGTGGTCATTTATTACGGGGCCCTCATCAGTTGGTTATCTCCCTATCTTCTTGACATGAAGATACCAGTTCGTATTTACGGGATCGTGATCAGTTTTATGTTCATGCTGGCCATGCACATGCTCTTTATAAAGAATAAACAGTCAGGGAAATGGATGCTGGGCGGTGCCTTGCTATTCGTGATCTCGGATTCTGTGCTGGCGATCAATAAATTCTATACTTCTTTCGAAGGGGCGGGGATCATTATCATGTTAACTTATGGACTGGCTCAACTGTTTATTGTGAAAGGGGCGATCAATTATATAAGTTCGGGAGATAAGGAATAGTTTTGATAAAGAGGTTTCTCGCAGCGGCTGCAAAGAATGGAGTTCGCTGTGTAGAAATAGGACAAGCGGAGCATCACCGCTCCTTTGCGCCCGCCACGAGAAATAAATCAAATACATGCAACAAACAGATTTTTTAGTGATCGGATCGGGAATAGCAGGATTGACCTATGCGTTAAAGGTCGCCCACCAGTTCCCTGATAAGAAAGTGCTGGTAATGACCAAGGCGGCGGCCGATGAGACCAATACCAAATATGCCCAGGGTGGTATTGCCGTGGTAAATGACCTAGAGAATGACAGTTTTGAAAAACATATTGACGATACCCTCATCGCCGGGGATGGTCTATGCAATGAAAAAGTAGTGGAGATCGTGGTGAAGGAAGGGCCGGAAAGAGTGCAGGAGATCATTGACTGGGGCGCTAAGTTCGACAAAGAAAAAGACGGGGATTATAAAAGGGGAAAAGAAGGAGGCCATTCCGAATTCCGCATCCTGCATCATAAAGATGTTACCGGCAAAGAAATGGAAAGGGCCCTGCTCGATGCCGTCGCCCGGCAAAAGAACATTGAGTTCATCAAGCATTGTTTCGTGGTGGATATCATCACCCAGCACCATTTGGGTTACCTTGTTAATAAAGCAACCCCTGATGTAGAGTGCTACGGTGTCTATGTACTCAATCTCCAGGCCAATAAGATCGAAAAAATACTGGCAAGGATCACCCTGCTGGCGACAGGCGGCAATGGCCAGGTCTATCGCACCACCACTAATCCCTCTATCGCCACGGGTGATGGCGTAGCGATGGTGTACCGGGCAAAGGGAAGAGTAGAGAATATGGAGTTCATCCAGTTTCACCCGACGGCTTTATTCGAACCGGGTGTAAGAGGACAGGCTTTCCTGATCACGGAAGCCGTTCGGGGTGATGGAGGAATATTACGGAATAAGAATGGCGAAGCTTTTATGGAAAAATATGATGCCCGGAAGGACCTAGCGCCAAGGGATATCGTAGCAAGAGCGATCGACAGCGAGATGAAGAGAACGGGTACCGAGCATGTCTGGCTGGATTGCCGCCATTTCAGTAAAGAAAAATTCACGGAGCATTTCCCGAATATCTATGAGAAATGTTTGTCGATAGGGATCGACATTACCCAACATATGATACCGGTAGCGCCAGCGGCGCATTATAGTTGCGGGGGTATAAAGACAGATGAATGGGGAAAGAGCTCGATAAGAAACCTGTATGCCTGCGGTGAGTGTGCTTCTACCGGTTTGCACGGTGCCAATCGCCTGGCGAGTAATTCACTGCTGGAGGCCATGGTATTTGCCCATCGTTGTTACATGGATTCAACAGAAAAGATCCTTTCTCTTTCTCTCAACACGGATATTCCCGACTGGAATGCCAAAGGAACGACCGAACCAAAGGAAATGATCCTGATCACGCAAAGCCTGAAAGAGCTGCAACTGGTAATGAGTGATTATGTCGGTATCGTCCGTAATGATGTTCGTTTGCAAAGGGCTATGCGGCGGCTTGACCTTCTTTGGGAAGAAACAGAACAATTATATGAAAGCAGTTCTCTTTCCCCGCAGTTACTTGAATTGCGTAATATGATCACCGTGGGGTATCTTATCGTAAAAGGGGCCAGTTTCCGTAAAGAGAGCCGGGGACTGCATTATAATACCGATTACCCTGGCAAAAGCGAACTGGTGCAGAATATCGTACTATAGTTTTAGGCTCCAACACAGAGACACAGGGTTAAGGAATTGCACAGAGTAGTTTTAAAGCGATCTCTGTGTACTTCTGTTTCTCAGTGGCTCTGTGTCGAATTACATTTCAACCCGCTTCTGGTTATCTTTGCACTCTATGTATTATGTCGTCTACGGGTTTCTCTGGCTTATTTCCCTGCTTCCCTTACGTGTGCTCTATCTCCTGTCCGAATGTTTTTACGGGCTGGCTTTCTATATTGTTAAGTACCGGAAAAAAGTTGTCATGAACAATTTATTGATCGCTTTCCCGGAAAAAACAGAAAAGGAGCGGATCAGGATCGCCAAAAAATTCTACCGAAATTTCATTGATATGTTCATCGAGACCATCAAGATGCTTTCGGTATCGGATAAACAGCTTACCAAAAGATTCGCGGGGAACTGGGACCTGGTAAATAATATTCACCCTTCTGGTAAAAGTGTTCAGCTTCACGTGGGACATAATTTCAACTGGGAATGGGGTAATATGGTACTGACAAGAAGTACGGTTTATAAACTGCTGGCGGTCTACATGCCCTTCTCCAATAAAGTGATCGAACGCCTGTTCTATAAATTGAGGACCCGGAACGGGGCCACTTTCCTGCGGGCCACGCATATGAAAGAGGATTTTTTCCCGCACCGTAACTCGCAGTATGTCCTTGGACTGGTGGCTGATCAAAGCCCCGGTTATCCCGGCAATGCCTGGTGGTTCAATTTTTTTGGAAGACCGACACCCTTTTTAAAAGGACCCGCTAAAGCGGCTATTGCCAATGATACGGCTGTGATATTCGCTTTTGTTCATAAACCCCGGCGCGGTTATTATGAGGCCGTGCTCGAACTCGCAACAGAGAATGCCAGGGCATTTACCGAACAGGAACTCACCCGTCAATTCGTGGTCTACCTGGAAAAAGTGATCCGCGAATACCCTGATATGTGGTTATGGAGCCACCGTCGCTGGAAATGGGACTGGAAGCCTGAATTCGGGGAGATCCTCGCATAAAAAAAATCCCGCCTTCGCAGACGGGACTTCGGTTCTCACACTTAAAATCAGGAAGATTTAGTTTTCTTTTTGTGGTTCTTTAACTGGAGATAATCCAGGAAGTAGATCACTTTAAAAGAAAGATTATTGTTATCATCCGCTTTCATAGTATTATCAAAATTCTTGAAATAGCCTTCCCGGATAGAATGGCTGTCATAACTGGCAGAATTTTTCCAGACCACGTTGATGAAACTGCCGGGCGCAAACTGCCAGGTATAAGTGGCATCAAGAGTGAATACATTATAGGTCGTATTGGCGTTCGAAGGGTTCACCCCGTTCGGCTGTAATTTCCCGTTCTCCATCAGGTCATAAAGTTCTTTGTAGATCACTTTGCTCCAGTAGTGGCGCATACGGGTCGTGATATACATCTTATCGCTGAAGCTGTATTTAAAATTCAGCACATTCTCCACGGTCTTCCTGTCCCTGCGGCCGAAATAAGGATAGGATACGCCGAGGTCATCCCGGTAATTGGCATAACCGGCGTTATTGAATTGCGGCTCGAGGTATAAATTATGCGACACGGAGAATTTATTACTGAAGCGGTAGCGCTCAGTGGTATTGACCTGGTACCGGGTGCTTCCAAACATGCTTCTTTTGACGAAAAGCAATTCGCCATACAGCATTAATTTTTTAGCCTGGTTGGTCTGGGTCCACCCGTCAACAAAGTAATTGGACCATCCTTTAAAGATGCGACCCGTCCTTGATTCAAAGAAATCATTGTATTTCGGTTCGTACCCAACCAGGAAGCCCGCATACCAGAGGTTCTTCAACTGGCCATTGACATTCGCATTGAAATTGGCATTCCGGTAGGAACCGGGATCCAGTTGCCGGGAATAATAGGCATTCAGGTTCAGGTAGATATTATTGTAGAACTTCTTGGGTTTGGTCCAGCGATAACCAAACCAGGCAGAATGTTCCAGGTTATTCCCAAAAGTGAAATAACCCATATCGTTACTGTTGAATTTATCATTCGTCAGGTCCTCCTGGATATTGAAATTGAAGCGGCCGCTGGTCTTTCCAAAATAAATGCTGTGGTTGTAGCCCCCCAACGTACTGCCATCCGGGAGGTAATTGGTAAGTTGGCTTGTCGCGACCTTACCACCGATATTCCACATATTCTTTTTATCGTTGAAGTCGAACAAACCCGCGGTTACGTTCGCGTCATAGTCATGCCCGCTCCTCCATACATTGGTATTCACGAGGCTGACACTTGAGTTGTTCTTGAGGGATTGGTTCAGCACAATGATATTGTAATTGGTCAGCGGGTTGGTCTCTATCTTACGCTGGTTCTTCAGGTCATCTTCCACGATCGCATATTGCGGGGAGGTTACTGCGTTGAAGAACCCGATACCCAGGCCACTTTGTAAACGGCCGGAGATCTTCGTGGCATTGAACAACTTGGTTTCGGAAGGATTTTTTACAATATGCTCGTTGGCATTCAGGTTTCCTTCCACATCATATTGGTGAATGGGAGCGCCACCGATACGCCTCGAGTAGAAATAATTTCCTTTATTAAAGAGTTCGGTGCCTTCTGTAAAGAAAGCCCTGTTCTCATTGAATTTTACTTCGAAAGGGCTGAGATTAAGGACCTGGTTATCACTTTGTACCTGTCCAAAATCCGGTATCAATGTCATGTCAAGGGTCAGTGCCTGGGAGATACCATATTTTACATCCATACCGCCGTTGACAGAAGATGTCCAGTCTTTTTTATAATGATTGACATAAGTAGAAAAATAAGGAGAGAACTGTAAGCGAAGAGGCGGTTTGATGTTCTCGAGGCCGGTCCAGAGACCGCCCTGTGTCAGGAACCCATTTACATTGGGGTCAAGCGTGTTCCAGAATACCTGCTGACCGATCTTTTGCCGGCGGCGCATGACATTTACTCCCCAGTCCTGTATATTTTTTTTGCTGAAGCGGATCGCGGAGAAAGGAATGAACATTTCGAAGGTCCACCCATCGTTACGGATCACGGCGCTGCTTTTCCATACCGCATTCCAGGTAAAGTCCTCGCTGTTGCCGTTGGAGTTGGGAGAAACCTTCGCGTCCATCTGTTCACCAAGCGGCGTTACAAAATATTCAAAAGCATTGATCTTGTCATTATACGTATCAAACACGATCCCGATCCAGTCATTGTTACCAAAGCCGTCCCGTCCATTGAGCTCGGTGGAGATGCTGTCCTTTGTCTTCTCATGACAAAAGCCACCGAAATAGATACCCTCGTTGTCATACAGCAGGTATGCCTCTGTCTTGTTGGCCGCATCCTCTTTTCGGAAAGGAACAGGCCGCAGTTCCGTATAGCCCGCTACCGCAGGCGCATCCTTCCATACGGCCTCATCCGGGATACCGTCAATCTTAATAGCTTGTGTTGTTCTTTTGGAAGCCAGTACTTTGTGTTCCGCCGCCTGGGTTTGGGCATTAGAGTAATGGCTAAGGGATATCACTACCCCCAGGGTTGCAATGGTTTTGAGTTTCATGGCTATACTTTTATACTGTTGCTGTGACGATTGAAATGGATGGCTGTTACATTTCAATTTTGGTCTTCCGTCACAACTCCTAATTAATTCGTAGATGAAGGTAATAGCAGGGAAAGCAGTTTTGTTACCGATTTATCTGACCGGTGACAAATTCCTGACGAGTGGTCAAAAAAGAGGGGCGTTAACTTTTTCTTGGGAAAATAAAACAGAACTTATTTATCGGGACGGTAATTTTTAGTTTCTCTCTTATTCGTTATTTTAGTGCCGGTTCAGGGTATCTTTTATCATTCATCTTAATTAAAACAGCATATGTCAACAGCACCTGCCATTTTCTGGCCGCATAGCGAACACTGGTCCGTAAAAATACCGTTGAAAACACCTCACTACAGGATGCCCAGCGTAGAAGAGAAGGGTTATGTGATCCTGAAAACACTGAATTTGGACAATATTCCTTCCAGTGAGTGGGAGAACCTAACTTATATGGACTGGAAAAGCGGTGGTGACACCAATTTTGCGCCACTGGCCTCCTGTGATGGCACGATCGAATGCAAGGGTTTTTGGGAAAATGGAAAAACGGACAAGAACGCCATTTTCACACCGAATGCCGAGCTGGCGCCGGAACTGATGAAATATATCAGATCGATCCCTGCGAATTTCGGAAGGGTAAGAGTGATCCGCCTGGAACCGCAAACCCATGACCAGGCCATACGTTCTGTTCACCGTGATGATAATAACCGCCTGAACCCCGAAGACGAAGGATGGGTAGTAAGAATGTGGATCGAACTCACGGATAATCCTGACAGTTATATGCTGTTGTACGACAGCGATGAGAATAATTTACCCATCAAGGAATCAGAAGCGAGGGTGCCGATGCAGAAAGGGTCTCATTTTATCGTGGATTCCCAGCGTCTCTGGCATGTGGGCGTACACAATGGAAATAAATCCAGGTATGCCGCGATCATTAGCGTGGAGAGCACACCGGAGCTGGAGAAATGGGTGCAATCGAAGATGTAGGATTTGCCACGGATCAAGATTAAACAGATAAGCTGCTAACGCAGCTTTTTTTGTTTTGGTCACAGATTACACGAATTAATACAGATGCTGTGTTTCTCTAACCCCACGATTTTTTTTAAATAGCGGTATTAGCCAAATCGCAAGGATCCGTCGATTATAACGATTTTAATTCGTGTTAATCTGTGACCCGCTTTTCTTAATTCAACACGCTGGTCTCTTTCACGATCTCGGCTTTCTCCTCGTTCCTGATCTTGCTCCAGCCACCCAATACATTTCTCAGGTTATGAATACCCTGCCTTTTCAATAAGGAAGCGGCGATCACACTCCTGTAGCCACCGGCACAATGCACATAGAGATTGTGCTGGTCTTCGATATTGGCCATCGTAGCAGGATCGGTCATATCATTCAGGGGAAGGTTCAATGCGTCTTTCAGGTGGCCATCCGCAAATTCTGTGGGACGCCGCACATCCAGTACCACTAAGTTCTTATCGTGGGGTATATCCATCATCAGCTCATCGGCATCCACATCGATGATCAGGTCGGTTGTTTCACCGGCATCTCTCCAGGCATCATAACCGCCGGCAAGATAGCCCTGTACCTTATCAAAGCCCACCCGGGCCAGTCGTATGATGGTCTCTTTTTCTTTACCAGGTTCGGTCACCAGTAACACCGGAACGTCAAAGGGTATTAAACTACCTGCCCATTCCGCAAAACGTCCTTCCAGCCCGATACTAATGGAACCGGGCACAAAGCCATGGGTGAAAGTGTCGGCATGACGGGTATCGAGGATGATCGTATCGCCGGTTGCAAGTTGTTTGAATTCTTCGACGGTCAGGGCTTTCATCCCCTGCAGCAGCACTTCATCAAGGCTATCATAACCTTCTTTATTTATTTTAGCATTGATCGGGAAATATAAAGGCGGGGCTGCGATGCCATCCGTAACTTCTTTAATAAAATCAGCTTTGGTGGCTGCTTTCAAAGCGTAGTTGGAGTGTTTTTCTTCGCCAATGGTGCTATGGGTATTGGGTCCCAGGTTTTTCCCGCAGGAACTTCCGGGTCCATGCGCAGGATAAACGATCACATCGTCTGCCAGTGGGTATAGTTTCGCATGAATACTGTCATACATCATACCGGCAAGATCATACATCGTTATTTCGGCTCCTTTCTGTGCAAGGTCCGGTCTTCCCACATCACCCACAAACAATGTATCACCTGTAAATACACAATGGTCTTTTCCACTGGCATCCTTCAGTAAATAACAGGTGGATTCAAGTGTATGTCCCGGGGTATGTAATACTTCAATGGTAAGATCGCCGACCTTAAATACCTCCCCGTCTTTGGCCACATGCACAGGAAATTTAGTATCGGTGCCCGGTCCATAAACAATAGGCGCGCCTGTTACCTTGCCGAGGTCCAGGTGACCACTCACAAAGTCGGCATGGAAATGCGTTTCAAAAATATATTTGATACGGGTCTTTCTTTCATTTGCCAGTTCCAGGTAAGCATCTATATCCCGCAGGGGATCAATAACAGCGGCTTCGCCATTGCTTTCAATATAATAAGCTGCTTCACTGAGACAGCCGGTATACAATTGTTTTATGAACATAATCTGGGTGGTTTAAACCTGCCTGCCCGGCAGGGGTACAAATTTACCGCTTTAAAAATAAAATGTCCCGCAACTTGCGGGACATTTCAATGGCCAAAACGCCAATTAGTTTAACAACTCGTCCATGAATTTGTTCAGCTCTTCCATCCGGTTGGTATTCACGGAATAGTAAATGAACTTACCATCCCTGTCGGTCTTGACAAAACCGGCTTTACGCAGAATAGCCAGGTGTTGAGAAGCCACGGATTGTTCCAGTCTCAGCTTGACATATAATTCAGTAACGGTCATTTTTCCATGTTCATCGATAAGCTTTAATATCTGCTGTCTCAGCTTATGATTAACGGCTCTTAATATCAGCGCTGCTTTTTTCACATTCAACAGGTCCACTTTGAGAGAAGACCCGTTCTCGGCCACAGTGTTCAGCATTAAAGAATAGTTGCTCATAGATCCTCCGGGTTAAAAGATATAAATACAAAATTACCTCTACCTGCTCAGGTTAGAGGGAAATGAATTGTTAATAAGACGGCTAAAGCCGTTCAAATCTTTCGGTGTGGCGAGTAAAATTCCTTAATATATAACGGCTCGGTAGAGACAAGGTTGGCAAAGTTTTTTGCCTCCCATTGAAGGTGCGATAATTGTGCCAGATGCGAGGCATTGGCCCCGGTATCACTGAAAGCAGCATGATTGGTTGAAAGCAGGGCCTGTAATTTTTTATTCCCGTTCCCGCAAAATAGTATTTCATGCTCCTGTAATAAAGAAGCAAAGCTATTTTCATCAACGATCATGGCCTGTGGGGAGATTTTTTCCCGGAGTTTCTTATCATAGACTGCCGCAAATACTTCCATCCGCCTCGCATCGATCAGGGGGCAGATAAGGTCCCGGGCTTCTTCCCTGACAGCCTGCGCCATCATTTCAAGCGTGCTTACCGCGATAAGGGGTTTATGGAGCGCATAACAAAGTCCTTTTGCAGATGCCAGGCCAACGCGGAGACCGGTGTAAGAACCCGGACCGATGCTGACAGCAATAGCATCCAACTGGTTCATATAAAGGTTGTTTTTCCTGAGCATGTCATCAATAGCCGGGTGCAACCAGCCCGCATGACTTTTTTGATCTTTGTTGATAAGCAGGTCCAATGACTTCCCGTCCTTTGCCAAACAGACAGAAGCACTATCAAGGGCAGTATCAATATTTAATACAAGGCTCATGAAGGGAAGGCTTCTTTTTTTAAAAGATCAGCAGGAGAATAGCGGGCATTGGTCTTCGACATGGCTTGCAATAGTTCATATACCTGCCGGAGCCCGATCTTTTCACTCCATTCAAAGGGGCCGAAAGGATAATTGGTCCCCAGTTTCATGGCCGTATCGATCTCTTCCTTGCTGCTCACTTTTTCTTCGAGGGTAAAATAAGCTTCATTGATGATCATGGCGATCACCCTTGCTGAAATAAAGCCGGGAATATCCGGAACCCATTCAACTGTTTTATTGAAAGAGGAAAAGACTTTCGCCGCTTTTGCCTTTACATTTTCATCAGTGCAGGAAGCTTCAAGTAAACCCCTTTTTAAAAAACCCTGCCAGGCCTGTATGCGTACCGGGATGTTCTTTAGTTCGTTCAAAGGTGCTGCAACTGAATTCACTATTAAAAAAGCCGGTTGTAATGTATTTAACTGATCGATGCGTTCCTGTTCCGGCCGGAATAAAAGATCGATATAAGCCTCTGCCTCCGGTACAGGTGCGGGTGCAGTAAGCCACTCCACCTCCATACCGGTGGCCAGTCCCTGTGCCAGCAATTCTTCCTTTCCCGTTGAGTCAGCTACGACGGCGATCTTCATAATCCTTTTTTGCAAAGAAAACGTATAAAGCTAAATTCGTCTCTCTGAATTTTTATAAATGACCCACCATGAGTAAAACGATCATTACGACCGGGAATGCGCCGGCTCCCATTGGCCCTTATAACCAGGCTGTATTATCCGGTAATATGCTCTTTATTTCAGGACAGATCTGTATCGACCCGCCCAGCGGGGAGCTAAAGAACAAGGATATCCAGGAAGAGACGCACCAGGTAATGCATAACCTGAAAGCTATCCTGGCAGAAGCAGGGATGGATTTCAGCAACGTAGTGAAGACAACGATCTTTATCACCGATATGCACCAGTTCGGAGCTATCAATGAAGTTTACGGTAAATACTTTGAAAGGGACTTCCCGGCAAGGGAGACCGTGCAGGTATCCGCATTGCCGAAGTTTGTGAACGTGGAGATCAGTATGATCGCAGTTAGATAATAGATAGTAACTAACAGATAATAGTTCTTCCAGTTGGAAGCTGTTCTGGGTTCCCAAAGAGCCCTCAATTAGAAGGAACTATTATCTATTAACTATTAGTTATCATCTAAAATGCTTTTTTCTTCCAGCTATTATTATCCCGGTTCCATTCCGGTAGTTTCTTATCGGGGTCGAGTATCACTTCTTTTATTTCTGTTGTAGAGGGAACGCCAAAGGTCCACTCGGCGCCACGCTGCCAAACTTCTACCGGCAGATCGATACGGTATTCCTTGCCATTGGTCTCTTTTACAAGCACCGTTACCGGCATCACCATTTTTTCCAGGTTCTCTACGGTGATCATCGCGCCTTTTTCAGGTTTCTCATCGCGGTAGCTAACACTTTTTACGGTCTGGTCAAGTTTCCAGGTATTCAATACCCAGGCCCTCCAGAACCAGCCAAGGTCCTCGCCGGATACATTCTCAATCGTATGGAAGAAGTCCCAGGGAGTGGGATGCTTGAAAGCCCAGCGGGCCACGTACTCCCGGAAAGCCGCGTCAAAACGATCTTTCCCGAGCACTACATCTCTTAACGCATTCAGCATCTGGGAAGGTTTGAGATAAGCTGCCACCCCCAGGTTATCCTGCTGGATCACTTCGGGGATATTGTACAGGCCATCCATTTTATCGCCGAATGTATATTTAACCATGAACGGTGAATTAGGATCGCCGAAGAAACTGGCATCCTTGAATTCTCCTTTATTAAACGCTTCCGTGGAAAGGCCGTTGATGAATGTATTGAATCCTTCATCCATCCAGGCATATTTTCTCTCATTGCTGCCTACGATCATCGGGAACCAGGTATGGCCAAACTCGTGATCGGTCACACCCCATAAACCACTACCGGAATCGCTGTGACTGCAGAACACGATACCGGGGTATTCCATACCACCGACGATACCGGCCACATTGGTAGCAGCAGGATAAGGGAATTCGAACCATTTGTTGGAATAATGTTCGATAGCGCCTTTTACCATTTCGGTAGAACGCTGCCAGCCATTTTTCACTATGCTTTCAGCGGGGTAAACACTGATCGCCATACATTTTTTTCCACTGGGCAGGTTGATCTTCGCTGCATCCTGTACAAAAGCCTTACTGGCTGCCCAGGCCACATCCCTTGTATTCTGAATTTTGAATTTCCAGGTGCAGTTGGCCTGTTTGGGTCTTGAAGCGGGATTGGTCACTTCTTTTTCGCCACGGATAACAACGGTCTTATCGCTGTTCTTCGCGGTGGCCCAGCGGTTCATCTGATCGGCGGTATAACATTCCTGCGGGTTCTGTAATTCACCGGACCCTACCACGATCATATCGGCAGGGGCAGTAACGGTAAAATCAATATCGCCGTATTCAAGATAGAACTCTCCGGCCCCGAGATAGGGCAAAGTGTTCCATCCCTGGATATCATCATACACGGCCATGCGGGGAAACCATTGCGCTACTTCATAGACCTGGCCATTCTTTGTTTTTAATCTTCCCATACGGTCGGTGCCGTATTCGGGAACAGTGAATTCAAACTGGACGGATAATTTGATCTTGCCGCCTGCTGACTTCAGGGCTTCGGGCAACCAGACCTGCATTCTGGTATCCGTGATAATATATTTTGGGGTAAATGTCTTGCCGTTGTATTCACCCGTGATGGACCTGATGATATCTCCATCGGTGAATTTGGCGTTGGCCCATCTTCCACCCGTCTCGGTGGTGGTGGAAGAAGCACGGGAATCTTTTTTGTAGATGTTCTGGTCCATCTGCAACCAGAGGAATTTTAAATTATCGGGACTGTTATTGGTATAGTTGATCTCGACATCGCCATTCACCGCATTTTTTGTCGTGTCAAGTGTACAGGAGATCTTATAGTCTGCACGGTTCTGCCAATACTTGGGTCCGGGTTCGCCACTGGCGCTGCGGTAATCATTACCGGGGTAGGGATAAAATTGGGGATTGAATGTTTCCTTATTGTCATAAATGGTCAGGTTGGTGTTCTGCGCGAACAAACCCGAGAACAACAATAAGCTTCCAATACCCAGCACTAATTTCTTCATAAATAGACTTTATTTAAAGTCCGAAAGATAGCGCAAAAGGCTGCAAATGGGCTACCTTTAGAAGGGTATTTACAATACTTTATGGAAAAAGTGACGCTGCAATGGCGACACTCTCGGGCTTTCCCACATCCACCCACCTGTCGCCGCTATGGTCGAAGCCCATGATCCGCTGTTGGGCAGCCAGGTGGAGATAGACCTCGATGAGGGAAAATTTCCCGGTGAAAGGAATAAGATCAAAAACATCGTATTCAAAAACAACGACACAGCTATAGGCTTTTTCAACGAGCTTGTTACCTGGTATCGCGATCCTTTCCTCTCCCGTGCTGCTGTTCTTCCAGCCACAAAGACGTCCCTGTTCATCCAATAAAAGATTGCGGGATGTTTTACGGTTAGTAACGCCAAAGGAGATAAGGGCCTTGTGATCTTCATGAAAATTCAGCAGTTGACTGATGTCGAGATCGGTGAGGATGTCAACATTGCAACTCATGAATCGTTCGCCCGGAGTGAAAAGGTCCTTCGCTTTCAGCAGCCCGCCGCCGGTATCCAGCAATTCTTCCCTTTCATCACTGATCAGGAGATTGCTTCCCCAGCCATCATTGTCTACGATCGCGTCTTCCACCTGCTCGGCAAAATGATGAACATTGACAATGATATCATTGATGCCGAATTGTTGTAAGTATTCGATATTCCTTTGCAACAAAGATTTTCCATTTACCACGGCGAGCGCTTTGGGATGTTTGTCTGTCCACGGTTTGAAACGGGTACCAAGGCCGGCTGAAAAAACTATTGCTTGCATGTTTTTTACCACATAGGAACATAGCCGCACATAGGGAATACACACATAGATCAACTATGTGAAGCTCTATGTGCCTATGTGTCTATGTGGTTCATTTTTTTAGTAATAAAAATATCAATCTTTCTTATCCGGTAAGGGGTTTTTCCAGTTCTTTTCTTCCTGTACAATATGTTTCAATTCGATCTTCACTTTGAATTTGTTCTTCAAATGCCTTGCCAACGCGTCAGCAGCATAGACGCTACGATGCTGCCCGCCTGTACAGCCGAAGCTGACCATCAGGCTTTCAAAATCCCTCTTGATATATTCCTCCACGGTGATGTCGACAATGTCAAAAACACTATGCAGGAATTCAGGCATCTTGGTTTGTTGTTCCAGGAAATCCATGACCTCTTTATCACGTCCTGTCCGGGTCTTCATACTGTCCACCCGCCCGGGATTCAAGATACCGCGGCAGTCAAAAACAAAACCACCCCCGTTGCCGCTGCTATCGGCGGGAAGCTGACCGCGGTAAGAAAAACTATTGATCTTAACAAGCAAAGGTGTTTGTTCTGTTGCCTGTGTCGGGGTGAATTGCCGGATCACTTCATCGGCCACGCACATATCCAGCACTTTCCGGAATTCCGGTACCGAAATGCCGAGGCTCTGGTGCTGGAAAAATTCCCGCAGGTTTCTTAATGCCAGCGGGATACTGGTCAGGAACTGCGCCTTGCGTTCAAACAAACCCCGGAAACCATAAGCTCCCAATACCTGTAAGAGCCTGATCAATACGTATCCATTATACTGGCTGCGAAAAATGCCTTTGTCAATGGATTGACCGGTAATCGCGGAAAAACTGTTCATATAATCTTCCAGCAAATTATTTTTCCAGGCATCTGGAAGATTGGCCCGGGCCTGCCAGAGCATTGAAGCCACATCATATTGCGGTGCGCCTTTCATACCTCCCTGGTAATCGATGAAATGAACGGCCTCACCATGCCCTTCCGAAGGAGGGGTCACCATGATATTCCTGCTCTGAAAATCACGGAACATGAAATACTTGTATTCCGTATGAGTGAGATAATTGCTGAGCGCTTCAAAATCATCCATCAGCTTCTGTTTATCATACGGCTTGCGCAGCGCATCCAAAAAATAATATTTGAAGTAAAGGAGGTCGGAAAGGATGGCCTGTTTACCAAATTCCGTATTCGTCAGGCAATTATTTATATAATCCAGGCCCTCGTCTCCATTTACCTGCAATTGCGCCAGTGCTTCCAGGCTTTTGCGGAAAAGAGCATAGACCTTATCGGTTAAACCATCTTTCTCGAGATGATCGAGTAAAGACACCGACCCAAAATCTTCCTGCAGGTAGAACATCCCGTCATCGCTGGTGGCGTATATTTCAGGAACAGCAAGTTTTTTATCATGGAATTGCCGGGAAAAATAAATGAAGGTTTGATTCTCTTTGATATTGGCACCATAAGTACCGATCACGGATCCCCCGGGTCCATGCAACCTGAAATAACGGCGCTCGCTGCCGCTTTGCGGAAGCACATCCAGGGCAGTAGCCTTAACGCCTTTCCATTGTTTATAGAGCGCCGAGATCGATTCAACCAGGTGTTGCATGAGCAAATGTAATTAACTCACTGCATTCCCGGCAGTTGAGAATACTAACGGTCATTCATTTTTTGGTTAAATTTGCCCTTTCTTACTATTTATGAGTTACACCCCCACCCATAAGGTCCGGATAGTTACCGCGGCCAGTCTTTTTGATGGTCATGATGCTGCTATCAATATCATGCGCCGGATCATGCAAAGCAAGGGAGCCGAGATCATTCACCTGGGCCATAACCGCTCCGTAAAAGAGATCGTGGAAACCGCTATCGAAGAGGATGTACAGGGGATCGCGATCACCAGTTACCAGGGCGGTCATGTGGAGTTCTTTAAATACATGAAGGACCTGCTGGAAGAAAATGGTTGCGGGCATATCAAGATATTCGGCGGTGGTGGCGGGACGATCCTGCCCGTGGAGATTGAAGAACTCCATCAATACGGAATCACCCGGATCTATTCTCCTGATGATGGAAGGAAATTGGGATTGGAAGGAATGATCGAAGATGTGATCAGGCAATGCGATATACAGTTGAACGGGAAAGCGGATTATAAGACCGCGATGAAACTCGAAGAAGCCAAGGATGTAAGAAAGATCGCAAGGGAGATCACCAATGCGGAGAACAGGGTGCCAGGAACCAGCATCCCGCATCCGGTATCTGGTATCCCTGTCCTGGGTATCACCGGAACGGGGGGTGCCGGTAAAAGCAGTGTGACCGATGAGATAGTGAGACGCTTCCTGAACAATTTTACGGATAAAACGATCGCTGTTATTTCGGTGGACCCTTCCAAGAAAAAAACAGGTGGGGCTTTGCTGGGTGACAGGATACGAATGAATTCCATCTCTCATCCCCGGGCTTATATGAGAAGCCTTGCCACCAGAGATGATAATACTGCTTTGAGCGGTGCGGTGCAGGAAGCGATCGATATCTGCAAAACAGCGGGGTTTGATTTTATCATCCTTGAATCAGCGGGGGTCGGACAAAGCGATGCCTCCATTCTCGATTATTGCGATGTGAGCATGTATGTAATGACACCGGAATACGGTGCTGCGTCTCAACTGGAGAAGATCAATATGCTGGATTTCGCGGACCTTGTCTGTATCAATAAATTCGATAAGGCTGGTGCGCTGGATGCACTGGCGGATGTCAAGAAACAATACAAAAGGAATCATCAATTATTCACGGCGAAGGACGAGGACCTGCCCATTGTCGGGACCATGGCCAGTAAGTTCAATGATGACGGCGTGAATCACCTGTTTGAATTATTGCTGAAAAAGATCGAAGCAAAGACCAAAATGAACTTTGGGGAATATCATTTCTCTGAAACGGCGAAAGTGGGACAGGCCGTCATCCCTGCGAACAGGGTAAGGTATCTTTCCGAGATCTCCGAAAATAACCGTGGTTATGATCAATTGGTAAAAGATCAATCGGCCATCGCGACAAAACTATATCAACTTCATGGCGCTTTAGAGACCCTGCGAAAGGCGGACCCCAAGAACCCGGGACCTGGAGACGCTCTTCAGCAACAGATCGATTTCTATACAGAACAATTAACTCCTGTTGCCAAAAAGCTTATCACCAACTGGCCCAATAAAATAGCCCAGTACCAGAAGGATTTTTATGAATACACGGTCAGGGATAAAGTGATCAAGCAACCCATGACCAGCAAAAGCCTGAGTGGCACCAAGATCCCCAAAGTGGTATTGCCCAAGTACAAGGACTGGGGAGATATCCTGCAATGGCAATCGCAGGAAAATGTGCCCGGCAGTTTTCCTTTTACCGCCGGCGTGTTCCCGTTGAAAAGAGAAGGAGAGGATCCCACAAGAATGTTTGCGGGAGAAGGTGGGCCGGAAAGGACCAATAAACGTTTTCACTATGTAAGCGTGGACCAGCCGGCAAAACGCTTGTCGACTGCTTTTGACAGTGTGACATTGTACGGGGAAGATCCGGATGCTCGCCCAGATATCTATGGAAAGGTGGGCAACAGCGGGGTAAGTATCGCCACGGTGGATGATGCCAAAAAATTATACAGTGGTTTTGATCTCTGTGATCCCAAGACCTCGGTATCGATGACGATCAATGGCCCTGCACCGATGCTGCTGGCCTTTTTTATGAATGCCGCGATCGACCAGCAATGCGAGAAATATATTCTTGCCAATAATTTAAAAGAGGAGGTCAATAAGATCATTGAAGCGAAATATAAAGCCGGTGAATTGCCGACTTACACCGGTATCGATGGAAAAGCGGTGATCCCTCATAAAGGCGAATTGAAAGGAGCTTTACCTGCCGGTAATGATGGACTTGGCTTAAGATTGCTTGGTCTGTCTGGCAGCGATGTATTGCCCAAAGAGGTGTACGAGAAAATAAAGGCGGAAGCCTTATCACAGGTACGGGGAACCGTGCAGGCAGATATCCTGAAAGAAGACCAGGCGCAGAATACCTGTATCTTCTCGACGGAGTTTGCCTTAAAGCTTATGGGAGATGTGCAGGAGTATTTTATCAAAGAGAAAGTACGGAACTTCTATTCTGTCTCCATCAGTGGTTATCATATCGCGGAAGCCGGCGCTAATCCTATCACGCAACTGGCTTTCACTTTGTCAAATGGGTTTACCTATGTCGAGTATTATCTCAGCCGGGGAATGAATATTGATGATTTTGCCGCGAACCTTTCTTTTTTCTTCAGCAACGGTATGGACCCGGAATATAGTGTGATAGGAAGGGTCGCCAGAAGGATCTGGGCAAAAGCCATGAAATATAAATACAAGGCGAACAAGCGCAGCCAGATGCTGAAATACCATATCCAGACATCGGGCCGGAGCCTGCATGCGCAGGAAATTGATTTCAATGATATCAGGACCACCTTGCAGGCTTTGTACGCGATCTACGATAATTGTAATTCCCTTCATACGAACGCGTACGATGAAGCGATCACTACACCCACGGAAGAAAGCGTACGCCGGGCCATGGCGATCCAACTGATCATCAACCGGGAACTGGGTACGGCAAAAAATGAAAATCCTAACCAGGGTTCTTTCCTGATCGAAGAACTGACAGACCTGGTGGAAGAAGCTGTACTGACCGAGTTCGACAGGATCACTGAAAGAGGAGGGGTGCTGGGCGCCATGGAAAGAATGTACCAGCGTAATAAGATACAGGAAGAAAGCCTGTTTTACGAGCACCAGAAACACTCCGGCGAATTGCCACTGATCGGTGTCAATACTTTTCTCAATAAAAAAGGAAGCCCAACGATCTTACCGACCGAGGTGATACGCAGCACCACGGAAGAAAAAGAACAGCAGATCCACAACCTGCGGGCATTCTGGAAACGAAATGAGAACAGGTCGGCTGAAATGCTGAAACGGTTAAAATCGGTTGCGATCAATAACGGCAACCTGTTCGCCGAGCTGATGGAAACGGTGAAATGCTGTTCGCTGGGACAGATCACCCATGCGCTGTATGAAGTGGGCGGCCAATACCGCCGGAATATGTAACCCATGGCAAGATTAAAACTCGACCTGCACCATATCTATAATAACAGCCGCGCCATTGATGATGCTTTGCAGCAGGTCTTTGACGAGGCCATTGAAAAACGTATCCGGGAAGTGGAGATCATACCCGGGAAGGGAAGCGGGCAATTACGTAAAAAAGTAGAACGCTTCCTCCAGCAACCTCATATCAAGAAACAATATCACCGGATCGAAAACGACAGCAAGAACTTCGGGAGACTGTTCGTTTATTTTAAATTTTAGTTCGGGCTTCTTCATCCAGCATCCAGTAAATATTTCCTTTTCGGGGTTTTACCATTTGAACAGGCAATAGGGGGTCACTTTTTTTCTTCGCCAGGATAATTGAAATGACAGCAGCCTTTTCTTTCCCTGTTACCAGGAAAACGATAACGGCTGCCTGGTTAATGAGAGGCAATGTAAAACTGATGCGCCAGCTTTGTTTTTCCTCCAGCCAGACCTCCCTGGTCAATCTTTTTTTCTCCTTCAGGACAGTTGTGTCGGGGAACAACGAAGCTGTATGGCCATCCTCGCCGATACCAAGCAACAGCCAGTCAAAAACAGGCTTTTCTTTTTTAAAGAATTTTAGAAGCGATCTTTCATAGCGGGCAGCGCATTCTTTGGCGGTTCCGGTGACGGGAACCGGGAAAATATTTTTTACCGGTATCGGGATATGGTCCAATAAATTTTCTTTAACCATCCTGTAATTGCTGTCAGCATCTGTATGAGCTACAAAACGTTCATCACTCCAGAATAAGAAGACCCTGTCCCAGGGAATATTCCGGCTGAATTCTGCGAATGCCAGTAACTGGTACAATCTGCGGGGCGTATTGCCTCCTGACAGTGCTACTATGAATTTTCCTTTTTTTGCAATGGACCGCTGGCATTCCGTCACGAAAAAATAAGCAGTGGCAATGCTTACAGCTTCGGCGTTCTTCCAGGTGATAAGAGAAGTTCTGTCTTTCATGCAAGCAGTTTACTTTTTTTCATCTGGATCTTACGCAATCCGTTCTCAGGCAACAAGGTCCAGTCGCAACCTTGTTCGTCGATCAGGGCTTGCGCAGCCTTCGGCCCCCAACTTCCCGGCTTATAATTGGGGAACCGGGGTGCAGGTTGTTTGCTCCAGGTTTCCATGATCGGTGTTACCACTTTCCAGGCCTCTTCTACCTGGTCGGCACGCATAAATAAAGTGGCATCGCCCTGCAACACTTCCAATAACAAGGTTTCGTAAGCTTCGGGCACAGGTACTTCGTAACTTTCTTTGTAGGTAAAATCCATTTCAACCGGTTTGATCTTTAATTCCACTCCCGGTTCCTTAGCATGGAACAACAAAGAAGTTTCCATCTCCGGTTGAAGGCTGATGATAAGCTGGTTGGGTCTTATATCATTCATTACCGATGGTCCGAACAAACGGTGCGGCACCTGTTTGAATTGTATGACAATTACAGAAGCGGTTTTAGCCAGGGCTTTCCCCGTACGCAGGTAAAAAGGAACATTTTTCCAGCGCCAGTTATCAATGAATAATTTCATCGCCACAAAAGTTTCCGTAGAGGATTTAGGATCCACATTCTTTTCTTTCCGGTAGGCCGCCTGGCTTTTCCCGTCCAGCCTTCCTTCACCGTACTGACCTCTTATCACTTCTTTCGCGATGGTTTTTTTGTTCAGCGGGCGGATCGCTTTCAATACATCCACTTTTTTATTTCGCACATCCTCCGCCTCGATCGAAACGGGAGGCTCCATGGCCGTGATGCAAAGCAATTGCAGTAAATGATTTTGTATCATATCCCGCAAAGCACCTGCCTGTTCATAATAACCGCCGCGGCCTCCCACGCCGATATGCTCGGCCACGGTGATCTGGACATGATCGATATAATTATTATTCCAGACGGACTCATAAACGATATTGGCAAAACGAAAGGCCATCATATTTTGTACGGTCTCTTTGCCGAGGTAATGATCGATCCGGAAGATCTGCCGTTCACTGAAATGAGCCGTCAATAACTGGTTCAGCTCTCTTGCCGTTTTAAGGCTGTTGCCAAACGGTTTTTCAACAACGATCCTGTCCATATCGACATCGGCAGCAAGCCCGTGTTCTGCCAGCAAAATGGAAATGGGTTCGATAAAACGCGGAGCGACGGAATAATAGAATAAGCGAACCGCCCGTTCCTTCCAGGTCTTATCATTTTGATCCAGTACAGCACCCAGCCGCCGGTAAGTATCCGTTATCGTGAAATCTCCTTCAAAGAAAAAAAGACGGGAGGAGAATTCTTTCCATTGCTGGCGACTGGCTTTGCCATTGCGGGAAAAATTATTGACTCCCTCCAGCATATAGGCCCTGTAATCTTTTTCCGGCATCTTTTCATAATGGACGCCATAAATAGAAAATTGTTTGGGTAAAAAACCGCCGGTATACAGGTTGAAAAATGCCGGGATGAGTTTTCGCCAGGCAAGATCACCTTTGCCACCGAAGATGACAATATTGGCCGAAGAGGGGTTCTTGTGATTCATAACAATGAGTTTTAATTCCAGTCGGTATGAAAACTTCCGGGTTTGTCAATTCGTTCATAGGTATGCGCGCCAAAATAATCCCGCTGGGCCTGTATCAGGTTGGCGGGTAATTCGGCGGAACAATAGGCATCAAAATACTGGAGAGAGGCTGATAAAGCCGCGACAGGTATCGAAGCGTTTGCTGCCAAACTCACCAGGGAAGCCGTATCTTTTTTCAGGGATCCTAATAAGGGTTGAAAAACTTGCGACTGAATGATATTGGTTAAAGCGTTATCCTGCAGGTAGGCTTTGCGCAGATCGTTTAAGAGAACAGAACGGATGATGCAACCGCCTTTCCAGATCCGGATGATCTCGGCGATATTGATCCCGTAGTTATAAGTGGAAGAAGCAACACTTAATAATTGTAAACCCTGTGCATAGGATAACAGGAAACCAAAATGCAGGGCATTTTTACAGCGTGCGATCAGTTCGTGTTGATCTTTTTCCCGGATATTTTTGAGAAATGGAAATTTTCCAGCGGCACTCACTCTTTCCTCCTTCATGGCAGAAAGATACCGCATGCTGACAGCCGCGTCAATGACGGGTAGCGGGACATTGAGGTCCATAGCGCTTTGCGATGTCCACATTCCCGTACCTTTTTGTTTTGCTTTGTCCAGGATCATATCCACCAATGGCTTCCCGCTCTCTTCGTCTTTCCTGGCGAGTACTGCTGCGGTGATCTCAATAAGAAAAGATTGTAGCTCTGTTTTATTCCAGTCCGCGAAAAGTTGTTGCAGGGACGTATTGTCCATTCCGCCGGTTGTCTTCAATATGGCATATACTTCACTGATGAGCTGCATCATGGCATATTCAATACCGTTATGCACCATCTTGGTGTAATGACCGGCAGAACCGCTGCCGGTAAAAGTAACACAGGGCCCCTCTTCTGTCTGGGCAGCGATCTTTTCGAGGATGTTCTTTAGTTCTGCATAGCCTTCCGCATTGCCGCCGGGCATCATGCTGGGACCGAACCTGGCCCCATCTTCACCACCGCTGATGCCCATGCCCGTGAAATGAATGCCGGATGGTTTCAATCTTTCGATCCGCCTGTCCGTATCTGTAAAATGAGAATTACCACCGTCAATTAAAATATCACCGGCTTTTAATAAAGGAACTGCTTCGTCTATCACGACATCCACGATCTTTCCTGCCGGCACCAGCATCATGATCCGCCGGGGAGTTTCCAGGCTATCGATGAGTTCTTTCATACTGGCGGCTACCTGTACAGGTTTGCCCGCGCCTTCTTCTGTCAATCTTTTTTGCTGTTCCGGGCTCCTGTCATAACCGCAAACAGCAAAACCCTTATCGGCCATGTTAAGTACGAGGTTACGACCCATGGTCCCCAGTCCTATCATTCCAAATTGTGCAGCCATAGGAATCTTTTATTGAAGTTACGCCAGGGAGGCTAAAGGAAAACAGTTGATGGGCCAATTCGGATTTTTCATACTCCGTGCCGTTGTTCAATGTACCTGTCCCCGGAAAAACATCCCGTTCTTTCCTCCGCGTAAAATGAGCTACCTTTGCAGCTCTCTTAAATAACTCAATTTGCGTTTTACAGAATTTAATTTTCACGCTAACCTGCTCGAAGGCATTGAAGCTTCCAATTATGAAACAGCGACACCTGTACAGGAACAGGTGATACCGCCGATCCTGGCCGGTAAAGATGTGATCGCCTCTGCCCAAACGGGTACCGGCAAGACCGCCGCTTTTTTATTACCGGTAATGAACAACCTGCTCATCAACCATGTGGACGGGCAGGTAGGGGCATTGATCATCGTCCCGACAAGGGAACTGGCCATCCAGATCTCGCAACATATGGAAGGACTTTCCTATTTCACCCATCTCAGTTCGCTAGCCATTTACGGAGGTAATGATGCGCAGAATTTCGTGGCGGAGAAAAAAGCCCTGCAGATGGGGGCTGATATCATTGTTTGTACACCCGGTCGTATGATCGCCCATCTCAATATGGGTTATGTAAACCTGAAAGGCTTACAATTCCTGGTACTGGACGAGGCTGACCGGATGCTGGACATGGGCTTCCAGGACGATATCAACAAGATCATCAAAGCGCTTCCTGCAAAAAGGCAAAACTTATTGTTCTCCGCGACCATGCCACAGAAGATAAGGCAACTGGCCAAGAAATTATTGCATGAGCCGGTGGAGATCAATATCGCGATCTCCAAACCACCGGAAAAGATCATACAAAAAGCCTACGTGGTATACGAACCACAGAAGCTGCCATTGATAAAAAAATTACTGAAAGAAACGCCCTATAAGAATGCCCTGGTCTTTTGCAGCCGGAAACAAACGGTGAAGCAATTGACAAGAGAATTGAAACATGGAGGTATCAATGTTTCGGAGATCCACAGCGACCTGGAGCAGTCAGAAAGGGAAAGGGTACTGGGAGCTTTTACGGCGGGCCGTATCCCCGTCATGGTAGCTACAGATATTCTTAGCCGTGGAATTGATATTGACACCATCGATGTGGTGATCAACTATGATGTCCCGGGCGATGGAGAAGATTATGTACACCGTATTGGCCGTACGGCCAGGGCAGAAGCGGATGGCGCGGCATTTACACTGATCGGCGAAAAAGAACAGAATAAGTTCGCGGCCATTGAGCAGTTACTTGGCAAAGAAGTTGAAAAAGCCGAAGTGCCGAAAGAACTGGGGCCGGCGCCGTCCTATCATCCGAGGACCCGTTCCGGTAATTCCGGTCAAGGGAACAGGAGACCCCCAAAGAAATTTTACCGGGGTGCCCCGAAGAGGAGATAAGACAAATACTTTCTATTTTAGTCCTTATATACAATCACCCGTCATGAAAAATCGGTTTTTATCTCTTTTTCTTGTTGCGATCATTCTCATCGCGTACAGTTGCTCGCATGGCAAGTATGCGGAAACCAATAAATCTTATAAGGAACAGGTAAAAGCTTATGCAAAGCTGCTGGCTGAATATCCTGTGATGGATTCAGCAGGATTGCCTTATGCCAGTGATTGGGTAGGTACGACGAACCTTTCTATGCGCCGCCCGAATTTTGTCATCATTCATCATACGGCGCAAAACAGTTGTGAACAAACATTGCAAACATTCACATTGCCGCGTACCCAGGTAAGCGCTCATTATGTTATTTGCAGGGATGGAACGGTCTTCCATATGCTGAATGATCTCCTGAGGGCCCATCATGCCGGGGTAAGTAAATGGGGGAATACGACCGATCTCAATTCATCGAGTATTGGCATCGAACTGGACAATAACGGTTTCGAACCTTTTGCCGAAGCGCAAATGAACAGTTTGCTGACCCTGCTTGAAAGATTAAAAAAAGCATACAGTATCCCTTCTTCCAATTTTATCGGGCATGGCGATATTGCGCCTACAAGAAAGAATGACCCCAACTGGCGCTTTCCCTGGAAAATGCTCTCCGAAAAAGGGTTTGGTTACTGGTTTGATGACCCGAAGAATGTGGAGCTGCCGGTCGGTTTTAATCATTTACAGGCGTTGCGGATCGTTGGGTTTGATACCAAAGACACGAATGCAGCGATCATCGGGTTTAAACGGCATTGGTTGCAGGATACTACAAAAGGATTGAATACCGACCAGTTAAAGGTATTGTACCAGCTGAGTAAGAAGTATCAGTGAAGTTCTCCCGCCTCCTCATGATCATCATACTGGTCCCGCAGTTTTAATAATTCTTCTTTCATCTGTAGCAGTATTTTTTGGTATGCCGCAGACCGGACAAGGTTTTTTTGTTCCTGCGGGTCTGTTTTAAGATCATACAGTTCCCATTCATTTACCGGGTAGAAATAGATCAGTTTGTATCGCTCTCCTCTTACACCCAGGTGTTGAAGCACGGTGTGATCGGCCTTGTACTCATAAAAATGATAATAGACATTGTGCCGGGGAATGATCTTTTGTTTACCGGTCATGCTGGGTACCAGGCTCAATCCCTGCATAAAGCCCGGGACCTGTATGCCTGCTGCATCCAGCATGGTGGGAGCATAATCAATGGCCTGCGTCATATTGGTATTGACAGAACCGGGTTTGATATGCCCCGGCCAGCGCATCATCATCGGCGCCTGCATGGAGACATCATACATCCAGCGTTTATCGAACCAGCCATTCTCACCCAGGTACATCCCCTGGTCGCCCGTATAGATGACGAGCGTGTTTTTTGCCAGTCCCGTTTTATCCAGGTAATCCAAAACCCTTCCCACATTCTCATCGATGCTGGCCACGCAGGCCAGGTAATCCTGCATATACCATTGGTATTTATATTTCAAGAGTTCTTTCCCTGTTGGTTTTAATTGTTGTAACAATTTCCCTCTTTCCTCATAGATCTTTTTGATACTGCTGCGATCGGGTTCGGGTATCCGGTTAAAGATCGCATTGTAATAAGCAATCTCGGCAGAATCAGGTTTGAGGTAAGGAATGTCCATTAAGAATTTCGGATCCACTTTCAGGTCACTGCACAATTTCATGTCGTGCAGGATGCTCATGGTTTGCAGGTGCCAGGCCGTACCATGACCAGCCGTATCAACATACAAGGTGGATGGTTCCGGGATCTTCTTACTATGCCATTGTTCGATATATTTTAACGGGGCTAAGAAATAACGATGGGGAGCTTTGTGATGGATATGTAATACAAAGGGTTTGGTCATATCGCGGTTATCCATCCATTTGATGGCTTCGTCGGTGATGACATCCGTGGCATAACCATGATAGGTGGTCGTATCTCCTTTCATGGAAATGAAACGAGGTTCCACGTATAAACCCTGTCCCGGCAGTATTTTCCAGTAATCAAACCCGGTGGGGTAGGACACGAGGTGCCATTTACCAACGATGGCTGTCTGGTAACCATTTTGCTGGAAGATCTTCGGCATCGTGAGTTTGGAAGAGTCAAACCGGGTGCGGTTATCCTTCATACCGTTCTTATGTGAATGCTGGCCGGTGATCAGCGTTGCCCTTACCGGCCCACAAATGGAATTATTGACGAAATTCCGGGAGAAGAGCATACCTTCTTTAGCGATCCGGTCGAGGTTAGGGGTGCGGATGAATTTTTTATTATAGGCACTGATCGCATCCGCGTCATGATCATCACTCATGATATAAATGATATTGGGGCGTTGCTGCGCTGCTGAGAAGGAGGAGATGAATAATAAAAAGATCAATATCCGCATGGCAAATAATTGTATTGCCTAAGATATGTAGATTTGAGTATAAAAGATGCGCTATGGAATTTGGAAGAGTGGCTGAAGATGAACTGAACAGTATCGATTTTTCATTGCCCGCTGAGCCGGCCGGGAACAAAAAAATACTGAAGGGAAAACCGGTGAAGAATGCCAAAGTGTACCTCGGTTGTGCCAAATGGGGCCGTACCGAATGGGTGGGAAAGATCTACCCACCCAAGACAAAAGAGAAAGATTTCCTGCAGCATTATGTCAATCATTATAATTCGATCGAACTGAACGCGACGCATTATAAGATATATGGAGAAGCCGGTATCCAAAAATGGGCGGACAAGGCCAGTGGAAAGGATTTTAAATTTTGTCCCAAGATGTACCAGGGAGTCACTCACCGTGGAAGCCTGAAAGGGAAAGAATTCATCACGAACGAATTCTTCCGCGGGGTCACAGCGTTTGGGGAACATCTCGGTCCCATCTTCGTACAGGTAAGTGATAGCTTTTCTCCCAAAAGAAAAGAGGAGTTATTTACTTTTTTGGGATCATTGCCCACCGATCTTCAATTCTTTTTAGAGGTCCGTCACCCCGACTGGTTTGCCAAAGAAAAAGAGCGGGAAGATATGTTTGAATTCCTGCGCACGCATAAAATGGGAGCGGTTATTACGGATTCGGCGGGCCGGAGGGATTGCGCGCACATGCAGTTGACGATCCCCAAGGCCTTTATCCGTTATGTAGGGAACAGTTTACGCCCTTCTGATTTTACAAGAAGCGATGCCTGGGTGAAACGGATGAAATACTGGCTGGATAAGGGACTGGAAGAACTCTATTTTTTCATGCACATGCACGATGAAGCCACTTCACCCGAGTTGACCGTTTACCTGGTCGATAAAATGAATAAGGAATGCGGACTTCACCTGATCAAACCACAATTTATCGAGGGCGGTTCCCCACAAAAACCAAAGCCAAAGCAACGAGGGTTATTTGAATAGAGGTACAACACAGCGGTACGAAACAGAGTAATACAGAGCTATCATATTGCTTTGCGTTACTCAAAAACTCTGTCTCTTTGTGTTGTGGCTCTCAACGAACTTCAAATAGCTCATCCCAGCGGGTCGTGTAGCGCGGGCTGATATGGTTCTGCTGCATCTTCCAGTTACGGGCAGTGCCGGAGGCCGCGAATTTCAATACATCATCCCGCTGGCTGAAATTGATATTGTCGAGCATGTCCATCAATTTCCGTTCGCAATTCTTATTCTCTGTAAGGAACAGGTTACCCTGGATGGAATCATCCGGTACGATACCGCTGAGCATGACACCTGCTTTTTTATAGAATTGTCCCTTTTCATATAACTGGTCGACCAGTTGCACCGCGGGTTTGATCAGTTCATTCGTAAAAGAAGTGGCGGAGGGAAGGGTCGTATGTGTACTGATGGTGCCGTGTTTTTTAAAATTCAGGTTATGGTCCTGGTCCCTGGTGACGACAAACACGCTAATCACCCTGGCAGCGCTGTGCTGGCGCCGCAATTTTTCCGCCGCCCTCGAAGTATACGTTGCCACGGCTTCTTTGATGGAAGCAATATCTCCCACGGGACTCCCGAACATTCTTGTCGTAGCGATCATTTTTTTGCTGACCAGTTCGTCTTCCATGTCATTGGATGGTATCCCTTTTAATTCACGGAGCAGCCGGCTGCCGACGACACCGCCGAGATGGGTCTTCCCGAATTCTTCGCTCATCCGGCTTAACTGGAACGCATCATAGATACAAAAATGTTCTTTTAATTTTTCTGCATATTGATAGCCAACTCCCCAGATATCCCCGATCTGTGTTTGTCGTAAGGCGGTAGCTATTTTTTCCTCGTTATCCAGCACCAGCACCCCGTTGTATTTGGGTACATTTTTTTTTGACAGGCGGTTTGCCACTTTCGCTAAGACCTTGGTGGGAGCAACTCCGACCGATACCTTGATACCGGTCCAGGTCTCCACCGTTGTTTTTATTTCTTCTGCTATCTTCTGTAACTCATTTCCGGGAAAGATATCCAGGTCGAGAAAAGCTTCGTCCACGGAATAGACTTCCACGTTTTTTTTACCTAACAGGATACGCAAGGTTTCCATCACTCGCCAGCTCAGGTCACCGTATAAGTTATAATTGGAAGAAAAAACGGCTACACCGTGTTTTTCGATCAGGGGTTTCGCCATAAAATAGGGCCCGGCCATTTCCACGCCGAGTTGTTTGGCCTCATTGCTTCTTGAAATGATACAGCCGTCGTTATTGCTTAATACAACAACGGGCTTCTTTTCGAGCGAAGGTTTGAATAACCGCTCGCAGGAACAATAGAAATTATTACAGTCGACGATCGCTTTCATACCTCATGGATAACATACATCACCACCCCCCATACCATAAAATCACTGAATTCGGCGAGGTTGATGGATTTGTACCGGTTGTTCTCCGGTATCAAAAAAGCGGAAGAAAAATTCTTATGGAAGCGTCGGACCAGCAGTTCCCCGTTCAATATCGTCACAATGATCTTCCCGTTGGCCAGTTTCACCGAACGGTCCACGATCAGTACGTCGCCGTCGAAGATGCCGGCCTCCTTCATCGCATCGCCTTTCATCCGGAAAAAATAAGTGGCAGGTTTATTTTTTATCAATTGTTCATTGAGGTCGATCCCCCGTTCCATATAATCGTCGGCTGCCGCGCCAAAGCCGGTGGCATTGGCGGTCTTTACTTCCTGCTGCTTAAACTCTTTCGAACCTTTATAGGCCGCCCCGTAAAACTCTTCTCCTTCCATACACTGGGATTTTATTTACATAAAGGTGATAAAATAATTTGGAAAAACTAAATAATTTAGTAAATTAGTGCTAAGAAAATGGGTAGTATTTTTTTTGACCGCTAAAATGGATGGGTTATGGAAACGATTCTCAACACGATCCCGGGTTACCGGGTGTATGAGTATTTGCTGGTGCTGAGCCCGCACGAGGAGCTTTGGAACCGGATCATGAAAGTAAAGGAAGAATTTGCCGGGGAATACAAATCCGATCATGCCCGTTGGGGAAAGCCCCATGTCACGCTGGTTAATTTCCTTCAATATGGAATGATGGAGGAGCGGATCCTCCACCGGCTGCGAACGGTGGCCATGGGATACCCGCCTTTCAAAGTGGAATTAAAGGACTTTGGCAGTTTCCCCTCCCACACTATCTATATAAATGTATTGAGCAAACTGCCGATCCAGAACCTGGTAAAGGAGATCAGGGCCGAAGGACAACGGCTGATGAAACTGAATGATGATAACAAACCTCATTTCATCCTGGAGCCACATCTTACCATTGCCCGGAAATTAAAACCCTGGCAATATGAAAAGGGCTGGCTGGAATACAGCAACAAACATTTCACCGGTCGTTTTATTGCTGATACGATGACGTTGTTAAAAAGACCGTCAGGGGAAATGAAATACCACCTGGTGGAAAAATTCGAATTCCAGAATCTTCCTGTTACCACCAAACAGGGAGAGTTATTCGGATAAAGCTATCCCGAGCAAGCCGGGATAAAAGTGGGATGGGTTATGTGTAAGGAGAATAAAGAGTAAGGACAGTGTGTATGAATATGAAGAGAAGACTCTTTGTTCTCCTTTTTTTATGTCCAAACAGAAAGCATCTAACAATCAAAACCAATCATTATATGTCAGAAAAATTGCAGCAGGACCATTTCAAGGTGGCTCCGAAAAAAGAAGACCCGGAGAACCCCACCTACCTGAATGGCCGGGGTGCCCAGTTCAATACAAAGAACCGTTTCCTGAAAAATGAGACCACCCGGGAACATATCGAAGGGATCGATGACTGGGAAGAACCCAATGTAGCCACGATCTATATGGAACAGGAATCAAAGACGATCGTCAATAAAGTGGAGAGCAAGGATGTGGGCATGGGGTATAGCATGAATCCCTACGCCGGCTGTGAGCACGGCTGTATTTATTGCTACGCCCGTAATGTGCATGAATACTGGGGTTATAGTGCCGGGCTGGATTTTGAACGGAAGATCATCGTCAAAAAAAATGCGCCGCAACTGCTCCGGAAATTCCTGATGCACCCGAAATGGGACGGCACCCCGATCATGCTGAGCGGTAACACGGATTGTTACCAGCCTGCCGAACAACAATACCGGCTGACAAGAGGTTTGCTGGAAGTGTGCAATGAGTTCAATCAACCTGTGGGCATACTCACCAAGAATTCCTGGATACTAAAAGACAAGGATGTATTGCAGGAGATGGCAAAGAAACGACTGGTATCGGCCATGGTGTCCATCACTTCCTTTAACGAGGACCTGCGCCGGATCATGGAACCAAGAACGACCACGGCCAAACAAAAACTGAAAGTGATCAATGAATTAAGTTCAGCCGGTGTCCGGATGGGAATCATGATGGGACCGATGATACCCGGGCTCAACGAGCACGAAATGCAAAGGATCATGAAAGCCGCAAGGGATAACGGCGCCACTTTTACAGCCTACACGTTCATCCGGCTGAATGGGGCTATCAAATTCTTGTTCCACGACTGGCTGTTCAAGAATTTTCCCGACCGTGCGGATAAAGTATGGCATCTTATCGAACAGAGTCATGACGGCAAAGTGAATGATACCCGCTGGGGAGTGCGGATGCGGGGAGAAGGCAGTATTGCCGAGATGGTAGCGCAGCAGTATAAAAAATACGGGAAACTCTATGGGATGAATGCCGAAGAATGGAGTCTGGACACCAGTATTTTCAGGAGACCGGGAGAACAGGGAAAATTATTCTGATACAAATTCCAGCAGTAACGCTGTATCCCGGTAAAGCGATAATTTATTTTCAACGATCTCGAACCGGTTAACCTTTCCCAATTGTTTAAAGAAACTGTCTTCCGTTTTCTGCACCCCTTCACAATACATTTTCGTGGAGAAGATATTGGAAAAACTGACTTCGTTATTATTCACCGTGGCCGTACTGCCAAAACTGTTGCAACTACCGTTGCCGCCGGCGCTTTTCTTTTCCGCATCAAATTTTATGAAAGCTTTGGTCGATAACTCTTCCACGCCTGTATCGGTATGGATCTTTTTCAATGACCATTTGGTTCCATACAAAGGAATGGCAGGAGCAGGTTCTGTTTTTGAGGACGCTGAAGAAGTGATTTCTTTAGCAGGGCCGCAGGAAACCAGGGATAAAAATAATAGGCTATTAAGCAGGATATTTTTCATGATCTTTTTTTAAGTGCATCATTCAGATTCATTCTTTAGCCGGATTACACAGGGCTGCCTGTTGTATCCGGGCAAGAGAATGTTAAAAGGCAGTATAAAAAAAGACCCCTGTGGAAACAGAGGTCGAACCAAAACTAACTGCTTATGAGAAAAAACCTAAAGAGCTATAATTTATATTAAGACGATGCCATTTTTAAATGGACGCCGCCAAAAAAACCACCTTCTTTTTCTTCCTGTTCCGTGATCACAAAATCTTCTTTGTAATTAGAGAACCTGAATTTCTTGATCAGTTCCTTGTGCTGTTTGATCTTCTTCAGCGATTCGTTCAGGAATTTTTCAATCGACTTTTTCATACTAACCATTTTACTGATAACTGGTAATTTCAATTTTCATGCCATCGCGGTTCAGCAAAATGATTTTGGCAAAAAAGAATAAATAAAAAATGAGTTGTAAAGCGGGAAACAGGCCAGGTATGGCCGGTCAAAGGAAGACCCGAACAAGTGGGGCAGAAACTCCGCAATCTGGGGCAGGCGGGCAGGAGCCGCCAGGGCTCCTTTTACTTTTTAAACTTTTACATAGATCTTTTTCTTGTCCATCCAATAGCAAATGGCCCACATAAAAGTGATGACGCAGAGAGCGTACAATAAAGAACCGTTTTCCTTTGCCCCCGGGGTATGGATCAATACCTTTTTATAAAGCCAGTTCCAGGGATTGACACCATCTCCCATTCTTACAAGCGCAAAGCCCTTGGGTAAAAAAGCACTAAGGGCGAAAACAAAAAGCGCATTCTTGCCAAATACATCAAAGAAACGGGCAAGCCCCCCACGGACCTGTTTTACTTCGATCATATAGATCATGGTGCCCAGCGTGATGATCGCCAGCCCGGTAGTATAGATAGTATAGGAACTGGTCCATATTTTTTTATTGATCGGGAAGACCATGTCCCAGCAAAAACCGGTGAGCAGCAAGGCCACGCCGGCAACGAACAGGCCGCTCAGCATTGGATGCAAACCGGTTGCGCCGATACCCGGTATTTTACCATCCGGCGGTTGCTCCTTGCTTTTTTTCTGGATATAATCTCCCACCAGGTAACCAAAGATCACCTGTACAATTGCAGGTATGGTGCTGGCAAGCCCTTCGGGATCAAAAGTGACGCCCTCTCCCTTGTACATATGGGCTACGCCGAGGATCTTTTTATCAATATCCGTCCCGAACCAACCTGCCAGGCTGTATGGATCGGAGGGATTGCCTATATAACAGAACATCCAGTAAAGCAATAACAGGACAGCGCCTGCGTAGAAAGCCTTTCTCGGTTTCAGGTAATAAATCATCACCGATGCAAAAAAATAGCATAAGGCGATCCTTTGCAGCACTCCGAATATGCGCACACCCTGGAGATTTCCTTTTGCATCGGTAAAAGCCCAGGGTTTAAAGACAAGACCGGCATCCGTCCATTTGACAAAAGGCCACCAATTAAGGAACAGGCCCACGAGGAAAATAATAGCGGTCCTTTTCAGGACCTTTCTCCAGAAAACTGCGTCCCCGGCGGCTTCCAGCCTGGGCATGACGAAGGACATGGCATTTCCCACGGCAAAAAGAAAGAACGGAAAAACAAGATCGGTGGGAGTCAATCCATGCCAGGGCGCATGCTCAAGCGGGGCATAAATACTTGACCAGGACCCGGGATTATTGACCAGGATCATCAGGCAAACGGTGGCACCGCGAAAGACATCAAGGGAATAAAAACGCTGATTCAAACTTGTTTTTTAAGAAACTAAATGTAAGGATTGCTTATTAAACACCCGGCATAAACATTGGTAATAGGGAGCCGGTAATGATGAAATGAAAAAAGGCAGTTTGCCGGTTTTAGAGAGGAGATAATAAAGTACAGATCAGCCTGTATTTTTTACTCAATTAGTTATCAACTCATGGGGGTAAATCCTTCAAAATCTGCACATTTTATTCTCTTTCCACTCACATCTTACCCTATATTTGCTGGCAAAATCGGGATCCTGCCTCTTTGGTAGTATCTAATTCAATGAAAACCAGTCATATAAACTCAGTTTATGTGAGTGAGATGGCGAAGCCATGTAAAAATAAACTGATTTGAGTCGTAAATGGTTGGCCGTCTATACACGGCCCAGATGGGAGAAAAAAGTGAACCAGCTTCTTATTGAAAAGGGGGTGGAGAGCTACTGCCCGTTGAACAAAGTGAGGCGAAAATGGAGCGATCGCGTAAAGATCATCGAAGAACCCCTATTTAAATCCTATGTTTTTGTGAAAGTAAACGACGCGGACCGTAGCGCCGTACGGATGACGAACGGCGCGATTAATTTTGTTTACTGGGATGGAAAGCCGGCCGTCATCAAAGAAAAAGAGATCACTGCCATCAAAAGATTCCTGGATGAATACGAGAATGTAGAAGCCAGGCCTGTCGAACTGAAAATAAACCAGCGGGTACGCATCACCAACGGAACATTGATGGACCAGGAAGGTAAAGTGCTTGATATACGGCACAAAACAGCAAGGGTCGCCATCGACAGTCTTGGGTATATTTTGATAGCATATATTGACAGAACTAAATTAACTTCGGCGCAGCCTAAGTAAAACCAAACCTCATTACCACAGCCACCACTGTGCAATTCATTAAAGTCGTATCAATGAAATTCACCCGGATTTTATTATTGCTTATACTCCCTCTTTATTTGTTTTCCTGCCACACCCAGCAAAAAATGCCTTATTACCTGGAGCAGGTAAATGATTCCACCGGCAAGGGAGAGGTAAAGATCCCCGAGTTAAGGATCCAGAAGAACGATCTTCTTTCCATCCAGATCAACAGCATCGCCACCGATCCAAAGATAGACGGGCTTTATAATCTTCCTTCCTTTCCAGCACAGTGGGATCCGAAGCTTGGAATTCACGTGACTTGAAGTCGCGGCCGCACTGACCCTATAGTGAGTCGTATTAATTTAAATCATACCAACATGGTCAAATAAAACGAAAGGCTCAGTCGAAAGACTGGGCCTTTCGTTTTAATCTGATCGGCACGTAAGAGGTTCCAACTTTCACCATA